>Ga0137418_10002751_pt1 | contig 16087 bp, 14 predicted proteins | sample CZODoug3_1_2_16f_FD_122242 | JGI IMG/M metagenome (GOLD analysis project Ga0137418, IMG submission 122242) | Vadose zone soil fungal communities from Angelo Coast Range Reserve, California, USA - CZODoug3_1_2_16fungal (Hybrid Assembly) | ecosystem: Environmental > Terrestrial > Soil > Vadose... | reverse complement strand
TGGTTTCCCGAAGAGCGCTCTGAAAGAAAAAACTCGGCAACTTTTTGCGCAGATTTTTCCGCAAGACGGCGAACGAATTTCGCGTTCTTACCCTCACCAACTTAGCGGAGGGCAGCGGCAGCGGGTCTTAATCGCGCAAGCGATTGCGTGCAATCCCTCGGTGATCATTGCAGACGAGCCAACCGCGTCGCTCGATCCCACGACCCAACTGGAGATTCTGGATTTATTTCGCGAGATCCGAGAACGACTTGGTCTGGCGATGATCTTCATCACTCACAATCCGGCTCTGCTCAGCGGGTTCGCGGACCGCATCTTGATTCTGTATGGCGGCCGGGTCGTCGAATTGGGGCCGACCGCCGCGGTCCTTGCTTCTCCCCGGCATCCGTACACGAAGGCGCTCATCCAGAGCATCCCAGCGAGCTTCGACGAGCGTATCGCCAATCGCAAAACCAGAATGATGACAATCGCAGGCGATTCGTGGACCTTATCGAGCCGGCAGCATGGTTGTTGCTTCAAACCAAGATGCCCTGAAGCGATGGACATTTGCCGAGAGCGCGAGCCAGCGCTCGTGAATTTGAGTACAACTCACGCGGCATCTTGTTTCAAGTATGAAAGCTGAGGGTGCCACTACCGACGGTTCTCTGCAACCACTCTTGAAGGTCGAGAGCCTGGTGAAGCTTTACGTGAAACGAAATCTTGCAGGTGTCCGGGAGGAAGTCCGGGCGCTGGATGGAGTTTCCTTTGCAATTGACCCAGGCGCCACGTTAGCGGTGGTCGGCGAATCCGGCTCTGGCAAGAGCACGCTGGCATCTTGCGTAGCCTGTCTGGAAAACCCGAAATCCGGCAGCATCTGCTTTGATGGCAGAAATATCGTCGCGATTTCAGAACGCCATCGGCGAGAGGTGCGGCCGCAAATACAGCTGATTTTTCAGGATCCGGCAAACTCCATGAATCCCAGGTGGAGCGCGCTCGAGATCCTCATCGAGCCATTGGTGTTGCAAAGGAAAATGAATCGGGAAGAGATGAAGCGGCGGGCTTACCGCTTACTGGATCGAGTTGGTCTTCCTTCAGAAATTGCAAACAGGCCTCCCACGGAGTTGAGCGGTGGCCAGAGGCAAAGGCTGGCAATCGCCCGCGCGCTGGCGCTGGAGCCAAAGCTCCTAATTTTGGATGAGGCGCTCTCGGCTATCGATTGTTCGATTCAGGCGCAAGTTGCCAATCTTCTGATGGATCTGCAAACCTCCTTGAAAATGACCTACTTGTTCATCACCCATGATTTATCGATGGCGGCGCACCTTGCCGACGAAATCGCGGTAATGAGTCACGGCCGAATTGTCGAGCATGCCCCGACGGAAAAAGTCTTGCGACAACCTGAATCTGAAACCACGCGGCAACTGCTCAAGGCCATGCCCAAAATGATCCGGCCAGCACTCCCGGAAATGCAACAATGATCGGCTTTCTTCTGCGCCGGCTGAGGCACGCGCTCTTTTTGCTGATTGGAGTATCCGTCCTTGCTTTTCTGTTCGCCGCATTGGCGCCGGGAAATTATTTTGACGAGATGCGCTTGAACCCGCAGATTGCGCCGGAGACCATCGCAGCGCTGCGAGCCCAATACGGTATCGACCGGCCGCTGCCAATGCGTTACGCCTCCTGGGTGAATTCCCTGCTGCACGGCAATATGGGATTTTCGTTTGCCTACAACAGCGCGGTCGCACCCATTTTGATGGTGCGGGCGCGGAATACGCTGCTGCTCACAGCCACCTCGACGCTGCTGGCCTGGGCGATCGCTTTACCGCTTGGAATCTGGAGCGCCGAACACTTTGGCAAATTGCCCGACCGACTGCTTTCCTGGGGAACCGCCGCGCTACTGGTGATTCCCGATCTTGGAATCGCGTTGGGACTCTTGGTGTTAGCCGTGCGAAGCGGATGGTTTCCGTCAGGGGGAATGGCCTCCGTCGACTTTGAAACTTTATCGGTTTTCCGCCAGTTACGCGATATGGCCTGGCATATGGTTCTGCCGGTGTCTGCGCTGGTGCTCTGCGCTCTGCCGCTGCTGGTGCGCCACGTGCGCGCGGCCGTAGCCGATGTGCTTAACGCACCGTTCCTGCTGGCAGCTATTGGCCACGGAATTCCGCGACGCACTCTTTTGTATCGTTTCGCGCTTCCAGCGGCGGCCAATCCTCTGATCTCGCTGTTCGGCTTCAGCATCGGCGCGTTGCTAAGCAGTTCGCTGATGGTCGAAGTGGTGATGAGTTGGCCAGGGCTGGGACCTCTGTTGTTGGAATCGATTCTTTCACGCGATTTGTATGTAGTGGTCGGTGCAATCCTGTTCTCAACAATTTTCTTGGTCTTCGGAAATCTGACCTCCGACTTGCTGCTGTACCTGGCGGATCCGCGGATCCGCACCGAAAGTAGCGCAAGATGACCGCGCGGCGTTCGCTCACGAAATGGTTCGTCGCTCTCTGCGTCATGCACGGAATCGTGGTCTGCGCGGGCTTTTTTGCGCCCTACGATCCCGGCGGGCAGGATCGCCGCAATCCTTACATGCCTCCCATGCGGCTGCATCTGCAAGATGCACGCGGGCAGCTCCATCTGCGGCCTTTTGTTTATTCGCTGAAATTGCGTGATGGTTCGTTCGACCAATACCAGGAAGACCAAACAACACTTCATCCACTGCAGTTTTTTTTAAGTGGTGCCGGTTACCGGCTGCTGGGATTTGTTCCCTGCCGCTGGCATCTTTTCGGCGTTGAAAACTCGCGAATCTATTTGCTTGGCAGCGACGGCTATGGGCGCGACCAATTTTCCCGACTGCTCTTCGGGGGCCAAGTTTCGCTTCTTGCTGGGCTCTTGGGCGCCGGACTTACTCTGGTGATCGGCGCCGGTATCGGATCGGTCGCCGGTTATTTCGGCGGCTGGCGCGACGATATCCTGATGCGGCTGTCGGAACTTTTCCTGGCGTTGCCGTGGTTGTATCTGCTTTTCGCGCTGCGTGCTTTCCTGCCCCTCGCCGTGAACCCGTTGCAGGCTTTTTTTCTGATTATCGCGGTCATTGCGGCGGTTGGGTGGGCACGTCCTGCACGGTTGGTTCGCGGCGTGGTGCTCAGTGCCAAGGAGCGGGACTTCGTCCGCGCCGCCAGAGGCTTTGGAGCAACCGGCGGCTACCTGTGGCGGCGCCATATTCTGCCAGAAACATCGAGTGTGCTCTGGACGCAGGCCGCGATTCTTGTACCGCAATACGTGCTGGCCGAAATGACTCTTTCATTTCTTGGTTTGGGTGTTCCGGAGCCAGTGCCCAGTTGGGGAAATCTTCTTTCCAGCCTGCAGCAATATAGCGTCTTGGTGTCTTACTGGTGGATGTATTTACCGGCGTTGGCGATGGTACCGTTTTTCGTAGGATACTTGGGCATAGCGAGTTCGTTGCAGGAGCGGGAGCAACCATACAAGGTAGATCGGATGGGCCTTGGGAGCCTGACGTGAAAAATAGTAAACCGAAATCCGGACGCGACAGGATGATTGCTGCTTTTTTTGTAGTGATCGTCGCGGCTCTCGGCCAAATTGCATCCGCCGTTCCTCAACAAAAAGACGGTTCAAACGAATTACTGGTGCTCCCTGGAGAAATTGGCCAACGGGGCGGCCGACTGGTGGTTTCGCTTCGCGGTGAGCCGAAAACCCTGAATCCGCTGATCGCCGCTGACGCTCGTTCCCGCGAAGTCATCAGCGTCATGCAGGCCGACCTGGTCCATATCAATCGTGCGACGCAGTTGACGGAGCCGGCTCTCGCCAAATCCTGGAGAGTCTCTCCCGACGGGCTGGTGTACACGTTGATTCTTCGGCGAGGAATTCGATTTTCGGACGGTGAGCCGCTCGATGCGGATGATGTGCTGTTTACGTTCCAGGTGTATCTGGACGAAAAGGTGCACGCTCCGCAGCGGGACCTTTTGATTGTCGGCGGAAAACCAATTGTGGTGCGCAAGGTCGACAAGCAAACCGTGGTTTTTCAATTGGCGAAAACCTACGGCGTCGGCGAACGTTTGTTTGACGGATTAGCGGTTTTGCCGAAGCATCTGCTGGAAAAGCCCTACCAGGAAGGAAAGCTGGCACAAATTGGGTCGTTGGCAACGGCCGCGAATCAATGGGCGGGGCTGGGCCCATTTCGGATGAAGGAGTACGTGGCAGGGCAACGGCTGGTACTCGAACGGAATCCTTACTATTGGAAATCCGATGCGAAAGGCACGCGGTTGCCTTATCTGGATGAACTGGTGTTTCTTTTCGTTCCCAATGCCGACGCGCAAGTCTTGAAATTTCAATCGGGCGAGACGGACGCCATAAGCCAGCTTGGCGCGGAAAACTTTTCGGCGCTCTCGAAACAGCAGCGTGGTTACACCATGACCGATGCTGGACCGGGACTGGAATACAACTTTCTTTTTTTCAATCTAAACGATGCCGGCGAGAAAACTTCTCCCGATCAGCAGCGCAAACAGAAGTGGTTTCGCGAACTGAAATTTCGGCAAGCAGTTTCCGCAGCGGCGGACCGCGAAGCCATAGTTCGGCTGATTTACCAGGGCCGCGGCTCTCCCTTGTGGGGTCCGGAAACTCCAGCAAACCGCCGGTGGATCAACTCCGCCATCGCGCATCCCACTCGCTCTCTGGACCGTGCGCGGGCTCTCCTGAAAGAAGCAGGATTTCGCTGGTCCAACGGAACCAGCGATGATTCGGTGCTACTCGATGCTGACGGAAAACCGGTGGAGTTTTCGATCCTGACAAGCTCCTCGAACGCCGACCGCACCAAGATGGCGACGCTGCTGCAAGACGATTTAAAACAGCTGGGCATGCGTGTGCAGGTGGTGCCGCTGGAGTTTCGTTCGCTGCTTGACCGGGTCACGCAGAGCAAAGAGTACGACGCCTGTGTACTAGGGCTGGTGAGTTTCGATACCGACCCGAATTCAAACCTCAACGCGTGGCTGTCCAGCGGAGCTACTCATCTGTGGAATCCATCGCAAGCCCATCCCGCCACGGCTTGGGAAGCGGAAGTCGACCGGCTGATGGAGCAGCAGTTGAGCGAACTTAGTTTCGAAAAGCGAAAAAAAGCCTACGACCGCGTACAGGCGATTCTCGCCGAGCAACAGCCGATGATTTTTCTTGCCAGTCCGGATATCCTCGCTGGCGCGAAAAATTCGATTGGCAATTTTCGTCCGGCGGTTCTGGAACCCTATGTCCTGTGGAATGTCGAGCAACTGTATCTAAAAGGCGGCCAGGAGCATGTCGCTCGATGACGGTCGCGACCAGCAAAGCTCCGAAGACTCCGCGAACCTCGCAAGACGCTGCGCGGCTGGTGAAACAATGCCTTGCCGGAGACGAGAATGCCTGGGCGCTGCTGATCGATCAGCACAAAGCGCTAATCTACTCGATTCCGATAAAGTACGGGCTGTCGCAGCAAGAGGCTGCCGATGTTTTTCAAGCGACTTGCACGGAACTCCTGGTGCGCTTGCCGCAATTACGCGAACCGCGGGCGCTGCCAAAGTGGCTGATGCAAGTGGCGCATCACGAATGTTACCGCCTGAAACGGGCAAACCAGCGGGTGGTGAGCAGAGATGCCGACCCAGGTTTGCCAGAGCCGGAGACGCCGGCGATCGCGGAGACTTTGGTTTCGCAAACCCAGGAAGAACAGATGCTGAGAGAAGCCATGACGTCGTTGACTCCACAATGCCAACGCTTGGTGGAATTGCTTTTCTTTGAAACGCCCGCGAAACGTTACTCCGAAGTCGCTGCAAAATTAGGTCTTGCTGTTGGTTCCATCGGGTTTACGCGCCAGAAATGCATCGAGCGGCTGCGCCGGCGGCTTGAGGAATTGGGTTTTCGCTGATGCCCACGGCCGCCAGGAAGCCGCCCAGCAAAGCAAAAGTCGGCGAGTTAGGGCAAATCTCCAGCCAGCCAGCGAGGAGCAAATTCCTAGCCAAACACAAATCACTTCTTCGCCCAGAGGTTGTCGAGCAGCTCGCCAAGCTGGTGGTGCAAAAAGTTCGCGTCAACACCCAAGAAGCGCTTCACCTGGCGGAAGCCGCCATAGCGATCGCGAAACGGTTGCGGCGCAAAGAGTCTCTGGCGCTTTCCCTGCGAGCCAAGGCCAACGCGCTTTATGCCTCCGGCGATAATCGCGCCGCGGTTGAACACCACCAACGGTCTTATCAGCTGTACGAATCTCTCGAAGTGTGGAACGAAGCCGGCCGGACCTTGAGCAGTTCGATCCAGCCGATGATTCTCTTGGGCGAATACGACCGGGCGTTCCAGGCTGCAGAAAAGGCCCGCGAAATATTCACCCGCTTAAACGATCCCTGGCGAATTGCCCGGCTGGAAATCAATGTTGGCAACATTTATCACCGCCAGGATCGTTTCGAGGAAGCAATCAAGTGCTACGAAAGTGCGCAACGCGGATTGCTGACTCATCGCGACGTCGAGGGAATGGCCGCGATCCTGAGCAATATGGCGATGTGCCTGATCAGCCTGAACGATTTTTCGCGATCCCTGGATTGCTATCAAAAAGCCCGCGAACTGTGCCGACAAAATGACATGCCGCTGCTGGTTGCTCAGGCCGACTACAATATCGCGTACCTCCACTATTTCCGCGGTGACTACAGCCGAGCCATCGAGATGCTCTACGCGGCGCGGCGCGCCTGCGAAGCCAACGGCGACGCCTACCATTTTGCGCTTTGCCATTTGGACCTTTCGGACATCTATCTGGAGCTGAATCTGAGTGAAGAAGCGGGCGAGATGGCTCGCGAAGGTTATCTCAGGTTTAAGGTGCTGGGAATCGGTTACGAAGCGGCGAAAACGCTGGCCAACGAGGCGACCGCGTATGGTCAACAGGGAAAGTCGGTACAGGCTCTGGAACGCTTTGCTACCGCGCGCAAGATGTTTCTGCGGGAAAATAATCTGGTCTGGCCCTGGCTGATCGACCTATACCAGGGATTGTTGCTCTTTAACGAGGGCCGCTACTTTGAAGCCCGCCGCCTGTGCTCCGCCGCCGCCGCGTTCTTCGATAAATCGGTGCTTTCCGGAAAGGCGGTTCTGGCGCACTTGCTGCTTGCGCGTATCGCGTTGCAGCTGGGAGACCCAGCGACTGCGCAAATCGAGACCGATGAGGCTCTGGCGCGGCTGGACAGTCTTCAATCGCCGGTTTTGGCCTATCAAGCCCACTTGCTGAATGGGCAGATCGCCCAAGCCGGCAATGAGCGAGATGCCGCGCTGGCTTCTTATCTACTGGCCCAGAAAGCGCTGGAGGCTCTGCGTAGCCGATTGCAAGGCGAAGAACTAAAAATCTCTTTTCTCAAGAACCGCATGGAGGTCTACGAAGCGCTGGTCAATTTATATATTGAGCGTCCAGGAGCGGAAAACTCAACCGAAGAAGCGCTCGGCTGCATCGAAGCGGCAAAATCTCGTAGCATGATCGAAATGATTTTTCAGGGCGGGCATAGCCTTCCGCTCGGAGAATCGGGACAAAGCGATCTGGTTCGCAGAATCAGAGATTTGCGCGAGGAATTGAATTGGTACTACCACCGGATTGAGCTCGAACAGCTTCGTCCTGAAGAGAAATCCCCGCACCGGCTGGAGAGTCTTCAGGAAAAAGTACAATCGCAGGAGAAAGAACTGCTGCGCACGTTGCGTGAGCTGCCGGCGCACGAACGCGAAGCCGCCACGCTCGGCGCCCATGCCGATTTTTCCCTTGAAAAACTGCAGGCGGCGCTTCCGCAAGACGCCACCCTCATTGAATATTTTTCGACGGGAGACCGCATCGTTGCCGCGGTCGTCACCCGCGGAGCGGTACAGATTCTGCCGGTGACAGTGCTCTCTCGGGTTGCTCACTACCTGCAACTGCTTCGATTCCAGCTCTCGAAATTTCGCATGGGGACTGAGTATGTACAGCGATTTGAAAAACCGCTGCTGCTGGCTACCCAAGGGCATCTGGAATCGCTGTTTCGCGAATTGATCGCTCCGCTGCGCCATTTATTTCATGGCAAACACCTGATTTTCGTCCCTCACGGTCCTCTCCATTTCTTGCCATTTCACGCTCTAAAGGAAGGCGATCAGTACCTCTGCGATGCGTTCACGGTTTCTTATGCGCCGAGCGCCAACGTCTTCTCGCTGTGCCAGGAGAAATCTCCCGCCGCGCACGAAGGTTCCTTGGTCCTCGGTTTCGCTGACGCGCGGGCACCCGAAATCCTCGATGAAGTAAAATCGGTTGCGGCGTTGCTGCCGCAATCATCGCTGTACACCGGAGACCGCGCCACTTCATCGGTCCTGCGGGAAAAGGGTCCATCGAGCGGCCTGCTTCACATCGCCACTCACGGCATTTACCGCCAGGACAACCCCATGTTCTCTGGTATCCGGCTGGGCGATGGGTATCTGAATCTGTACGATCTGTACCAAATGCACTTGGGCTCAGGTCTGGTTACCCTCAGCGGTTGCGCCACCGGCATGAATTTTGTTGCCGCCGGCGATGAACTATTGGGCCTTCAGCGCGGCCTGTTCTGTGCCGGAGCAACCACGTTGCTTCTCTCTTTGTGGGATGTCCACGACCAAAGCACCTCGCAATTAATGCAGCATTTTTATCGAAAATACCTGCAGACCGATGACATGGCGGCATCACTCCGGAACGCCATGCAACAGCTTCGGGAGCAAAATCCGCATCCCTACTTCTGGGCACCCTTCGTCTTGGTCGGTAAACTCGCTGAATCTAAAAGACTTAACTAATATTCCCTTCCCTATATTTAATCGCCTCTGACATTCCCTTATGCCCTGAGCGCCAATGAGCCCGCAGCTCTATTGGTGGCACCGGGGATGCAATTAGAAATCTGGGGGACTAGATGATGCACATGGCGACGGAGCAGTGGATCGACTTCGTGAATAACGTAAGTAGCGGCGACGAAAAAGCGGCTATGGAGAAACATCTCCAGCTGGGTTGCAAACGCTGCCAGGAAACCGTTTTTTTTTGGCAGCGGGTGCGGCAAACCGCAAGTTCGGAGGCAGCGTATCAGCCGCCCGCCGATAGTGTCAGGATAGCCAAGGCCGCGTTTCAAGGCTCTGAGTTTGCGCACCAGCAACAGCCAACTAGCGGTATCCAAGTTCTTTTCGACAGTTTTTTGCAGCCGATGTTTCAAGGGGCCCGATCTGCAGCCGCCAGCTCCAGGCAGATTCTTTACCGAGCCGAACCTTATCAGGTTGATTTGCAAATCGAGGAAAAAGCGAGCAGCGCCCTAATTGTGAGCGGCCAACTGCTATACCTGGCTCAACCAGAAGTAATGGCCAGCGATACTCGAGTGGTGCTGTCCGACCTGCGCGGGCAATCGGTGCAAACGGCCACCAACGAATTTGGCGAGTTTAGCGCCGAAATAAATAACAGCGGAAAGCTGCAAATGACCATCGCCAATCCGGACGGCGAACCAATCACGATTTTCCTTAGGAAAACGGTTGGCCGGAATTCCGGGGAAAAGGGCTGGAAATGAGGCACTTTCCTTTAGCGGCGCACTGGTACAGAAGTACCAAGTCCCCTGGTAGTTTTGTTTAGTAAGAACGGCACAATCGTACCATTGCCGGCAGTAGTGGCCCTGGCGAAACTGACAGCGCTAATCATCGCGCCGAAAAGAGCCTGAGGCAGACAAATCGCAAGCCCAGGAAGGGTGCAACATGAAACGCAGTCTCCTTGTGATCGCGCTGATCTTGACTACCTTTTGCGCCGCAAAACCCGCGGCCGCGCAAAACCGCTACATCGTGCAGTCCAACGGAGGCTTAGGCTCCGTCCTCAATCTTTGTGGACTTCTGGGCTGCCAGGTCCAGGGAAATCTGGACGGTAATGTCGGCAAGACTTTTCTAGTGACGTCCGCCGGAAACCTGATCACCGGCGTCCTGACTGTGGTGGAACAGCTACTGGGCATTGTCAGCATCGAAGCGGACCGTGCGCTGCCTTTGCCGAGAGTCCACGTTAACAACATTCCGTCCGGCCTCTATGATTCCGCGCCGGTGAATTATTACGGTACCGTCGCGTGGCACGGTTATACTCTTCAGCCTGCGGCGCAAATCATTCGGCTGCAGGACGCGCAAAGCGGGTTTAAGGTAAGCGGCACCGGAATCGTTGCGGTCATTGACACCGGCGTGGATACCACTCATCCGGTTCTGGTCCCAGTGCTGCTTCCTGGCTACGATTTCACCAGGAATCAGCCCGGCGCTTCCGAATGGCTGGATGTTCCACAGCTGAATGGGACCACCGATAGCGCTCAGGACGAACAGCCGGCGTTTGTTCAGCAATCCAGCGTTGCCGTTCTGGATCAGTCTTCGGTTGCGGTTCTTGATGGTCCGCCATATGGCGCATTTGGTCACGGCACCATGACTTCTGGCCTGGTCCACCTGGTTGCCCCGAAAGCCAAGATTCTTCCTCTGAAAGCCTTTACGTCAGACGGAACTGGCCAGCTCTCGAACATCATCAAGGCTCTCTACTACGCGGTTCAGAATCACGCCAACGTGGTGAACATGAGCTTCGATCTCACCTCGTCTTCGCCAGCCTTGAACCAGGCAATTTCCAGTGCCAACAAAGCGGGCGTCGTCCTGGTTGCCGCTGCTGGAAACGAAAGCACCAGCGCTCCCGTATATCCCGCCGCCTTGAATAGCATGGTCCTCGGCATTGCCTCCACCAGCAATTCCGACACCCTGTCTTCGTTCTCCAACTACGGCTCGACCGACGTTTGGATCGCGGCTCCGGGAGAAAATATCATCACCACTTATCCAGGCGGAACCTACGCCAGCGCCTCTGGCACTTCATTCAGCTCTCCTTTGACTGCCGGCGCCGTGGATCTTCTGCTGAGCGCAAAATCGGCAACGCTCAATCAATCGCAGGCCGCTGCTGCCTTGTCCCACGCACACACGCTGACGCCTAATCTTAACCACGGACGCCTGGATATCTATCAGGCGGTTTCCGCATGGCTCAAGAGTTCCGGCACCACATCCGGTTCCGGCACTTGCTTATTGCTCTGCCTGTAAATTGCGATGTCAAGCTACTCTATTCCAGCGCTCTTGGAGCCGCCTCAACTCTTCGGGACGCTGGAGTCTCTCCACGTCAAGCAACTCGAGGAACAAGCCTTAGCTCTCCGTGCTTCGGTGATTTGCGCGTTCAACCAACTCCTCGACCTAAAGGACCTAAATACTGGCGTACATAGCACTCGCCTCGCGGAATGGGGTATGCGCGTCGGACAGGATTTGGGCCTCGAAGAATCCGAACTGAAAAACCTGGAAATTGCGGCTTTGCTGCACGACCTCGGCAAAGTCGGAATCCCGGACGCCATTCTTCGCAAACCCGGACGTTTGGATCCTGACGAATACGCTCTGATGAAAAAACATCCAGAGTATGGCTGGGCGGTGTTGCGGATGCTTCCCGGCTTCGAACGCGTGGCCCTGGATATCCTTCATCATCACGAGTCGTTTGATGGAAAGGGTTATCCCGCGGGGCTCAAGGGCAATGAAATTCCGGTTGTTTCGCGCATTGTGTGCGTCATTGATGCCTTCGATGCCATGGTTTCTTCGCGGCCTTACCGTCAAGGCCTGCCTCTGAAAGAGGCGGTGCGCAGACTCAACGAGGCCAGTGGAACTCAGTTTGATCCCGTCGTTGTTCAGTCATTTCTTTCCTTTGCTGAAGGGGAAATGTTAACGGTTTTCGAAGCCGCCGGCACCTCTGTTTCTTCCGCCCTGTAAACGTCCGCCTCAACCAGTTGTCCACCTCCGAAAATCCTTCTCACACGAGTATTGCGTCCGTCTTGCTGAAATACCCGGCGAGGCCGCACAGCCGAGACTTTTGTTGATGCCTTTGCCAAGTTTCGACGTCTATTAAAATGCCGCCGCCAGAGGTTAACAACGTTTCAGATTGTTGTTTGAATTCTGGCTTTGTCTCGCTCGGCGCCGCGCTAAGTCTCATCTTCAAAACGACTTGGCGCTCACCTCTAAACCATCAGTTCCAACGTAGATTTCGGTGTTGGGGGAAACTTGAACGACACGAAGGTAACAGTACTGGGGCCCAGGTCCGCCCATGTGGCCACAAAATTCACTACCTCATCTACCTGGGCAGCGGTATTATCCGGGCTGCTGCCCTGTAACCTTACGGGGTGGCCATCATCAGGTACAGCAACACCACGCCGACCACCCCAGATGGTTCGCGCCCGGATCAACCGAACGCTTCGCCGTGCCGACGGCCGGCAAAAAATTTACGATCTTCGGGACGGCAAGCCGTCTTGAGGGAACAAACAAACGAGAATCACCAGAGGAGAGAACTGTTATGACCAAGTCAAAGAAGAGCCTGATTGTTGGTGCCGCACTCGCAGGTTTGCTGGCGAGCGGCAGCGCTGTTCAGGCTTCGAACCTCCTGACCGACGCCAAGGGCAGCTTTAATGCCGCCCAGGACAAGGACAAGGATGCGAAGCCGGACGCCAAGGCCACCACGGACAAGCACGCTTGTAAAGGCCAAAACTCTTGCAAGGGTACTGGCGGTTGCAAGTCGTCTGACAACGGATGCAAGGGCAAGAATTCTTGCAAGGGCAAGGGCGGTTGCCGGACTGACGGAAAAAAGATGGAAGAACCAAAGCCTCCTGCTGTCTAAGCTGAACACTAACCTGAACTACTGGGGGCCGGTGCGCCCTGCCGGCCTCTCTTTCTGTTTTTAGTTGCAGTTCTTCGGAGATAATCTGTGCCCGCCAATCGTTTCAACGGATTTACGGACTACGGCATCGGCATCGGGCTGCGCGCGCCGCACTACGACCATGTCCTGACGCGCAAACCGGTGGTGGACTGGTTTGAAATCATTTCGGAGAATTTTATGATCGGCGGCGGACGGCCCCTCCGCATTCTCGATCAGATTCTCGATCAATATCGTGTCGTGCAGCACGGCGTCTCCATGTATTTCGGTTCGGCGGATCGCATCGACCGCGAGCACCTGAAAAAGCTGAAAGAGCTCGTCAAGCGCACCAAGACTCCCTGGATTTCCGACCACTTATGCTGGGGAAGCGTCGATGGCCGCTACACTCACGACTTGCTGCCCATGCCCTACACCTTTGAAGCCGCAAAAAAAACCGCGCAGAAGATTCGCGATGTTCGCGACTACCTGGAAGTTCCGGTGGCCGTGGAAAATGTCAGCAGCTATGCCGAATTCCACGTTTCCGAAATGACCGAATGGGAATTCCTCAACGAAGTTGTGGAAAGGGCCGACTGCGGCATCCTGCTCGACGTCAACAACATCTACGTCTCGTCCCAGAATCACACCTTTAATCCTTTAGACTACGTGAACAGCGTGCCCGCCGAACGGGTCGCGCAGATTCACATCGCCGGACATTCCAAATACGAAAAATATATTCTCGATACCCACGATCATCCGGTGATCGATCCCGTCTGGAAATTGTACGACCGCGCGGTGCAGCGAGTTGGCCACACCGCCACCCTGCTGGAATGGGACGACAGCATTCCCACTTTTCGCGAAGTCCACAACGAAGCCTTGAAGGCGAATCGTTTCCTCGCGAAGAGCGTCCTGGCCCGCGCTGTATGAGGCTCGCTGGTATGAGACCCTCTGGTATGAAAAGAGTTTTGCCATGAGCTTGCTCGCCCTCCAACGCACCATGGTCAAGGCGCTGATGCAACCGCTCACTCCCGCGGAAAACATGACCCGCCGCGCACCCAACGGCGAAGCGATGGCCCGCTACGCCGCGCGCTTCATCAAGCCCAACGACCGGCTCACTTCCTTCGAGCGCCTGGAAATATACAATCGCCAATACTGGTGGCGTTTGATGTCCTGCATGGCCGACGATTTTCCCGGCCTGCAAGCGGTGCTGGGTAATCGTCGCTTCGAAGCACTCAGCAAAGCCTACTTAGTGGATTGCCCTTCGCACTCCTTCACCTTGCGCAACCTTGGCCGCGACCTGGAAGCCTGGATGAAGAAGAATCCCCGCTGGGCCGGTTCGCGCCAATCCATTGCGCTCGAAATGGTTCGCCTGGAGTGGGCGGACATTGAAGCGTTTGACGAGACGGCCGAACCCCCGCTGAGTCCAGCCGACGTCGCAAAATCCGCCGGCGGCAACCTTCGCCTCAGACTTCAGCCCTACGTCCGCCTTCTCAATTTTCGTTTCCCCGTGGATTCGCTGGTTCTCGAAATCAAGAAGTTCAACAACAACACCGAATTTCTGAGCAATACCTTCCGCGAACAAAAAAAACGCAAACGCGTGCAGGCTCTGGCCAAACTTAAACCAAAGGACATTTTTCTCGCCGTCCACCGCGTCGATGATTCGGTCTATTTTCGCAGGTTAAGCGAAACGGAATTTGCGTTGTTGGCAGCCATTCAGAAAGGCAAGACATTGGGGCAAGCGATCGGCATCGCCTTTGGAAAGCGCCGCGCGCCAACTCAGACCGAGTTGCAACAGGTCACCCAGTGGTTCCAGAACTGGTCGAACCTGGGCTGGTTCTGCGTGCCACAAAAAAGTTCGCGAACGCGCTGAAACCTTTCTATGTTTCGTGAATCCTAATCCTCCATGAACTCACTTGTGACAAAACTCGCCGGCCTTCACGATCGTACCTTTGCTCTGGTCTCGCACCTGCAATCGCCTTTTCTTCTCTTGGTTCGCCTCTATTGGGGATGGCAACTGGCGCAGAGCGGATGGGGCAAACTTCATCACCTCGACAATGTCGCCGAATTTTTCGGCACGCTCAATCTCCCGCATCCCGCACAAATGGCCCTCGCCATCTCGTGCCTGGAATTTTTCGGCGGCATTCTTTTCGCCATCGGTCTTTTCTCCCGCCTGATCTCGCTGGTCTTGACGATCAACATGGTCATGGCCTATGTGACCGCCGACCGCGAAGCGCTCTTGTCCTTCATCTCCGATCCCGATAAGTTTTCCGCTGCCGCGCCCTATGTCTTCCTGGTTTCATCTCTGATCATTTTAATCTTCGGCCCAGGGACAATTTGCCTCGATTACCTGCTGCGCCGATTTGCGCACCTTCCAAACACTGCCGCAAAGGACTCTTACGAATCCTAGCCGGATAATTCCGCTTGAACCGCGTTCGCGCACTCTTCTTGCGCCTGGCCAATTCTGTCCGGCTTTCGCCTTCCCGCATTTGTTTCGCATAACCATCCTCTTGCTGCTCATCGTCCCAGCTGCATTCTTACCACCATCAGAGCTGCTTACAGATCGACCGATGCCACTAAAATGCCTCGAACATCCCCAGCGAAACGTTCCTTGTCGAGATAGTGATTCATGCAGACCTACTTTGTTGCGATCCTGGTGTGTATTTTTCCTTCGTCAGCTTGTTACCTTGTGTTTCGCTTCTTTTCTTTCGCTTGTTGCTTGAGGCGCTACCCTAACCCTGGTACAACGGCCGTTCTTTCGCGTTCGTTGATACCATATGTGTACTTGCTTCATCCACATCGCGTTATTATTCTGTCGAGAAATCGGCTAATAATATTTATTTGTTAAACTAGGCGATGGCGGTGGCTCCTACCCTGCTTTATACTGTACCGAAGCTTTGCTACATATCTCCAATAAGGCACGAAAAAAATTCTCCCACAACAGGTATGTCTCTCCCTTCATTTTGTAATCAGCCATAACCCTCATCAATGGGTCTGTCTGACGTGTGTTGGGAACTGGACCCCTCTTCCGGAAAGTAGATTATTATGTCATTTATCATTACAGGTACACTCGCTATGCGCACTGACTAGCCCATGCTAGTGAATTGGTTCATGCATAGACAAAGCATTTGGATCATAATGACCCTTCTTCACATTCGGGACGAGGTAAGCACATTCAAGTAAAGTTTACACGGCGAACTAATATTATTTTTTCGTTATTTTGATTTATTTTCGGACAGGTTCTGCGTTCGAACCTCGTTCAAACACGAACTGGACCTACCGAATGCGTTCGGGCACGTTCGGTCCTAAGTTCGACCATATGGCCAAATACATTGTCCTGTACGGCCGTCGTGACCCGTATGATGGCCGTAGTAACTACCGTACTGTACCGGCGGGAGGATTCAAACTTGTGGATACAGTTAACATACAGTAAGGCTCAAGGCT
>Ga0137418_10002750_pt1 | contig 16093 bp, 14 predicted proteins | sample CZODoug3_1_2_16f_FD_122242 | JGI IMG/M metagenome (GOLD analysis project Ga0137418, IMG submission 122242) | Vadose zone soil fungal communities from Angelo Coast Range Reserve, California, USA - CZODoug3_1_2_16fungal (Hybrid Assembly) | ecosystem: Environmental > Terrestrial > Soil > Vadose... | reverse complement strand
GCTAAACGCGAGCTGGCGCAGATGGCCAAGCGGCGCGGTGAACACGCCAGAGCAGCGGAGATTTGGGAACAGCTGCTGAGTGACAGCGAGTGCGTGGCGTTAGCTTGCGAAGAACTGGCTCTGCATCACCAGCGGCGCAACAAGGATTTCAGCAAGGCGCTAGAGTACGCGCGACTAGGGCTCAAAGAGCTGCAAAGCATGAAATTCGCTGCCCGCTATGGCTCGCCCCGTACGGCAGAGCTGCGCCGCGCGGAACGGCTTACCAAACGTGTAGCAAGACTTGAGGAACAACTCGCTGTGATGCACGCGCCCAAAGCGGCTCCATTGTTGCCGGGCCGTGGAGCGGCAGCCGGAAAATAAAATTCAACAATTCCATCGACTGGTCAACGAGCAGCGATTGAAATTCCGCCGGCGTCTGCATTTTTCACCGTTTTGGTGGGCACTGTTCCCGGTTTCAAATCAGGCTCGGGCACCATACCCAGCCCAAGCTCCTTGTTCACCTCGACAAACAACGAGCGGTCACCACCTTCCAGGACCAAACAATCGAGATTCGAACAGCGAAGCAAGACGCCGCCTTCGGGCGTGTCAAAAGAAAAGAAATTTGGCCGGCGTAGCAGATTGCTGTGTTGCGGATGCTTTTTTTCCAGCAGTTCGGAATATTGACCGAAGAAGCGTTCGGCCTGTTCCGGTTTTGCCAGGTGCAAACGCATGAGCAACAGTAGCCGCTGGGTCTTCTGATTCTCGAAGAGCAAATACCGGTCGCCCTCCCAAGCCGCGGCGAGCGGTTTGGCACGTTGTTCGTCCAAAAATTGCTTCAGCACCTCCAGCAGGCCGAATTCCCCCAGAAAATTGTCGTCGAGTTTTTTCCAGTCTTTGCCCAACTTCGTTTCCATTGCAGGAAGCTGCACTTTCGCCGGAACGTGGCCTGATTTGTACAGCGCGGGATGAAGAATTTGTTGAGTGGTAGCCGGTGGATTTGCGAAGATTTTGCCCAGCGCCGGCCATCCAGCCGGTTTCAGAACAGCGGCGGTGAAAGTCATTCCCGCAAAATACGGAAAGGTCAGCGAGTCTTTGATGAACTGAGGGGCTTTTTTCAACAAAGGAGTAGTCCCGAGATCGCCGGTCAGGAGCGACGGATCAAATTCCGGCATGTTGTTCATCGTTTGTCCGGTACCAGCGAGCGAGTAGTCGACCATGGCCGCCATGGCGCTGCCCTCAAGGAAAGATTCTCTCGCAAGTTCGGCGTCATCATTGGGACGAGCAGCCTTTAACCACGCGTCGATGTGGAAGTGCTGGTCTTCGAGCGCGTGAGTAAGTTCGTGAGCCATCACCGGTCGCTGGTCGTCCAAGGGAATCCAGTCAGCAATATAAAACTCACCGGCTTTGGGATCATAAAGGCCAGTAATCTGTTCGGTCAGTAGATCGACCATAAACGAATCGAGATCGAAATTTTTTGGTAACAGGCCGAAGGCTTCCGCGGACTTGGCGTCGGCATGGCGTTGCGCTGGATCTTTATCTTCCTCCATCTGGCGGATTACGTAGGCACGAATGTCTTCGCGCGAGCGTAGAGTCTTTTTCAGCGGAGCGCGCAACTGCAAACCGGTGATTTCACTCATGTTTTGCAGGACTTCGTCTGCGGCTTGCGCAAATTCAGCTGGCGACGTGGAGACCGGCGGAGGTATTACGGGAGCGGCCGCCTGTTGCGCCGCAACTCCGACGGAACCAGTTGCTAGCAACCATAGCGCGACGATCGGCAAGAGCAGAGCGAACCACGCAACGCGAGACGATTTGCGAATCATTTTTTCAGAATAACAGATTCCTTGCCGCGCACGGCGAAACCGGCACACCACAGCGGCCGATGGCACGATTTCGGCGCCAATTGGACGACTCAGTTCTGGAGCCATGGCGGTTGCAAAAGCTTGTTCCGAATTCTGAACAGATTTGTAATTCTAGTATACTTACTACAAAATTGACCCCACCCGTTCAGGGGGTGCCGTGCTGGCAGGTTTGCGCTTACGCCAAGTTCGCGAGCGACTTGGACTGACCTACCGTGATGTGGAGGCGGCGAGCTACGAACTTGCGCTTCGTCGTGGCAGTCAGGATTTCGTCCTGCATATTAGCCGGCTGGCGGACATCGAAAACCGTAATGTCATCCCGGGTTTGCACAAAATATACACGCTGGCGGTCATCTACCACCTGAATCCATTGGAGCTGTTCTCCTGGTTCGAAGTGCCGTTTGAAGAGTGCTTCGAAGACGGCGCAAAATTCACCGCACCGAGGACTCATCTGGCGGCGCCTCCCAGCGGTTTGCGGGTCCCTATACGTTTTGATCCAGGATTTGATCCACGCAGAACCGATTTTCTTTCGCGCATGGTAGAGCGATGGGGCCATTTTGAGGGCGCTCTGATCAAGGGAAATCCGCGCCATTGCTACGGCTATATCGGGCTCAGCGACCGGCGAATGACTCCGTTATTACGTCCCGGCAGCTTGGTGCTAATAGACACGGAATTGCGCAGAATCGAAAACGAAGGTTGGGCTTCCGAGCATGACCGGCCAATGTATCTTGTTGACGTCAGAGATGGTTACCGCTGCGGCTGGTTTCACCAAGCGGTTGATCATCTGGTGATGCAGCCTCACCCGTCGTCCCGTTGCGCGCCGGAATCCTGGAATCTGCCAAACGAAGCGGAAGTCGTAGGCAAAGTAATCGGCGTGGTTACCCGCCTGAACGAGCCGTGGGACACTGCGCTTCCAGAATTTCGAGAAGAGCGCGCAGGTTTGAGAAAAAAAGCTCTCTGAGATAGTCCGGCGCATTCTCCGGCGGCAAAATGCGATAAGCCTCCAGCTGCCTCCAGTGCGAAACCGTTCCCTCCAGCGGCTTGCTCATCGCTTCAAGACATTCCCGCAGATCGCCCTCCTGAATGCTCAACGGAGTCTCTAGAATTTTACGGAAGATTTCAGAATGGCAACATTCCAGTGCTTCCTGGACTGCCTCTTTTGGGTAAACCGCCGCCAGTCCAGAGTGTTCGTAACTTCCCGAAGATAGGTCGCGCAGTGACGCAATGTAAGTCAACCGGCCGTACAGATTTGGAATCGCGGCGAGCGTGGTTACCGTAAAGTCGCGCAGTACGGAACGGTTCCTGAGAAGTTGTTCATCCATAAATTCCAGCCACTTGTTCCGTCAACGGAACGTTTTCGCCGCCAAATTCGAATGCCGCAGTGCCGCTCGCAGGATGTCGCCAGGAGGTGCCATCTATGCGTTTTTCAAAATTCACTCTGGCATCCAGTTTCATCGTACTTATCGGCTCCATCGTAGTTCCAGCCACAAGTTCCGTCAACAGCAACCCCGCCATCGGGCAAGCCACCCATACCCAATTGGCGGACGGTATGCCCTTGCCGCCGCCACCCCGCGAAGCATCGGAATCTCTGCTTGCGGATGGAATGCCGTTGCCACCGCCCCCGCGCGTGGACGCAGTGATATTGATGGCAGATGGGATGCCACTGCCACCGCCGCCACGAGCGAATGCAGCGGGATCCGCGCTGGCATGAGAATTTTCCAAGAGAACTGATTGGCGAAATCTAATTTTTCCGCTTTCTTTTCAGCCCGCTCTTCATTAATGACTTTTTAAAGTCATAACATGCTAAGATGCGGTTTGTGTTAGCGGAACTGCCAATTTTAACTCTCGCCCTGTGGGGGTTGGCAACGGCGCTGACCCTCCTTCTCCTGGGACAAATTATCCTCTTTCAGCAATATCGATCCCATCCATTCTTTACCCTCTACCTGGTCGTTAATCTTCTGCAAACCGCGGTCGGAGTGATTCTGTATCAAGGCTACGGATTCACTTCCTCGCAGGTCTACTGGATCGCCTGGACCTCACAGGGCATCGTAGTGGTCGCTCGGGCGCTGGCGGTCGGCGAAGTCTGCTACCAGATTCTGGCAAAGTACACTGGAATTTGGGCGATGGCAGTCCGAATCTTGAGTCTGTGCGCTTTTGGCGCCTTGATCCTGGCGCTTTATTTCGGCAGGAGAGGCTATCAGCTTGGCATTTTCGCTCTGGAAATTGCTCTCGAAGCCAGCATGGCCACTTTGATCGCCGGCCTTTTTTTCTTTGTCCGATATTACCGAGTGCCACTCACGCGGTCGACCGGATTGCTGGCGTTCGGATTGGGATTGCTGTCTTGCTGCAAAATACTGAATGACGTGGTTTTTGAACGCTTTTTGAAAATTACCGGTAGTTCCTGGAATTACATGTCGTCGGCAGCTTTTCTTGGAATCCTGGCAGTATGGGTCTGGGCATTGCGAGAATTAGTGCCCGCAACCACGCCGGAACCGGAGATGACCGCTTCCCAGGTCTACGCCAGCATGATGCCATCGGTGAACCGCCAGCTCGTGCAGCTGAACGAGCAGTTGACACAGCTCTGGCACCTGGATCGGCCCAAGTCATGAGTCCAGCTTTCCTGCTAACCATCGGGCTCTCCACGCTCAGTGTGGTGGCGTTATTGTTTTGGGCGCTTCGCGGATCGTTCCAAACCACCGCAATCAAGGACGGATTGAAGGTTCTGGAAAATGCGCCTCAGCATCTCTTCAATATGGCGCAAATCCGCCAGGGCATGGATCCGGAGGACTTGAAATACGCCGCCAGCAGAGGCGGAGCCCGGCTAGCCGCAACGCTGCGACGTGAACGGCGACGCGTGGCACTAATGTATCTTTCGGCGATCCGGTTGGATTTCGAACGGGCGCTGCAAATCGCGCGGGTGCTCGCAGTGTTTTCGCCGGAGGTTTCCGGCCACCAGGAGTACCAAAGACTAAGACTTTCGGTGCTTTTCCGTTGCCGCTTTCAGCTTGTTCGGCTGCGGCTGCTTCTGGGAGACGTGGCACTGCCCCAAGTAGCTAAGTTAGGACTGATGGTCACGTCGCTGACCGGGGAGCTTGAGGCAGCGATCGCCGCACTCGGTGAGCGCTCCGTTCTGGCAGTGGAGTTGGCAATTCAGTCCGATCGATAGATAAATCTTCGACCGTCGTGCCGTGAATTCCTGGGTGTAAGATACTTCGTTAGTTCGCTGGAGTTTCAACCGAGGGTGCCACGGGCTCCGCGCTGGTCGAATCAGTCGCCGCAGGATAGCCCTGCGCCGGCAGCTCAATCGTGAAGCAGGCGCCGCGGGGCTCCATATTTTTCACTCGGATTTGCCCGCCATGCTCGGTCACAATTCCATAACAAATACTTAGCCCCAGACCTGTACCCTTACCCACTGGCTTGGTGGTGTAAAACGGGTCGAAGACTTTCGTCGGGTCTTTCACTCCGGGCCCGCTATCGGTGAATTCCACCAGGAATTTGTTGTCTTCCTTTGCGGTGCGCACCCACAAATCGCCGTCCGCTGAACCTTCCAAAATTGCATCGACCGCGTTGTTCACCAGATTCAGGAACACTTGCTGCAATTGATGGGGATCGGCGGACACATGCGGCAGATCTTCGGCCAGGTCCAGGTGTAGCCGGATATTGCTCATGCGCAGGTCATAATCGCGCAGCGCCAGCGTATCTTCGAGGATTTGATTCAAATGCACAGGTGCGCGCTCCGGTTTATGTTGCCGCGCAAAGCTCAAAAGATTCTGCACGATACGATGAGTACGCTGAGCCTGCTTGTAGAGTTTGTCGCTATATTCCAGTCCTTGCGGACCAACCTGTCCGCAGGAAGCCAGCAGTTGGCTGTAGCCAAGAATCGCGGTGAGTGGATTGTTCAGTTCGTGCGCCACTCCGGAAATCAACTGGCCCACCGCCGCCATTTTCTCGCTGTGCAGAAGCTGTTCCTGCATGCGCCGTAAGTCGTCATAGGCCTGCCGGGTTTGGTCATAGAGCAGCGTCCGCTCGATGGCGCTGGAGATTTGACTGCCCACTGCAATCAGCAGATTGACGTCGGCCGGCGAGAAATCGCGGGGCGTCCGGCTGCCCACCACCAACCCACCGATCACTTTGTCCTTGGACCATAGAATCACGACGTACGCTGCCACGATTCCTTCGTGGCGCTGCATGTCCCGGAAGATCGGCGGTAGCGGAAGCCCTGTCGCGGAAAGGAATGTGGCGTGCACCGCCCGGATATGATTCAGCACTTCCGGCTGCATCTTGGTCGGCGGAAACTGACGGGTAAATTCCGACCTATACCCAACAGCCGCGACCCGGCGCAGAATTTCACCATTGGAATCAAACAGATACAGCGAAGTGGCATCGATATCAAACAATTCCGACAGTTGCCGCAGTGTCCGATAGAGCGAATCGCTCAAATCCAGCGACTCGTTCAGCGTGGTGGCAATCGAGTTCAGTACCAGCAGCTCGCGGTTTCTACGCCGGATTTCGTGCTCTGCTCGTTTGCGTTCGCTGATGTCCAGCAAAAACCCCTGATAAGCGGTTACATTCCCGGTGGTGTCGCGGACCGCGTTCGAAGACTCAGTGACCGAGCGAATTTCTCCATCCTTGCGCAGAATGTCGAACTCAAAATCAGTCACCGAGCCGTGATCGGACAGCAGTCTCTTCAGCCGTTCGCGATCGGCCGGGTTGGCAAAAAGGTTTGCAACCTCCAGATTCATCAGTTCGGCGCGAGTGGCGTACCCGCTGATCCTGAGGAACGCCTCATTGAAATCGAGGAACCGCCCTTGCGGCGTGGAAATAAAGACGCCTTCCTGTACGTTCGAGACCAGCGTCCGGTATTTTTCCTCGGCTCGTTTGCGATCGGAAATGTCTTTTAAGACGTGCACCACTCCCATCTCGCGGCCCGCAGGGTCAGCGAAAACCGAATTCGACGCCAGAAAAAAGCCGGGGAGCCATGGATCACGATCGTCGCCCTCTCCGGCAACACCCTCGCAGTACGGGCACTGCACGAATTTGGCATTCTTCACCGAAAACATTTCGTTAACCGAACGGCCCACCCACGGCTTATTTTCGCGGCCGGTGAGCTGCAGCATACGCTGATTGGTGCGCAGCACCCGGCCTTCTTTGTCATGAACCAGTATGGGGTCGCCGATGGAGTCAAACGTATACGCCCACTGGCGCTGCACTTTATCGACTTGTTCAAACAACAACAGGTTTTGCACCGTCAGCCCCAGCAGATTGGCGATGTTTTTCAAATAATCGATCTCGTCCTCCTGGACGTTCGATTCTTGCCTGCTGCCGATCGCCAAAATTCCTAATGGCGCGTCTTTCCCTCGGAGCACCAGTGAAACAATTTCCTTCACCCCGGTCGCGGTCATTCGCTGCCGCTCGCGCTCGTCCGGCTCCTCGGCAATCTTCATGAGCGTTAAATCTTCGCTCAGGACTCGCTTCGCCCATGGCTCGCTGGCAGCAATCTCTTTTTGATTCGCCAGATACGCCGCATCAAATCCCACCGCCGCATGCACCACCAATTTCGCCGATGGGCCGTTGCCTTCCAGCAACCGCACGATGCCGTGCGAAGCTCCAACGCTGGCTACCACGTTTTTCAGGACTTGGTTCAACACTTCGGACACCGAAAGGGTTTGCGTGCTGGACGCGGTGATCAAACTCAAACGGCGCAGCTTGTCGTTCAGTTCGTCGGTTCGCGCACGCGCACGCTCCAGTACCAGAACCACCATTGCTATGCCCAGTGAGACGATCAGCAAATGGTCAAAGGCTATCCTCAGCAGCATGAGCGGGCTCTGCGGCCACGACGGCCGGTCCAGCCCATTCAACCCGTTCAAAAGAAACAACACCGCCATCAATTGCGCGCCGTGTCCTTTGCTCTTTCTGGACGAACGCCAGAGAAGCCACCACGACGTCAAGCTGAGAAAAGTCAAGACACTAGAGGTAAACCAGCTGATGCCCGAGTCCGCGGGCGACGATAATCTTGTTTCAAAATAATAGATCGACAAAGTCATGGCGACCGCGGCCGGCCACAGATACGACAGGGAAACCCGAGGTCCCATGGAGTGCCGGATGACCGCAGTCAAGAAAATCAGGTTGACGATCACCACCACCATCAGACGTTCCGCGCGAAACTGTGGAACCTCGATGGTTACTTGGGTAAGTTCAAAAGCGGATTTGAGCGTCAGCAGGCCCCAGGCGGCGATCCAAATCGAAAGCACGCGCGTAGGGTGGTCCTTGCGCAGCAACACAAGCAAAATCAGTAGGATGAGGAATGCCGTTGCTTCAAAAAAAGCAACCGCAGTCAGGCCCTGATAATGTGGCACGAAGCGCTGCCTCCCAAGCAGTAACGCAGTCACCACAGCACCAAGCCAGAACGAGTGTCAGGTTGCGCTTGGATTGCCAGGATTCAGACTGTGCTCACGCTAACATGCTGTTTTCTTAATGAGCAACGGTACTCCGGGAACCTTGTGACCTCTCGTATAATGGGAGCGGGAGTCGAGCACCGTGCAAAATGAAACCTTAGAAAATATTTTGGTTGTTGACGACGAAGAGGCCATTCGCGAAGTCGTTTCCACAATGCTCGAGTCCAAGGGCTACCGCTGTACCTCGGTAAGCAATGGCCGCGCCGCGCAGGAACAGGTCAAACGTGTAACTCCGGACCTGGTGCTGAGCGACATGATCATGCCGGAAATGGACGGCATCAAGTTATTGGAGTGGTTGCGCCAGTATGACCCGGAAGTCCCGGTGATCATGGTCACCGCGATTCACGATATTTCCACGGCCCTCGAAGCCATTCGCCGGGGCGCGTACGATTACATCCTCAAGCCCTTTGAAAAGGATCAGCTCTTTCTCGGCGTGGACCGCGCGCTCCAGCACCGCCGTCTGGTAGCCGAGAATCGCAGTTATCAACGGACCCTGGAACAGCAGGTGGAAGAGCGCACCGCGCGTCTGAAGATTGCGCTGGCCCAGTTGGAGCAGTCTTACGACGACACTCTGGAAGCCCTGGGAAGCGCATTAGACCTGAAGGACGCCGAAACCGAAGGCCACTGCCAACGTGTCACCGCTTTTACCATTTCTATCGCCAGAACCATGCCAGTGCCTGCCGCTTATTTGCCGGTTCTCGCGCGCGCGGCGTTCCTGCATGACATCGGTAAAATGGGCATCCCGGATAAAGTACTGCTGAAGCCGGGCCCGCTGGACGACGACGAAAAGGCCATCATGCGCAAGCATTGCCAAATCGGCTACGACATGCTGATTCGCATTCCGTTCTTGCGCGACGCCGCGGAAATCGTGCTGGCTCACCAGGAATTCTACGATGGCACCGGCTACCCGCGCGGGCTGAAGGGCGAACAGATTCCTCTCGGAGCCAGAATCTTTTCCATCGCCGACAGCCTGGACGCCATGATCAGCGACCGCCCCTACCGTCGGGCCCTGCCGATGTCCCACGCCCGCGAAGAGATTCAACGCTGTGCCGGCACTCAATTCGATCCCAAAGTCGCGGAAGTCTTTTTGTCCATTCCAGAAGACCACTGGCGCGAGTTGCGGGAAAGCCTGGGATCGCCGTTTCGCCTGACCCATCTGAGCAATTTGCATTCCTGAGCCCTAAATCACGCCAAGAACCGCCCGTCCACCAGAATGCTCTTGGCGTATACTGAAATTTGATCGTAACCAGTGATGAGCCTCGCCCGCCAAACCGTTTCTGAATTCACGCCGATTCCTCAAATGGATCTTGCGGCGCAATATGCCGCGATCGGCGCCGAAATTCGTGAAGCGGTCTCCGGAGTGCTGGCGTCGCAGCAATTTGTTCTTGGCAAAGAATGCGCCGGGCTGGAACAGGAAATTGCGTCGTTCTGCGGCGCGGCCCATGGAATCGGCGTCGCTTCCGGTACGGACGCCTTAATTCTTGCGCTGCGCGCGTCAGGCGTGGCCGCTGGCGATGAAGTCATCTTGCCTCCATTCACCTTTGTGGCTACCGGAAGTGCGGTCAGCGCGCTTGGGGCCACACCTGTATTCGCCGATATCGACCCGGACACCTTCAACCTGCGTGCCGACCAAGTCGAAAAACGCATCACGCCTCGCACTCGCGCGATCATTGTCGTTCATCTTTATGGCCTTGCCGCAGATATGGATCCCATGCGCGAGGTCGCCAAACGCCACAGATTGCCGATCATCGAGGACAACGCACAGGCCATTGGCGCAACCTACAAAGGCCAGCCCACCGGAGCGCTCGGCGATTTGGCTTGCATCAGTTTTTATCCAACTAAGAATCTGGGCGCCTACGGCGATGCTGGCATGATCGTCACCAATTCAGCCGAATTTGACACCCGGCTTCGCACACTTCGAAACCACGGTCAGGCCTCGCGCTACAACAGCGCGGAACCAGGATGGAACAGCAGACTGGACGAAATTCAAGCGGCCATATTGCGCGTTAAGCTCCGTCATCTGCCAGAGTGGGAACGCGCCAGGCGCGCGCACGCATCGCAATATTCAAAATTGTTAGGCGGCGTACCCTCGATACAAACGCCGCAGATTCCCGCCGGCCAGGAACACGTTTTCCACCAATACACCATCCGGGCGCAGCGTCGTAATGAGCTGCAAAAATTCCTGACCGAACGAAAAATCGGAAATGCAGTCTACTATCCTGTTCCGCTTCATTTGCAGGGGATTTATGCGAAGCTCGGCCACAAAACGGGGGACTTCCCGGAATCCGAGCGAGCTGCCGCGGAAGTCGTCTCGTTGCCGATGTTCCCTGAATTAACCTCAGAGCAGATTCAGCGTGTCGCGGAGTTTATCGCGGAATTTTATCGAAATTGAATCGAAATTGAATCGTCCCAAGGGCAGGTGCTCGGTGGCATTCATCCCATGCCAGCTCACTGCCCAAAATAAAGCAGCGCCAGTAAAAACAGCCACAATCCGTCCATGAAGTGCCAGTAGTACGAGGTAACTTCCACCGCAAGAGCCCGGCTGATCCGCGCTTTTTCAAACTTGCGGATTCCCACGTACAACAGCGCGCAAATTCCGCCGATCAAATGAGCAGCGTGCAGCGCGGTGAACACATAAAAAAAGCTACTGGCGAGCCGCGAAGTTAAGAAAACTCCGCTGGCCGCCAGTTGCAACCAGGCAATCAATTGCCCGCCAATGAAGATTGCACCGAGCGCGGTGGTCAGCGCCCAAAGTTTGCGAAATCCACCCAGGCTGTCCATCTGCAGGCTGCGCTTGGCCAATTCCAACGTCGCACTGCTCGCCATCAGCACCAACGTGTTTATCCAGAGAATCCACGGTATGCGAACCCCAGACCATCGGTGCAGGTTGTTCACCCGCAGCACCACGAACGCCGCAGTCAGCACCATAAAGAACATCAAGATCGAAACCATGGCCAGCGCCATGGCCGTCGAATATTTTCTGGCACTCGACCCGGAAGACTCGGGCCTCCCGCCTCCGCCGCGATTCTCGTTGTCATCGCCTCCGTCGCCCTCCCGCGAAGGCGGTTTTCCAGATCCACCTCCACTGATGTTTTCGATCAGCAGCTCGATGTCGTCCAGTACCGATGGCCCCGGCATGAATTGTTCCTCACCTCTGATTCAGCGGAATTTTGTCAAACGCTCGGGCGAAACATGTTGTGGCAAGAAGCCTAGTCCAACGAGTGGCACGCCCACAGATAGGCGCTGCCATGAAACCTTGCGGAACAGCTGGTTTGGGCGCGAGGGAAACACGAATATACCGGTCGGTGAACAGAATAAAATTGGTGCGGTGGAAAGGATTCGAACCTTCACGGTATTGCTACCGCCAGCCCCTCAAGCTGGTGCGTCTGCCAGTTCCGCCACCACCGCAAAACAGTTTTACCGGGCCGCTGCTGAAATCAGATCAGCCGTTTGAGGATTCGGCCGCCTTATTCCCTACTGATTCTCCCGCAACTTTCGGCAAAAGCAATCAAAACTCGTTCGCCATTTTCTGGGGCGAAGCCAACACCAATCTTCAAACACGAATTACGGCTTCGAACTTGGCGGATTCGGCGCCGTACTAGCCGGTGCCGTAGTGTTGGGTGCCGCGGGCGTCGTGGCCGGAGCAGCGCCATTCGGCGCCGCACCCGGTGCAGGCGTAGTCGCCGGAGCCGGTATCGTCACCGGTGGCGCCGCCTTCTTAGCTGGCTTCGAAGAATCATAGATCACTGATCCGCCTTGCCCTGCCGAACGCTCCGACCTTAACGCCAAGGCCATCGCGCAAACCATGAACATCACCGCGCACCAGGTAGTCGCTTGCGATAGCACGCTGGCTGCGCCCCGCGGACCAAATGCCGTCTGGCTTCCGGCGCCGCCAAACGCTCCAGCCAGGTCAGCCGCCTTGCCGCTCTGCAGCAGCACTACGATGATCAGCACCAGGCAGTTCATCACGAAAAACGTCTCCAGCAGCAACACCGCATAACGAAATCCAACCACAATCACTCCAAATCCCACCAACAGCGCGATCACCCACTTCATCCAACCTGGCATTGCTTCTGCACCTCAAAATTCTTTCTAAATTGGCCGCTTTCGCGGTCCTACCGGCAGTTTACGATCGCTGCTAACGATTTGGCGTCCAGGCTGGCCCCGCCCACCAGCGCGCCATCCAATTCCGGCTGCGCCATCAATCCCTGAATGTTATCGGGCTTGACGCTGCCGCCATAGAGGATCCGAACACTGGCGGCCAACTCCGCGGAATACTGATCCATCACGCAACGGCGCAGAAACCCGTGTGCCGCCGCTGCTATTTCGGGCGTAGCCGTCCGGCCGGTCCCGATTGCCCACACTGGCTCGTAAGCTAATAGAATACGGGAGAACTCCTCGGGGGTCAACGCGCCCGGCCCGCCTATAAACTGATGCGAAAGCACCTCTTCGGTCCGGCCCTGCTCCCTATCCGCCAGCAATTCTCCAACGCACACAATCGGAGTCAACCCGTCCGCCAGCGCCGCGCGGCTCTTCTGCGCGACGGAACCATCGGTGTCGCCAAAGAACTGCCGCCGCTCCGAATGCCCAACAATGACATACTGGCAACCCGCTTCCGCCAACATGCCCGCCGAAACTTCTCCGGTAAACGCGCCCTCGCGCTGCCAGTAAACGTTCTGTCCGGCAATGGCCACCTTGCTGCCTTGAACGGACTCGACAGCAGCCGCGATATTCGTGAACGGCGGAGCAATCACCACATCGCAATGCGCCGCTTCCCGCACTTGCGGCAAAAATGCCGCGAAGAACGCTCGCGTTTCCGCCTGCGTTTTGTACATCTTCCAATTCCCTGCGATTACTCTCCGGCGGCCACCTCCGGTAAATGATGGGCTCATCGGTTGGTCAGCGCCTCCACGCCCGGCAACTTGCGCCCGCCCAGAAATTCCAGCGATGCGCCTCCGCCCGTTGAAATATGAGAAATCTTGTCGGCAACCCCGGACTGGTGCACTGCGGCAACCGAGTCGCCGCCACCTACAATTGAAATCGCGCCAGCCGTAGTCGCTGCCGCCACCGCCTTGGCCACCTCCAGCGTGCCCTTGGCAAACGCCGGCATCTCGAACACGCCCATCGGACCGTTCCAAACGATTGTTTTTGCCTTCGCGATTTCCGCGTTGTACGCCGCAATGGTCTTCGGCCCGATGTCCAATCCCATTTGATTGTCGGGAGTCGCGTTCACATCGCCGGTCGTTGCGGGCGCATCGGCCTTGAATTCCGGCGCGGTCACATGGTCGGTGGGAATCAAAAACTTGAAATCGCGTGCTTTGGCGTCCGCCAGAATCGTTTTCGCCAGCTCGATCTTTTCATTCTCCACCAACGACTTCCCGATCCCCAGTCCTTGCGCTTTCAGAAACGTGTAGGCCATCCCGCCGCCGATTAACATCGCGTCGGCGATCTTCATCAAGTTCTCCACCACCTCAATCTTGTCGCTGACCTTCGCGCCGCCCAATATCGCCACGAATGGCCTCGCCGGGTCGCTCACCGCTTTGCCTAAGTACGCTAGTTCCCTTTCCATCAGCAATCCCGCCGCAGCCTGCTGCACAAATTTCGTAATTCCCACCACCGACGCGTGCGCCCGGTGCGCCGAGCCGAATGCATCGCAAACAAACACTCCATCGCAAAGAGCCGAGAGCTGCTTTGCAAACGCTTCATCATTCTTTTCTTCTTCGGGATGAAAGCGCACGTTCTCTAGAACCAGCACTTCGCCATCGCGCAGCGCTTTACTTTGCGATTCCACGCCCGGCCCAACGCAGTCCATGCCAAACGCCACCGGCTTTCCCAGCAGCTCTTCCAGTTTTCTCGCCGCCGGTTGTAGCGAATACTTCGGCTCCGGTCCGCCCTTTGGCCGGCCAAGATGCGAAGCCAGCACCAGCCGCCCGCCTTTTTCAATGGCCAACTTCAGCGTCGGCAGCGTCTCCCGAATCCGGGTGTCGTCGGTGACCACGCCTTCTTTCAGCGGCACGTTGAAATCCACCCGCAAAAACACACGCTTCCCGCGCAAATCCAGATCTTTAATCGTCAGCTTGTTCATTTTCTCCCTGGGAACGCCAATCTCCCGATTGGCGTCTGTGCGTTCAACAAAAATGCTGGCTCGTTCACTAACTGCTCGCTGCTCACTGTTTACCCTTCGCCGTTAAACTCCCCACCGGTTCTTGCGGTAAACGACAAACGGTGAACGGTAAACGATCCCCTAAAATTTCGCCGCCAGCATCTTGATCAAATCCCGGCACCGGCAGGAATATCCCCACTCGTTGTCGTACCACGCCAGCACCTTCACGCACTTGTCGCCGACCACCTTGGTGTATTCCGAATCCACGATCGACGAATGGGAGTTGCCTTTGAAGTCTGCCGAAACCAACTCTTCTTCGGTGTATCCAAGAATCCCCTTCAGCGGACCGTTGGCCGCAGCCTTCAACGCCGCGTTCACCGAATCTTTCGTTGCTGGCTTGTCCACAAACACCGTCAAGTCCACTACGCTCACGTTTGGTGTTGGCACCCGCATCGCGTAGCCGTCCAGCTTGCCCTTCAATTCCGGCAACACCAGGTGCAACGCTTTTGCCGCTCCGGTCGAACTGGGAATCATGCTGATCGCCGCGGCCCGCGCGCGCCGCAAATCCTTGTGCGGCAAATCCAGCAGCTTTTGATCATTCGTATACGAGTGAATCGTGGTCATCGTGCCGCTGTGAATGCCAAACGTTTCGTGCAGTACCTTAGCCACCGGGGCCAAACAATTGGTAGTGCACGATGCGTTCGAAATCACATTGTGCTTCGCCGGATCGTAGGTCTGATGATTCACGCCCAGCACAAATGTCGCATCCGGCCCGTCCGCCGGCGCGGAAATAACTACCTTTTTCACCGAGCCGTGCAGATGCAGCTTGGCCTGTTCGCCCTTGGTGAACAATCCCGTAGATTCCACCACGATCTCTGCGCCGACGCTGGCCCAATCAATCTTCGCGGGATCCTTTTCCTTGAATACCTTGATGGCCCTGCCTTCAATCGAAATCGTATCCTCTGTATGCCTAATATCATGTGGCAAATTCCCCAAAATCGAATCGTACTTCAGCAAGTGCGCCAGCGTCTTCGAGTCCGTAATATCGTTCACCGCGACAAATTCGATCGCCTTATCGTCAATCGCTGTCCGCACGATGTTCCGTCCGATGCGTCCAAATCCGTTAATTCCAACTTTAATTGCCATTCTTCCTCCCAGAAATTTCGGCTAGAACATCCGCGTCCGAGCCGTTTATCGAAATTCGTCCTCTCGCATCGTCCGCCCCTGGAATCGATCGTCTTACGTCCGTCGGGAGGGCACGACTTTAGTCGTGCCGTTGGAAGCGTAGACTTCTCGCGGCTTTCGCGTATTTTGCGTCCCGTGCTTGCCGGGAAGCCGCTGCGGGCAGAACGTTAGACTTCCCGCAAAATCTTCAAGAGGGCAAATACGATTCGCGGGCAGATATGCAGCACTCAGCAGCGGGCTACTTCGCCTTGCGAACTAAAAATGCTATGGGCTGCCGCCGGAATTGTCAACGTGACTTCAGGGACGCCATTTCCTCGTCAGCATTGTGTGCGATGTCAATTTTTGCTTCATCATCACGCCGAAGAGCAACTCTCACCTCAACGTTTCCAACTACAGAGCACTGAACCCAACGCTGCTATCATCAATGCAAATGCCTTCTTTCCTCCTCGGCATCATCTCGGACACCCACGGCCTGCTCCGTCCCGAAGCCCTCGCTGCCCTCCAAGGCTCCCACG
>Ga0137418_10002749_pt1 | contig 16094 bp, 18 predicted proteins | sample CZODoug3_1_2_16f_FD_122242 | JGI IMG/M metagenome (GOLD analysis project Ga0137418, IMG submission 122242) | Vadose zone soil fungal communities from Angelo Coast Range Reserve, California, USA - CZODoug3_1_2_16fungal (Hybrid Assembly) | ecosystem: Environmental > Terrestrial > Soil > Vadose... | reverse complement strand
TCGACGTTGCCCTGAATCGCCTTCGACAACGGACAGTTCTTCTTCGCCGTCTCTGCGACCTGCCGGAAGGTGGCCTCGTCGATGTCGGGAACCTTGCCCCTCACCTCCAGCGCGCTGCGCGTGACCTTGGGCGCCCCGTCCACCGTTTCGAGCGTGACCGCCGCCCGCGTTTCGATGCGGTCCGCGGGATGGCCTGCCTTCTCGAGAGCGGCCGAGAGCGCCATGCTGAAGCAGCCGGCGTGCGCGGCCGCCAGCAGCTCTTCGGGGTTCGACCCTTTCTTGCCCTCGAAGCGCGTGCCGAAGCTGAACGAGCCGCTGAATTGCCCGCTCTGCGCCTTGAAGCTGCCTTTCCCGTCTTTGAGCTTGCCTTCCCAAACCGCCACAGCGTTGCTGGTCGCCATGATCGACTGCTCCGATGGTTACAGGGGAACGGGGAATCTGGCGATACCCGCGGCGGTTCGCTACGCTTGGAGACCCCTACGGAGCGCACCTGATGGCGACCAGAAAGAAGCCGCCGGCCAAGAAGCAGCCCAACTCCCGCCCCGGCGCCCGCCGGCAGCCTGAAACGCTGCGCCTGCGCGACATCACACCCACGTTCACCGCGACCGATCTCCAAAGAAGCATTGCCTTTTATCGTGACGTGCTCGGCTTCGTCGTGGGGGAGGAGTGGCGCGAAAACGGCACGCTGGAGGGCTGCGAGATGCTCGCCGGGTCGGTGAGGTTCTACCTCAATCAGGACGATTTCGCCAAGGGTCGGGATCGCAAGAAGGGGATCGGCTCGCGGCTGCGCTGCACCACGGCGCAAGACCTCGACCGTTTCGCCGCCGAGGTCAAGGCACGCGGCGGCGCGCTCGACCAGGAACCGATGGACATGCCGTGGGGTGAGCGTCAGTTCATGATCACCGATCCGGACGGCTTTAAGCTGACGTTCGTTCAGGTGCGTTGACGCTCTCGCCTACGGCGCGAGCGGTCTTGCAGGCGGTCGCAGCGACGCTCGTCGTCGACGGGGCTCCAGACCTGGCCGAGCGCGTCGCCCGAAAGATCGCGTCGCTGCCGCGCGCGGCCGACCGCGCCGAGCTCGATCTCCTCCTCCGCGTGCTCGACAGCAGCATCGTCAACCTGCTGACCAGCGGCATCGCACGACCATTCACGCGTATGTCACCCGCACAGCGCGAACGGTGCCTGCGCGGCTGGGCGACGAGCCGCCTGCCGCAGCGTCGCAAGGCATTTCAAGCGTTGAAGCGGCTGACGACGGTCACGCATTACACGACACCCGGAGCGGCGCTTGCCATCGGATATCCCGGCCCGCTGGGTCCTCCACCCGCCACACCGAAGCCGATCCGTCCCGTCGCCATTACGGCGGACACCACGCTCAGCTGTGACGTAGTCGTCGTCGGCTCTGGCGCCGGCGGCGGCGTGGTCGCGGCGGAGCTGGCCGCCGCCGGGAAGGACGTCATCGTGCTGGAGAAGGGCGGGTATCGCAACGAGGCGGACTTCACGCACCAGGAGGGGGACGCGCTCGAAACGATGTATGATGCCGGCGGCGTGCTCGCCACGAGCGATCTGGGATTGGTCGTGCTCCAAGGCGCGACACTCGGCGGCGGCACCGTGATCAACTACACGACGAGCTTCCCGACGCCGGAAACGGTCCGGCGGGAGTGGGCGCGAGAACACGATCTGCCGCATTTCGAGAGTGTGGAATACACCCGCTCGCTCGAGGCCGTCGCCAGGCGGCTCGGCGTGAATACAGACCATGCGAAACCCTCGAGCCGCGACCAGGTGCTCATCAGGGGGCTCGAGCAAATGAAATGGCATCACGGGTTGCTGCCGCGCGATGTGCGCCACTGCCCTCAGGATGATGAATGCGGCTACTGCGGGATGGGATGCCGCCGTGGCGCGAAACAATCGACGTTGATCACCTACCTGCAGGATGCCGCACAGCGCGGCGCGCGCATCGTGGTGAATTGCGACGTGCGCCGGGTCGTGATCGAACGCGGGGCGGCAACGGGCATCGAGGCGCGGGTCGGACCACGCGCGTTGAGCGTTCGCACGAAAGCGGTCGTCGTGGCCGGAGGGTCCGTGCACTCGCCGGCGTTGCTGCTGCGCTCGGGCATCACGCTTCCCGCCCTCGGCCGGCATCTCGCGCTGCATCCCGCGACCGCAGTCCTCGCCGACATGGAGCGGGACGTGCGGCCCTGGACGGGGACGGTTCAGGCTCACTACTCCGATCAATTCGCCGATCTCGATTCGGGCTATGGGTTCAAGTTCGAGACCGCCCCGGTCCACCCCTCGCTGCAGGCGCTTGCGGCCCCCTGGGAGTCGGCGGCCGGACACCGCGCGCGCATGGCTCGGCTGCCGCAGACCGCGCTCGTCGGCATATTGTTGCGCGATCGCTTTGGCGGGCGCGTGCGCGTGGACCGCGATGGCGTCGCGGTCATCGATTACCGGCTATCGCGCTACGATCGCGTCCATCTCCGGCGCGCCATCACGGCAGCGGCGGAGGTGCTCGAAGCCGCGGGCGCGCGCGACATCTGGCTCCCGCTCGCCCGCGACGTGAGCTATCGGCCGGGAGCCAAGGGAGCGCGCCAGGAGTGGCTCAGGCGGGTCGACGCGGCGGGCTGGGGACCGAACGAGCTCTTGCTCGTCACGTTCCATCAGATGGCATCGTGTCGCATGGGGACCAACTCGGCCGCCTCGGTCGTGGATCCGGAGCATCGGGTGTGGGGAACCCGAGGCTTGTACGTGGCCGATGCGAGTACTTTCCCCAGTGCGTCCGGAGTCAACCCGATGCTTACCGTGATGGCGATGGCGCATCGCGCCGCCGCCGTCATGGTGACTCACTAGGAGAGCTACATGCTCGCGTTGCTGCTTGTGTTGCAACAATCCGTCGCCGACTCCTCGCCGTTCCGCGCGCTGGCGTTGCCCGCTCCCACGCCGGCGCGCAGCGCCGCGGGAGCGCCGGGACGGGGCTACTGGCAACAGCGCGCCGACTATACGCTCGAAGCGACGCTCGACACAGCGACGAACATCCTGCGCGGCAGGGGGCGCATCTACTACGTCAACCGCTCGTCTGATGTGCTCGACCACGTGTGGGTGCAGCTCGACCAGAACCTGTTCGCGCCCGGCTCGATCTCGGCGGTGCTGAATCAGCCGCCGCTGCGGTTCGCCGGCGGGGTGGTCTTCGACTTCAGCGGGAAGGGATTCGCCGGCGGGATCACGGTGGATCGCTTCGCGGCGGCGGGCCGGCCGCTCACGACGAAGGTGTTCGGCACGATGATGCGGGTCGAGCTGCCCCGGCCGCTCGCGCCCAATCTCAGCATCACGTTCGACATCGCGTGGCACTTCCCGATTCCGCCCTATGGCGGCGGCCGCATGGGGCGCGTGGGCTCGCGCTTTTACGAGCTCGGCCAATGGTACCCGCGCCTGGCGGTGTACGACGACGTGCACGGCTGGAACACACTGCCCTTCCTGGGCGCGGGCGAGTTCTATCTCGAATTCGGCGATTTCGACATCAGTCTCACGGTCCCCGCGGGATTCCAGGTCGCGGCGACAGGCGCGCTCGCCAACCCGACCGCGATTCGCACGCCGCAGGAGCGCGCTCGGCTGGCGGGTGCATTCACGTCTCCGGGACAAGTCGTCCAGGTCATCACACGGCAGGAGGCGGTCGCCACCGCCGCGCGTCCGGTCCCCGGCACACGGACGTGGCGCTTCACCGCGAGCAACGTCCGCGATTTCGCCTGGGCCGCGGGATCGGGCCTGCGCTGGGACGCGAGCACCTGGGACGGGATCCTGATTCAGACGTTCTATCATCCCGACGCCGCGCCGTGGGAGGAAGCGAACACCATGCTACGGTTCGCACTCAAGCACTTCTCCGGCGCGCTGGGCCAGTATCCGTGGCCGCAGATCTCGGCGGTCGAGGGGTTGGTCGAGGGGATGGAGTACCCGATGGTGATCTACTGTCCCTCGCTCCAGAAGCGCGAAGACCAGTACTGGGTGCTCATGCACGAGCTCGGCCATCAGTGGTTTCCGATGCAAGTCGGCTCGGATGAGCGGCGCTATCCGTGGATGGACGAAGGCTTCAATACATTCGCCGATTACGACGCCGCCGAGGCGTTCTTCAAGGGGACGGCGTACGGTGATACGGTGCGGCGCGAGCTCCTCAGCGCCTACGCCGCCACCGCGATCCCGGGCAGCGAGCAGCCGATGATCACCAAACCCGACGAGGTACGGCAGCTTTACTGGACCGCGTACCAAAAGCCGGCGCTCATGCTTTCGATCTTGCGCGAAGCCGTCTTGGGCCGCGCGGAATTCGATCGCGCCTTTCGCGAATACACGCGGCGCTGGAAGGGGAAGCACCCGCAGCCGGCCGATTTCTTTCGGACCATCGGCACGCTCACGGGGCGCGACCTCGACTGGTTCTGGCGGAGCTGGATCTACACCACGGCGCGGTTGGATCAGGCCATGGACTCGGTCCGCGCCCGGGACGACTCGACCTTCCTTTATCTGTCGAACCGAGCGCAGATGGTCCTCCCCGTCACCCTGGAGCTGCGCTACGCCGACGGAACGACCGAGACGCGCAACCTGCCGGTGGAGATGTGGCTCCTCGGAAATCGCTTCACATATCGCATGGCGACCGCGAAGCGGCTAACGAGTGTCGTGATCGATCCGCGCGTGGTGTATCCGGACATCAATCGGGAGAACAATACGTGGCGGCGGTAGACAAGTAGGGGCGCAGCATGCTGCGCCCCTACATTTTGATACGATCCCATCTGCCTATTTTATCGGCCGGTTCTCGTCGTCGCTCAGCTCATCCACGGGATCCTGACCGCCTCCCGGACCCCACCCTTTCTTTCCGGGATGGTCGGGGATCGAGATTCGGACCATTCCGACGTTGTTGGAATAATCCAACTCCTGCAAAGCGTGACACAATCCGGTCGCCGGATCCAGGAAGCGACATGGGTTGGACCGGGTTGGCGTATAGGGTGGGTTCACCTCGATCCGAATGACGTAGTCACCCGGCGGGATGACGGCTTGTCCATCGGCGCCGTCCAGCACGAAGTACTGCCCCCCCAACCACTTCACGTACGTATCGCCGTAGTTGACGCTGATTCCCTGATTTCCGGGGACCTCTGGGAGCCCCAGGGAGGGAAACGATGGCCGGCCGCAGGCGCGATAATACCAAGGCTTGATGCCGCCGACGTTTGTGTTGTAGGGCGTGATGTCGATCATGCAGAAGCCACGCTTAGCGGCTTGCCAAGTCTTCGAGCCATCCGCCGACAGGAGCGAATACGTCGCGTAATTGCGAAAGTGGTAATGACGGTGGCACGCGTTGTTCTCGTATAACCCGTCCGAGTCACTCCCGTCACCATCACCGTTCGGGTCCCAGTGCCGATTGGGATCGCCAAGGTTCACGTCGGCGGTGCCGATATTCGGTGTGGTAACGGTGAACCGCAGTACACGGTGCTGCCCCGGCGGCACCCCGCCTTCTTGAAGCGTACAGAAGGACTCCTTGAGCGCCTGATCGTAGACAACCCAGGAGGTCGCGAGGGCCTTAGAGTCAACGATCAAATCGGGAAGGCCGGTGAGATCCTGGGTATGGGCGAATTGTGGACCGGAGACCGCGGGCCGGAGCGGCCGGTCGGCCGAGGTACAGGCCGCGAATAGCAAGCCGACGGAGAATATCGCTGTGTGCCTCAATGGATCCCCCCTCCACCGAATTGTTTGACGATATCGCTCAACACCGCCTTCGCATCGCCGAACAACATCCACGTATTGTCGCCAACGTACAGCTCGTTGTCGATGCCGGCGAAGCCGGGATTCTTGCTGCGCTTCACGGCGAGGACGGTCTTCGCTTTGTCGGCGTCGATGATCGGCATGCCGTAGATGGGCGTGCCTTTGTTGTAGCGCGCCGCGGGGTTCACCACGTCGTTGGCTCCCAGCACGAGCGCGACGTCGGTCTGCGGCATCTCGGGGTTGATCTCGTCCATCTCGACGAGCGCGGAGTACGGAATATTCGCCTCGGCGAGCAGCACGTTCATGTGTCCCGGCATCCGGCCCGCCACCGGATGAATCGCGAACTTGACCGTGACACCGCGTTTGGTGAGCGCGTCGTACAACTCGCGCACCTTGTGCTGCGCCTGGGCGACCGCCATCCCGTATCCTGGAATGATGACGACGGTGCGCGCCTGCTCGAGCAGCTGTGCCGCTCCTTCGACGCTCTCCTGCTTCCACTCCTTCTGCTCGCCTTTGAGCGCGGCCGGCTGCGCTTTCCCGAAGGCGCCGAACAGCACGTTGGTGAACGAGCGATTCATTGCGCGGCACATGATGATCGAGAGGATCAATCCGCTCGAGCCGTCCAGCGCTCCGGCGGTGACGAGCAGCTTGTTATTGAGCACGAAACCCATCGCGACCGCGGCGAGCCCGGCGTAGGCGTTGAGGATCGAGATCACGGTGGGCATGTCGGCGCCACCGATCGGGATGATCAGCAAGACGCCGAAGATCAGCGCGAGCGCGGCGATCCCGATGAACGCCTTCCCGCCCCACTCGGCGTCGGGATGCAGCACCAGCGCCACGCCCAGCCCGATCGCGAGCACCAGGACCCCGAGGTTCACGAAATTCTGGCCGGGATAGGTCACGGGACGCTGCGGGATCCATTTGACTTCCTGCAGTTTGCCCGCGGCCATGAGGCTCCCAGTGAACGTCAGGAAGCCAAGGATGACTTCGATCACCAGCGCGCTCATGCGGAACGGCGTCAGATGCGCGGCGCCTCCCGCTTCGCCGAGCCAGAGGAAGTACTCCGCGGTACCCACGAGACCTGCGGCAAGACCACCGAACGCATGCGAGAGCGCAGTCCGCTGCGGAACCGCGGTGAGCGGCACGCGTGAGAGCGGGATGCCGACCGCGAAGCCCAGGACGATGGCACCGACGATCCAGCCGTGGTGCACGATCTCGGGCTGTACCCACGTCGCGAGCACAGCGACGGTCATGCCGGTGACGCCGGCGATTACGCTGCGGCGCGCCGTCTTCGGATCGTTCATCCAATACAGCGCGAAGATGAACAGCGCCGTCGCGAGGACGGCGGAGAGCTCACCGATCAGATGCATCACTGCTTTTTGAACATCTTGAGCATGCGGTCGGTGATCATGAAGCCGCTGACGATGTTCGTCATCGAGGCGAACAGCGCGACCGCGCCAAGAATGCGGATCGTGAGGGGATGATCGGCGCCCGTCACCACGATGGATCCGACGACCGCGATCGCGGATATGGCGTTGGTGAGCGACATGAGCGGCGTGTACAGCAGCCGGGAAACCCGGCGGATGACGCCGAGCCCGATGAACGTCGCCAGCACGAACACGAACAGCATCGATCCGAAGTCGGTCATGATTTGCGTACCTCGCCGGCGTGGGTCACGCAGGTGTCGCGGATGATTTGGTCCTCGAAGTCGAGACGCAGCTTGCCGTCCTGCACGATGTGGCCGAGGAATGCCGCCACGTTTTTCGCATACATCTGGCTCGCGTGAAGCGGCACGGTGCCGGCCAGATTCAGCGGACCAAGAATGGAGACGCCGCCGCGCACGATCTCCGAGCCGGGCTGCGTCAGCTCGCAGTTGCCACCCGTTTCGGCAGCGAGATCGACGATCACCGACCCCGGCTTCATCCCCTGCACCGCAGCCGCGGTTATGAGGATCGGCGCCTTCTTCCCCGGGATCGCTGCCGTCGAGATCACGATGTCGGCGTCTTTCGCGGCCCCCGCCAGAAACGCGAGCTCCTTGCGGTGCGTCTCCTCCGACAGCTCCTTGGCATAGCCGCCCGCTGTCTCGGCGTGCTCTTCGATCGCCATTTCGAGGAATACCGCGCCCAGGCTCTGGACCTGTTCTTTCACCGCAGGACGCACATCAAAAGCCGAGACGATCGCACCGAGGCGGCGCGCCGTCGCGATCGCCTGCAGTCCCGCGACGCCGGCACCGAGCACGAGCACCCGCGCCGCCGGCAATGTGCCGGCCGCGGTCACGAGCATCGGGAACAGTCGCGGGGCTGTGGACGCCGCCAGCAGCACGGCTTTGTAGCCGGCCACGGTGGCCTGCGATGACAGCACATCCATCGGCTGGGCCCGCGTGATGCGCGGCAACAGCACGAGGCTGAACGCGGTGAGCTTGCGCTGCGCGAGTTGTCGCACGTAATCGGGGGCCGGCTGGAAAAACGCGACCAGCGCGGAGCCTTCGCGGTAATTGCCGAGCTCCGCAGCCTGAGGAGACTGCACCTGAACCACGATGTCGGCCTGACTGAAGACTGATGACCGATCGCTGACTGTGGCACCTGCGGCACCGTAGGCATCGTCTGGAAAAAACGCGGCGACTCCCGCGCCGCGCTCGATGAGGACTTCGAAGCCGCCTTTGGTCAGGCGGCCGGCAGCGTCGGGCGTGAGGGCGACCCGCCGCTCGGTTGGAGCGATTTCCTTCGGCACACCGATGCGCATGGGTTCTATGATCCGCGCGGAAGCTGTGGTCGGGGGGGCTCCCGATGTTGTGCCAGCATCCGCTCGGCGAAGTCCACCCGCTCTGCCAGGTCGTTGAACTGTTGGCGCAACCCGTCGAACTGTTCTTCGAGCTCGGTCACGCGCTGCTCCGCGCGGCCGACGAGCCGGTGCTGTGTGAATTGTGACTCCGCGACGCTCCAGTTCCGCAACGGCAGATCGTCGCCGTCGCGGAACTCACCCGCCCCAATCAGCACGAGATCGTAGAGGTACCAGATCCCGCAGCCGCCAAACGTGAAGAGCATCGCGATCGCGGTGCGCGGCTTGTCCACATAAAAGCGATGCAGTCCAAACACCCCGCCGAAGAATGACAGCAGCAACGCCACGCCGCGGGAGCGCCTGGAGACGTCGGGCTCCTGTGGAGCGTCATCGGCGTCGTCGCCGTAAACCTCGGGGAGCGTCATGCCCGATTCTACCGGCCCGGTTCGGACGGGGCAAGCAAGAAACGGAGGGCGTGCTCGACATCCTGCGAGCCAAAATGGAAACCTGACGCGAGCAGTCGGGCCGGCAGGACGCGCTGGCCGCTCTGCACCATCGCCGCGCCATCGGTGCCGAAGGCTATCCGCAGCGCGAACGCGGGAACGGTCACGATGGCCGGACGGCCGAGCACTCTTCCCAGGGTACGCGCGAACTCGCGGTTGGTAACCGGAGCGGGTGCCGTCATGTTCACGGGGCCGGCGAGATCGGCCTTCTCGAGCAGATGCAGGATGGCGTTGAGGACATCGGCGAGTGCGATCCAGCTCAAATACTGGTTGCCGCTTCCCACGGTCCCGCCGAGGCCGAGTCGGAACGCGGGCAGCATCTTGGCCAGCGCCCCTCCGGTGGGCGACAGGACCACACCCATTCGCATGTTGACGACGCGGATTCTGGCTCGTGTGGCGGCCGCGGTTGCCGTCTCCCAATCGCGAGCCACGTGCGCCAGGAAATCCTCTCCAGGCGTACTCTCTTCGGTGACCGGTTCGTCGCCGCGGTCGCCGTAGTACCCGATCGCGGACGCCGCGAGCAGCGTGGCGGGACGGCGATGCAAGCCGGCGAGCGCTTCGCTCAACAAGCGCGTGCCCTTTACCCGGCTATCGTAGATCCGCTGCTTCTTCGCCGGCGACCACCGCCCGAACACGTTTTCGCCCGCCAGATGGATGACGGCGTCCGTGCCTTCGAGCCCGGCGCGATCGACCGCTCCCCGCTCAGGATCCCACGCGATGGCGTGCTCGCCCGGCGACACCCGCCGGCGCACGAGCCGCACGATTTCGTGGTCTCGCCTCCGGGTGAGCGCGTCGAACAACGCGGACCCGATCAACCCCGTCGACCCGCTGACAACCATTTTCATTCGGGAAGAATCGCTTCAGCCTCGATTTCGACCAGCATGGTTGGATCGACGAGCTGCTTGACGGCGACCAGCGTGCACGCGGGGCGAATCTCCCCAAAGACCTCGCCGTGTGCGCGGCCGACGGCTTCCCAATGCGCGATGTCCGTCACATACAAGCGCGTCCGCACGACGTCGGCGAAGCCGCTCCCCGCCTGTTCGAGCGCTCGACCGATATTCCCGAGCGCCTGGACCGCCTGCGCATACGGATCACCCGCGCCGACGACCTTGCCGGTTGTGTCCGTCGCAGTCGTGCCCGACACGTGAATGACACGACCCACCCGGACCGCGCGCGAGTATCCCACGATCGGCTCCCACGGCGTGCCGCTGGCGATGTTGCGGCGACTCATCGCCCTTCGAGACCGGGAGAAGGCGCCGCGTTCCAGGTGATATGCGACGGCGCGCCGGTCGACTTGGCTTCCGCAATGCGCTCATCGGTGGCACGGATGATTTCTTCCACGGCGTGCGGCGGATTGAGGAATGTCACGCCGCCGATGCTGGGCGCGGCGGGGCGGCCGTCGGCCAGCCGAAGCTCCGCAAGCCCCGCGCGCAGCTTGTCGAGGACGATGCGGGCGGATGCCGCCGTCGTCTCGGGCAGGAGGGCGATGAGCTCGTCGCGTCCCAGGCGGGCTACTACGTCCGTGGCGCGAAGCGCTCCGCGCAAGACGGTCGCGGCAGCGCGTACCGGCTCATCGCCGACGCGGGAGCCAAGGTCCACCACGGCCACGCTGAAGGGGTGCTGGTAGCGGCGCGCGCGCTCGATTTCCGCACCGGCCGCCTCATGGAACGCGCGGGCATTCCGGACCCCGGTGACGTCGTCCACGCGCGCTAGCCGACGCTCCCGGGCCAGCGAGCTCCGCAGCGCGAGGATCGCCCAGGTCAGGCCGCCAATGGCAACCAGGGCTAACACGATGATCGGCACGCACTCTCGCATGCCCAAAAAGCTATCCGCTAGGACGGAATTTTGCGCAATGGCACCACAGCGATGGCGTACCAACAAGGATTCCAGCGGCATGCTTCCATCACCACACGGATACCGTAGACAGCTGTCGTCGTGGCGGTGAAATGCAGGGTGGGGAGACTTTCGCTGTTGCGTTCCTTGGCGATCTCACTGCCACTCGATGTCAACAACGTCAACTGCAGCCGTGAGCAATCGTCGTCGCACACTGCGATGATCGCGTACGGTGTGTGCTGCGCGAGCGTCGTCTGGAAGGACGCTGCCTCGTCGGTGTTCAGCATCCCGGATCGTCTCACCACGGGGAGGCCCGGGGATGTACCCACCGCCGCGATCGTCCGCTGCACGCGCTCTTGTACTTGGCGCTCCCAGCGCTGTCCGGTGAGCGCCCGGGGGATTCCAGAGACCGCGAGCAGAACCAGGATGATTCTCATCGGATCTGCCTTCGCGATGCGGTGGCTGTGACGATCCCGATCGCGAAGACCGCGATTGCCAGCGCGATGGCGACTCCTCCCAGCGGTGGCGCCGGGCCCAGGCGAATAGGTGCGACGAAACCGCGTTGCCAGTCCGCCGTCCATTCCCCGACCGGGCGCTTGAGCGCCGCCGCGAGTGCGGTGTCCACCGGCAGCGCGGAGGTCCAGAAGGAGAGAAAGCGGTCCCGCCCGACTGTGCGCGCGATGTCGCCGAGGTACCGTTCACCCGGCAACAGGTGCTGCGCGCGCCACCAGCGGCGTTCGACCAAGACCACGTTCGGGATGGGAATCGTCCACTCTTCGGTGGTCCCCGCGAGAACCGCGGCCCTACATCCGCTCGGCCGACCAGCGAGACACGCCACCGTTGCGGGCGGGAATGAGTAAACGCCGTCCCAGAACCAGCGGAAGCGGGGGTCGCCTAAGAGGGTGAGGGAGGAGAAGCGCCCTCCCGCGATGCCGTTTGAGCCGAGGTAGAGTCCTACGTCCCAATTGCGCGCCGCGAGCCAGCTCTGGACGGGCCTGCCGGGAGTCCCATAAGCAGCATAGAACGCGCACGGGCCGACGCTTGCCTGCAACCACTGCGCAAATCGGGCGACGGCGAAGCCTTCGTACCGTGCTTCCAGCTTACCCAGAATGAACGATGTCCAGTATGGGCCGGCAGGCAGGTACGCCATGCAGGTCGTTCGGTGGGCAGAGTCGGGCGCGAGATATGCCACCCGATCCTGCAGGGGAGTTGGGCTTTTCGCCGATCCGTTCGGCCGCTGCAATTCAATCACCAGCGTTACTCGCACTTTGGTTTCGGCGAGGCCCAGACCTCGCCAGACGCTATCCATCACGGTCTCGACGTTGCGAACAACGTTGGGCGGCAGCGTCGGACCCCGGAACACGATCGTAGGACTTGCCGGAAGAGAATCACGCTTCAGGCGTTGGCGATCCTCGAGCAAGCGCACCCCCGCATCCGCGTTGCGCCATTCGTCCGCCAACACCTGCGCGTGTCGCCGGGCCGGCGTTGCCTGCAGCGACTGGACCGCGAAAATCGATTTGCCGCTCGACCTGGCGCCACGCGGCGGCAGATACGCAAGCGCGAGCACGGAGCACGCCGTCAGACCGACCAGGACCCAGCGCTTCAGAGACGCCACCGGCTGCTTCGTAGGGCGCAGAATCCGAAGAAGGCGGTCCAGCCAATCGCGGCGAAACTGGCCCACCACGACAGCGTGAGCGGCTTCGGACGTGCCGCCAGTGCGTCGTTCCGCCACCGCGCGACCAGCGAGTCGATATCCATCCCCGCGGCACTCGACAGTCTTTCTCCGATGGTTGCGCTCGGACGCGCGACCAGACGCCGGTACGCGTCTCGGCCGCCCGCGTGCAGCGCGACGCGAACGAGCAGCATGCGCGCGGCGGGGGCAAGTGGGCGCGGCAAGGAACCTGGCGGCAACGACCGTAGTAGCGCTGTACACGCATCAACGCGATGCTGCCGGCAATTCTGCAGTGTCAGGGCGGTCGCGCCACGTGCGAAGTAATCACCGAACGGACCGGTGACGAGCGCTTCTCGTTCGGCCGGCGTTGCGTACAAGCGCTCCAGCGATCCGGTCGAATCGCCGATCTGCAGAACGCCCTGGCACCGAGCTATGTCCCCCAGGAAGCAAGCGCGCACCGCCTCGGATGGCGCTGTCACGAGCTGTACGAAGACCGCGGCGCGCTCATCCTGTGGCCGGAGCGCGGGACGTAACGCGGCGCCCAGCCAGTCTGCCAACGCGGGGTCGAAATCCGGCGGTGTCACCGTCGTCAGAAGGACCATGCTCGTCGCACGGAGGTCGAGGTCCCAGGGAAGCTCGACGCCCACATGCAGCACCGCGCGGCGTACGCCGCTGTCCGGATCGACGGCGCGGAAGATATAGGGATAACGCGGCAAATCTTCGGCGGCGCTGCCATAGAGACTGTCGATGACGGGCCAGGCGCGTTCCGCGGCTTCCCGGAGCGGCAGGGACGATGGATTGACGATGATGCGCAGACCGCCGACCGCGATCGTATCGGAGCCGGCCGTCGCGCGCGCCCGCTCGAGACTATCGGCGACATCGGCCAGCCGCTGCGCTTCCCGCCAGGTGCTGAGCAGACTATCGGCCCGCCTCCGCTCCCTCGCCACCAGCGAGTCCTGGCTCTGAAGCGGTGCTGCGAGCAGCGAAGCCGCGGAGACCAGCGCGAGGACTCTAGACATCGATAAGCATCCACCGCCCAGTAAAGACGGCGAGTGGTCCAGGGCCAAGTAACAACACCGTCTGCGCGGCGCCGAAGACGTTGAGGTCGATGTTGGCGATGTTGGCGACTACTTGGACGAGGATCACGGCGGCAATGAGGCCGAGGATAATGCCAGCCGTGCGGGCTGTTCCCGCGGACACGGCAAAGAACACCGCGTAGGCGACAAAGACCGCGAACGCGAACCGGACGGCCAACGCGATCGAATACGATTGCAATCCTGGCGGAAGCGTGGCGGTGAGCACCGCGAGGGACGAGCCAATGAAGACCGCCGCGATGGGCGCCGCGAGGAGCACGACTCCCGCTCCAAACCGCAACAGCACGTATCGCCACCGCTCGATTGGCAGCGTGAGCGCATGGATGTGACGGCCGCGGTGGTCGGCTGCCCACGCCGCGATCGCCATCAAGAGGCCGAGCGCGGTCGCGAGCAGCGGATACAACGCCCCCCACGACTGCACGGCCCCAAGCAATTCCTGCGTCTGCAGAGCACCGCGATCAGGCCGCGCGGCGCCTTGCAGCGACAGCAGCGGAATCGCAAACGCCGCGACTGTTCCCAGCACGACGATGAGCCGCGACCACTTCCACTGGGTGTACAGGACTGCGCGGAACATGGCGATCATCGGCCTGTCCCCCCCTTCCGGAAGCTGCGTAATAGCTCGACGAATCCATCCTCGAGATCGAGATCGATCACGTCGCGGACGGACGCACCGACTGCCTCGAAGTACGAGGTCATGCCCGGCTCCCAATCACCGACGACCCAATTCTCCCCCGCCCCGCCGCCACCGTTCGCGGATTCACGCGTCAGGACTCGGAACGGTGGGTTGACGAGTTCGGCCGGCGCGTTCATCACGACGAGCCGTTTGGTGCCGTGCTTGAGTTTTTCCATCGGCGCCTCGGTGATCAGGCGCCCGTTGTCCATGACGGCGATCCAGTCACACACGCGTTCCAGCTCGTGCACGAGATGGCTCGAGATGAAAATCGTGGCGCCGCGTTCGGACACGTATGTGACGAGCGCACTGAGGATGTCGCGCCGGACGACGGGATCGAGTCCGTCCGTCGGCTCGTCCAACACGAGCAGATCGCCGCATTGCGACAGCGCGAGCAGAATCATGAGCTTCGCTTTCTGACCCTTGGACAGACGACCGAAGAGATGCTCGCCGTCGAGCTCGAAACGCTGGACCAGATCCTCCGCCCGCGCGCGATCCCACCGCGGATAGAAGGCCGCCTGGAAATCGATCAGCTCGCGAACCGTGAGCGTTGGGTCGAGATGCGGTTGCTCGGGCACGTAACCGACGCGGCCGAGGATGTGCGCGTATTGGTCGGGCATCGTGAGCCCGAGGATCGTGATGCGGCCGCTCAGCGGGCGAAGCAGGCCAAGGATGAGTCGAATCGTGGTGGTCTTGCCTGAGCCATTCGGGCCGAGAAATCCGTAGATCGATCCGGACGGGACGTGCAGATCGAGCTCTTTGATCTCGAAATTTCTCCCGGCGCGATAATGCAGGCGCTCGAGATGGATCGCGTCGCTCATGTGGTTTTCGCTCCCAGCTCTGTCTCGAGGGCGCGCTGCAACTCCGCCAGCGAAACGCCGGAGCGCCGCGCTTCGGCGAGCAGTTTGCGTACGAGCGCGACCGCCTGCTGCGAGCGTTCCCGCGCTCTCCGCCCCGGCGCCAGCTCGCGCACGAACGTACCGGCGCCGTGACGGATTTCGACGAAGCCCTGTGCCTCGAGGTCTTTATAGGCCTGGATGACGGTCGCCGGATTGATCCGCAGCTCGGCGGCCAGTTGCCGGACGGATGGCAGCGGGGCAGCGCTGCCCAGCGTGCCGGTCGCGATCGCGAGCCGCACGCGCTCAGCGATCTGCGCATAGAGAGGAATGGGACTGCGGGGATCGATACCGTGAAACACGCACCCGGCCTCGCGTTCCAGTGTACTAGTACACTATAACAGTTGCCACGGACTCGCAAGACCGGACCGATATGCCAGATTCAGGCACGTCTCAACGAGGAGAGCAGATGAGCGAGAAGCAAGCGTTTCTCGACGCCTGGGAGCGGGAATCCGCGACCACGATGAAGCTCCTGCGGGCGTACCCCAGCGAGAAGGACGGACTCAAGCCGCACGATTCCTGTCGCAGCGCGAAAGATCTCGCCTGGACCTTCGTGTTCGAGGGCGTCGCCGGCGCCCAGGCGGCGCAAGGCGAGATGAAGTACCCGCCCCCGAACATGCCCGCGATGCCGGCACACTGGCAGGGCGTCGTCGGGGAAGTCGAAAAAGCATTGAAGTCGTTCGGTGACAAAGTGCGGAAGACGGATGAATCGCAGCTCAACACGACGGTCAAGTTCATGACCGGCCCGAAACAACAGAGCGATCTGCGACGCCTCGACGTGCTGTGGTTCATGCTCAACGATCAGATCCATCACCGCGGCCAGCTCTCCGTGTATCTCCGGATGGCCGGAGGCAAGGTGCCGGCCATCTACGGGCCGTCCAAAGACGAGCCGTGGCATTGAGGATTTGAGCGCAA
>Ga0137418_10000646_pt2 | contig 16100 bp, 16 predicted proteins | sample CZODoug3_1_2_16f_FD_122242 | JGI IMG/M metagenome (GOLD analysis project Ga0137418, IMG submission 122242) | Vadose zone soil fungal communities from Angelo Coast Range Reserve, California, USA - CZODoug3_1_2_16fungal (Hybrid Assembly) | ecosystem: Environmental > Terrestrial > Soil > Vadose... | reverse complement strand
CCAATCAAGTTTACCGAAGCTCAGCTTTGTTCGCCGCATGTCGCTTTTCTCCATTTCTAAATTTCACGAAGTACTAGCCTCAGTTTACGAATTAGCAGGCCCGACTTTTTCTTTGCCCTAATGTTTTGATCTTCGTCCCGCTCGCCTCAACTCGAAAAAGCCACGTCCAGTAAGGGTTTTGTCGTTTTTCCTTTCCTCAGGAACGCACCGGGTCTGGTGCCTCGTTTTGCATTCTTTTGTATAGCCTAAATATTGATTCCCAGACCTCCAGCTGTACCGCCCTTCCCTTGGTTCTTACTCTCACTCTTTTCCACTATTTGTGCGGCTATGGCAAGGCATACACTACCTACGGCAGATTCTTCTTGACAACAACTACCTGTTGTATACACTAAATCTATGGCCAGCATTCAACGCAAAATCATCCACGGCCGCCCCTACTACTACCTCGTCGAGTCCCGCCGCGTGAACGGCCGCCCACGCCCCGTCGTTTTGCAGTACCTGGGCTCCGCCGATTCCTTGCTCCAGCGCCTCCAGCAGCCGCAGCTCGCCCCCACCCGTGCGCGCCTCTCCCACTTTGGCGGTGTCGCCGCTCTCTACGACCTCGCTCAGCAACTTCACTTGGTCGAACTCATTGATCAACAGGCCCCCAAACGCCGACAGGGTCCTTCCCTCGGCCAGTACCTACTCGTTGCGGCCATCAACCGTTGTTTGGAACCCACCAGCAAGCTGCAGATGCCCTCTTGGCTCCGCTCCACCCCTCTTCCTCGTTGGCTGGGCGCGACTCCGGAACAGTTTTCCGCGCAGCGTTTCTGGGACAACATGGAATTACTCGGGGAGAAGCACATCGCCGCCATCAGCCAGGCCCTCACCCAGCGCTTGCTCGACACCTTTAAACTGAATGTGAACAGCCTGGTCTTTGATTGCACGAACTTCGATACCTTCATCGATACGGAAAATCCCAGCCAACTCCCGCGGCGCGGTCACGCCAAAAGCAAACGAAGCGACCTCCGCATCGTTGGCCTGGCCCTGCTGGTGAGCATCGACTTTCATGTCCCCTTGCTGTGGAAGGTTTATCCCGGCAATCAACACGACAGCGTCACCTTTGTCCAAGTCTTGCAAGAACTCACCCAGCGCTATCAGGCCTTGGCCCGCGAATGCCAGTCCATCACCTTGGTGTTTGATAAAGGCAACAACTCGGCCCGCAATCAAGAACTCCTCGACGACAGTGATTTCCACTTTGTCGGCTCCCTGGTACCGACGCACTTTGCCGACCTGCTGGCTCTCCCACTGGAGAAATTTCAGCCTTTCGAAGACCCGCGCCTGAAACCCACCCGCGCCTTGCGCCTCACACGCGAGGTCTGGGGGCAGAAACGCACCCTGGTGCTTACCTTCAGTCCAGGGTTGCGGCGCAAACAAATTCGCGGCATCCAGCAGCACCTGGCAAAGAAGCGACGGGCCTTAGAAGAGCTGCAAGCCAAGCTGCGGCGCTCGCAAAAGCCCGGGGCCAAAGGCAAGGGCTATAGTCAGCAAAGCCTCTCTAAACAGGTGCAGAAAATCTGTTCGGGTCAGCACATCTCCAAGATCCTGCGCGTCTCGGTAACCAAAGACCGCGGCCAGCTACAACTCAGCTATCGAACCGATGCCTCCGCCTTTACCAGAATAAAAGAACAGCACCTGGGGAAACGCATCCTCTTCACCGACCAGCATAGCTGGAGCAACGAACAGATCGTGTTTGCCTATCGTAGTCAGTCGCAAGTCGAGAATGCTTTTGCCGACATGAAAGATCCACACTTCCTGAGTTGGGAACCGATGTTCCACTGGACCGATTCCAAGATCCGGGTCCACGCTTTCTATTGTGTGCTGGCCCTGATTCTGGGAAGTCTGCTGCAGCGCCGCGCGGCGCAGAACGGTTTACCCCTGAGCATGCAGAGATTGTTCAAGGCTCTCAGCGGAATTCAGGAAGTGACCAATATCTTTCCGCCCGCAGGCAAGCCTGGCTCGCCCGGTCGGCCGCACTTGAAGGCCACACTCACGGAAATGGATCCCACCCAGCAGGCGCTGTTTCGGCTGTTTGCTCTGGAACGCTACCGCAACCCCTGAGTTAGGCTATACAACCCCAGGCCCCGCAAAGCCGCTCTGGATGTGGCTTCCGCTTAGTTCCCTCGAGCTAATTCGTAAACTGAGGCTAGGAGTGGAAGAAACCTGGCTCTTTGAAAAATTCGAGATGGCCTCGCCAGCGCGCTCGGCGGGCAATCACAGGTCTCCTCAGGAACTGAAAGAAGACATCACCTAGCCTTCAGGCCGCGCATCCCTCGATTCCTGATGGTCTCGCCCTGTGCGGCCCGTAATTGTTCGCGTTCCAGAATGAGGATACCGATCCGAGGCTCTATAGATGAGCTATCGTGGGCTGCGCTACAAGATTCGCGAAGTGGGAGCCTCGTCGGAGTCGGGCAGAGATGAGAAGGGATAAGGTTTTGCCACTTAGTGGAAGGAAGCGGGGACTATTCTAGCAACTGAGCTGCGAAATCTGCCAGCCCCAAGTGGATATAAGTGTAGTGCTATGAATAAGATATGTCGTCAAACGTCTTGCTAGGATCTTATACCTTCCTGGTAGCCCAATTGCACCTTCAAGTTCAGAAGTTTCACGGTCCCGATTTAATAAGGGAGATTTGGGTATCGCTAGGGCAATTTTCGATTCATGAGCTCCGAAATCAATCCTATGTTGGACTTATCCACCAAGGCCGGTTTTGTCTTTGGCCAAGGTTCCGCCATCCAAGCCGTGAACACCATGGTGGCCGACATCGCGCGTACGGATATCGCCGTTCTCTTGATTGGGGAGAGTGGCACCGGTAAAGAAGTCTACGCGAGACTCATTCATCGCCTCTCTGGCCTAAAAGAAGCGCAGTTAAAGAAAATTAGCTGCGCAACACTCGATCCCGGCCGCCTAGTTGGGCAGGTGCAGGATTGCTTGCGAACTGAGACAGAGGACCACGGCGCGGGCACCTTATTTCTAGATGGAGTGGAGGAGCTCGACCTAGCCTGCCAGCGCGTGCTGCTCTCCTTGCTCCCGGACGGCGAGCGGAACGGGAAAACTGGTGAGATGACCGCGCGACTGATCTCCGCCACTACCCGCAACCTGGAAAAAGAGACCGAAGCGGAGCGCTTTCGCCGGGAGCTGTATTTCCGGATCAGTGGGGTGTGTCTCCGCCTGCCACCGCTGCGCAGTCGCAAGGAAGACATTCCGGCACTGCTCGAATGCTTCATAACCAGACATGCCGCTGAATTGAAGAAGACGGCTCCGGTTTTGAACAGCGAAATGGTGGGACTTCTCGCCGCCTATAGCTGGCCGGGGAATATTCGCGAGCTAGAGAATGTGGCAAAGAAGATTGTGGCCGTCGGGGATGCCCAGGTGGCGCTCGACGATCTGCGAGCCGCGCCGCTGGGACCTCCGCAGATGAGTGGCGGACCGCGGGTTTCCTCACTCAAGGTGGCTGCGCGCGCTGCGTCGCAGAGGACGGAACGTGAGCTGATTCTGAAGGCGCTCGAGCGCACGCAGTGGAACCGCAAGCGCGCCGCTCGAGAATTACAGATCAGCTATAAGGCCTTGTTGTACAAAATTAGGCAAACTGGGTTACGTGTATCTGAATCTGAGGAGTAGTGGGAGGGTGCAATGAATTTCTCAACTGGCCTGGTTATGGCAGCTTGGCTTGCCTTTGCTTTCGGGCAGACGCAGGAAGCGCAAGAACCGGCTGCAACGGAAACGGCAGCTCAGAAAACGGAGGCGAGTGCGAAGTCTTCGCCGGCATCGCTGGGGACGTTGAATGATGCGGAGTACAAGATTGGTCCGCAAGACGTTTTGCGTATCGATGTTTGGAAAGAGGCCGAGGTTTCGCGGGCCGTTCCTGTCCGACCGGATGGAAAAATTTCTTTGCCCCTGTTGAATGATGTGCAGGCCGCTGGCCTGACGCCCATGCAACTCTCCGTGGTCATCGCTGATGGCCTGAAAAAATATATGAACGATCCGCAGGTTACCGTGAGTGTGTCGGAAATTAACAGTCGGCGGATCTATGTGGCTGGGGAAGTCACGAGGGCGGGCGCCTTTCCGCTGCTGCCTAACATGACCGTATTGCAGGCGCTTTCGAGCGCCGGAGGGTTCACACAATTTGCCAGGCTTAAGAACATCTACGTCTTGCGCATCGAAGATGGCAAACAGGTGAAACTTCCCTTCAACTACAAAGATGCCGTCAACGGCAAGAAGCCGGAACAAAATGTTTTGCTGCGACCTGGCGATGTAATCGTAGTGCCTTAAGGAATATATATGAAACGAGATATACGATTGTTCGTAGGAACGGCCTCCGTGGCAGCTCTCTTCCTCAGCGCTTCTTTGATCTCAGCACAGGAGGATAACTCCAGGCCAAAGCCTGCGGCCCGCGAATATTCGCCGCTGATCGAAGGTTTGGGCGGGCAGGATTCGAACGGCGATCAGGGGTCAACGAGCAACCTGAATCCGGACACCCGTCCGTTGACCGGCGTCGAGAATCCTACGCTGGGCACGTCAGGAATTCGTCACAGTTACTGGTTGCCAGGCTTCCAGTACGCTGATACCGTCCGGTCAAGCGCGCTGAACCAAGCAACTTCTTTGGGCTGGAATACGACCAGTATTGTCACCGGAAACTTTAGTCTGCTTGAAGCCTGGAGCCGGGCACAGCTGGCTGTGAACTATTCGGGGGGCGCAAGCTTTTCCTCGGACAGCGCGCAAGGCAATTCTCAATTTCAACAGTTGGGCCTGGTAGAAACGTTCGATTGGGGCAGATGGCAGCTGCACTTCCTCGACCAGTTTTCGTATCTCCCCGAAACCCAGTTCGGCTTCGGTGCCGGAACAGCTCTCTCCATCCCTGGCATAAGTGGTCCTCTTGCCCCTCCGCTGCCGGGTTTGCAGAATAGCTACGTACCCAACCAAAGCATTTTCACGACGTTTGGCCCCCGTTACAGCAACTCCTTTGCCACTCAAGCGGCCTACACCGTCAGCCGCCGAGGATCAATCACGGCCGCGGGCACGTACGGCATCCTCCGTTTTATCGAAGCAGGAAACATCGAGAGTAATAATGCAAACTTCACTGTCGGTTACAACTACGTTTTGACGAGCGCGGACACGCTCGGGGTTCAGTACCGCTTCAGCGGTTATCGCTATATTGGCGATCCACAAGCGATCGCCGATCAAGGTGTCCAGTTCATGTACGGTCGCAAGATCACCGGGAGGATTGCTCTGCGACTATATGGCGGACCCGACGTGACCACCCTCCGGGTGCCAGTTAACAACTCTACGACCAGAATTTCTGGATCCGGAGGGGCCAACCTCACCTACGCCTTGAATCGCGGTAATATGGCGCTGACTTATGATCACGGTATCAGTGGTGGGAGTGGAGTTTTTGCCGGGGCCAACACAAATCAATTGCAGTTTAGCCTTGGTCGTCAACTCTCCCGGGAATGGGCGGCGAGTCTCAACGTAGGCTATTCCCGAAACGGGAGCGTTGTCAGTGCCCCTTCTACACAGGTATATAATTCATGGTCCATAGGCGGTGGACTGAGCCGACCGTTCGGAAGAAATGCCAATTTTACGATCGGCTACACAGCCCAAATTCAAGCATCGAATCAAGCAGTTTGCGCGGCGGGTATATGCAGCACGAACTTCACATCGCAACAGATTACCCTTGGGCTGCAATGGCATACTCGACCCTTCGTGCTGCGATAGGCCTGATTCTCGAAAACCTTGATGTGTGCGGGTTAATTGTTTGCCCGAAGAAATTCAGATAGCAGTGGGGCAACATCGCGGGAGATAGCGAGAGTTTAGAGACCATGTACAAGAGATTCTTCGGGCTAAAAGAAAACCCGTTTAACGTCAATCCAGATCCGCGTTACCTCTTTCTTACCAAAGAGACCGAGGAAGCGCTAAGCGGACTGATGTATGGCGTCCAGAATCGCAAAGGTTTCATTACTCTCACCGGCGAAGTCGGCACAGGAAAAACCACACTCATAAACCGCCTTCTCGACTGGTTGCACCAACAGCGGGCAAGGACTGCGTTTCTATTTAATTCCCGGATGAATACGAATCAAATGTTCGATTTCATTCTGGCCGAGTTCGGTATTTCCTGCGACTCTCAGACGAAGAGTCAGCAGTTGATGCGACTCAATCAATGGCTTCTCGAGCGCTACCGTGCCGGTGAAACGACCGTGCTCATCGTGGACGAAGCACAAAATCTGACCTACCCTGTGCTCGAAGAGATTCGGCTGTTGACCAACCTCGAGACATCCACGGAAAAGTTGCTGCAGATCGTATTGTCTGGACAGCAAGAGTTGGAAGAGAAGCTGATGCTGCCACAACTGCGACAACTCCGCCAGCGCATCATGCTCCGCTGTAAGACGATCCCTCTGACGAAAGAGCAGACCCATGACTACATCGCCGAGCGGCTGAGGATCGCTGGAGCGTGCGGTGAGCTGATTTTCAACCCGAAAACCGTTGAAACGATCCATTTGTATTCATTGGGCATTCCGCGCGTGGTGAATCTGCTTTGCGAACACTCGCTCATCAATGCTTATGCTGAACAGCAGCGACCGATCTCACCCAGAATCGTTGAAGAGGTCGCACGTGAATTTCAGCTCGACGAGGTCGAACCAACTGCACCCGCTGAAGGCATCCGCATCGAGCCGGATGTTTATGATTCGGAAAAATTCATTCAGAATTTAGGAGAAGCGCTTTCGCGGTTCCGGATAAGCTCTACGGGGACGAGACCGACCCGCGGAAGAAAGTAAGGACAAAGACCGGCCCACTACGTCTAAATATCAGGCCCTGTTCATGTCGCGCATCTCGCCCGGCCGAACGCGCCCGGACAGGGGCCGCGGGGCTGTCCCTCTTTCTTCGGGCACGCTTTCAACTATTGCTTCTGGGGTTCGCCGTTCATGAATGCGCGAATTTCCAATACAGTTCTCGGCCTTGGTATAGAAGGAAGGGAGGGGCCGGTTGTCGATCCGGGTCACCGGGACGACTTTGGAATAGTTTCCCGTCGAAAAGATCTCATCCGCCACTACGAAGTCCTTATATAGGCGAGAGTTTTCTCTGCCACGGTCACGCCGTCTTCGCGCAGCAGGCTGATCACACGCTGTCGGGTGATGCCCGCGAGAAAAGTGCCATTCGAGGCACGCGTAAAACCACACCGTCCTTGGCCATGAAGATGTCGGAGATAGTAAATTCAACCGCGAGTACTATAAGTATAAACTAATGGATTAAGCTACTCTGCGGTATACATACGCAAACCTTCCCGGACTGCCCGAGCACGAGAAGCAAGAAACCATCATTAACGAGGTTCTGAGTAAGCAGCAGGCAGATGGAGACCGGAGTCTGTCTTCCCTCATCGGGGCGTGGAAACGTAGGGACGGCACACCACTGGTAATGAAGAGCGACGGATACGCAACCGGCCTGATCACATTCGCGCTCCAACAGACAGGTATCTCGCGCGAAGATATCCGCGTGAAGCGAGGACTGACCTGGCTGGTTCGAAACCAGAGTATCTAGAACGATCACTGGGCCGCCTACTCTTTGAGTAGGAGACGGCGTAATCCTTTTCCGATGTCGCTCGCTTCATGGACGCCGCAACGGCATATGCCGTGCTCGCATTAACTCAGGGCAATCAGTAAGAAATGAAACGGCGTTGACGCTCCGTCAAGGAGGCTTTACGACTTCACGAGGCCACGCGAGCGGGGGTCGCACTGGCCCTGGCTGCCGCTCCGACTGTGAAGCGGCAAGTCGGCCAACATCATCTTGGATGATGCCGATCTCGAGTGGCTGCCGCAGCCGCCTCAGCCATCTTATAATTAGACCGCGGAACGGGCATGTGAGTAGGCGCATTGCAGGACTGCCTGGTGCTGCGAAAGCATGCCTGGGCTCCCTCCTTGACGGCATAAGCAGGTGGCTGACGGCAGCAAGATCGGTGACCCACGGGTCTCGGCAGTCCGGACGGTACCTAAGGGCTATTTTTCGTGAAGCCAACCGTGTTTGCGGATGTTCAGAACAGCAGTAAGCGACTGGTATGAACCGTCTGGACGAAATGTGAGTAAGTAAGGAGGGGGGGATGCTGCCCGTTGTGGGCACAACGATAAGTGTCCGCGAGGGACAAATGGACGCTTCCGAGCAGTTTACGAGCAGCATGACGATCGCGCGAGAGGAAATCTTCGGGCCCGTGCTCTCCATTATTCCTTACGAGGACGAGACTGACGCGATCCGGATCGCGAACGACACCCCTATGGATTGTCCGGGTTCGTGACTTCGGGAGACCTCAAGCCCACGCTGGGTTGCGAAGCGAATTCGATCAGGCAACGTTCACATCAATGGCGGACGGCCCGACTTTGGCGGTTGTTTTGGAGGCTACAACAGTCGGGCAACGGTCAGGAATGGGGGTGAGGCCGGGCTCGAAGAATTCCTTGAGCTCAAGGCCGTCTTTGGGTACGCGGCCTCGGGTACATGAGACCCCGGGGCAACATTCCGATCATAAATTTCTCAAAGAAGCCTTAATGAACGCTTCGGTGTAAACCTAAGCCTACTGTGAATGAGGAATGTCTCATTTTGGAAAAACATTGTCCTGTGACACGTGCTGACTTATAGCTAACTCATGTATTTACAGCAATATAGGATTGTATGAATTTTGGTATCTCAATTGCTAACACTAACGCGAGCGTCGCCGCAGCGATGCACCATTGTAACTAGGGAGAATCGCCGGTGAAGCTTTCAAGGGTCTTCTGGATTGTAGCTGCATTCATGATCATGACGCCGCTGGCGCAGGCGGACAGCACGACGCAAATGATGTTCACGGGTGTGAATGGCGCGAATAACGGAGTGTACTACGTCAGCCCATACACCGGGATAATGAACTACCAGACACCCGGCGCGCAAACGGTGGTCTTATTCTGCGACGATATCAATAATGAAAGTTCTATGAACCAGGTTTGGAATGCGAACGTGACCAATCTGGCGTCGGGCAATTTCTCGAACACGCGCTACGGGAATGGCTCCGTCAACCCCAATCTCGGTGTCATGAACCCTCAAACTTTGTACGAAGAAGCCGCTTGGCTGGTAACTCAATTCGCGTCTCACCCTGGAGACTATGTCAGCCTGCAGTATGCCCTCTGGGACCTTATGACACCTGGCGCGGAGCCCACGAGTTTCTTCAATGCTGATGGTACTACCGTGGCACAGTGGCTGGCTCTGGCCGCAGCTAATTACGGCCAAGTCAATCCGGCGAACTTTGTGATCATCACCAACACAGGGACACTCGCCTATACAGGTCAAGTCCAGGAATTCATCGTCCAGACCCCTGAGCCGGCTACGGCCGTTCTTTTGCTAATCGGAATCGTCTCGATGTTTCTTCTCATCCGGCGGAGCCCGCAGCAGTCGGCTTAATTCTGCCAAACCTCAGTTATTGATTCTGCCTCCGTACCTTGGTGCGGAGACAGGACAGACTTTCACAGTTTCGACAAGTCCAGCTAGCTAGCTGATTCTAAAATAGTTAGTTGAACACCACCCCACTTGGAGACCAACCTCGGCCAGGCCAAACTCTCCGCTCTTCCCTCGGATGGAACTTAGGAAAGTGTTGCTGCTGTATGGCAATACTTTTCACTGATTTTGCCCGGGGCGCCGGGTTTGCCTTCGAAGCCGCCACGGAGGACGACCGATGGAAATCAGTAAGAACTGTGTTTTCAGTCACATGCGTGTGCGCCGCTCATTCCTTAGGGATGTCCTTTAAAATGAGGGTCTGGCCCCTGGCTTGCCGTACATAGGAGAACTGGAAGTGGCGTTCAGAGCGGTAGCCTGCATACACAAGAACGACCCGTTTTCTAAACGAACAGCCCGAAAGGAGACATTCAACCAGGATGAGTACAGGAACCGAGAGTTTCAGATGGTATGCGCTCCAGGTCAGGACTCGCTGGGAAAGCTCCACCGCCCTGCTGCTCGCAGGGAAAGGTTATCAGACCGTACTTCCCACTTATAAGACCACCTATGAGAAGAGGGAGCGCCTGAGCGGCGGACTCAAGCACGCAAACGCTCCTCTGTTCCCTGGCTACGTATTCTGCCAGTTCGATGTCCAGAATCGTCTACCAATCCTTGTTACACCAGGTGTTATCGCAGCCGTCAGCTTTGGCAGACAGCTTATTCCTGTGGACGACGCTGAAATCGCTGCCCTTCAAACCATTGTTTCATCGGGCCTCCGCGCAGAACCGTGGCCCTATCTCGAGCTCGGTCAGAAGATCCGCGTAGAAATTGACGCTCTTAAGGGTCTCGAAGGGATCCTGATTAATTTCAAGGGGAATCATCGTATTGTTGTTTCCGTTTCGCTACTTCGTCGTTCCGTTGCTTTAGAAATTGACCGTTCCTGCGTCACTCCCATTGGTCCGGCCAGAGCCGCAGGCTTCCAGCCGATCGCAACTCAACCGTTGTTGCAAGGTGCGTTTACTTAGGCCGATGTTTTAACGGCGGTTGTACGAATTTCCAACAAGATTCATATCCCGTGCCATGTCGAAAAGTCAGAACTTGGGAATCAAAATGGGAAAAGTGGATCCAAGAATTTCACAATTGACAGAAGGCGGACAGCGACAAGGCAATGGCCGCGGGACGTTTTCACGCTTCGGCCACTTACTTGCCAAGCGGGAATGCGTTTTCAGAGAAGAAGAATTTCACGCGATGCTAACTCTCGAACGACGGCGCGCTGAGCGTTCCCGCAGACCTTTCGTTTTAATGCTTGTTGACTCACAAGCGGTCGACAAGAATTTGGCTGGGGCGAATTTCATCGAACGACTCACATCGGTTGTCTCTAGTCGGACGCGAGAGACCGACATAATCGGCTGGTATGACGATGGCGTGATCCTCGCGGTGATATTCACAGAGATTAATTCAGAAGATAAGACCCCCGTCACCGAGTTCTTGCAATCCAAGCTTGTGACCGCCTTGCGAGACTGTTTTGATCATAGCCTGGTATCGAATCTCGTCGTTACGGTCCACCTCTTCCCACAAAGCTGGGGTGGTCATCGCCTGGGTCGACTGGCCAACATCAAGATCCACGAAGATCTTTCCCGAAAGATTTCAAGAAAGCGCCTCCCCATCTTTATAAAGCGTGGCATTGACATCGTGGGGAGCGTCATCCTGTTACTTCTCTTTTCTCCCGTATTAGCGGCTATCGCTTTGGCGATCAAGCTGAATTCCAAAGGTCCGATCATTTTCAAGCAGGAACGTGTGGGGCAATTCGGCAAGGGTTTCAGATGCCTTAAGTTTCGTACCATGTATATGAACAATGATTCGAAGATCCACCGCGACTTTGTCCAACGACACATCGCGGGCAAGGTGGAGACGGAGAATAAGAGCGAGACCGAACCCGCAGTATACAAAATGACTAGCGACCCACGGGTCACTCCCATTGGAAGATTTCTCCGCAGGACAAGTTTCGATGAGTTTCCGCAGTTCTGGAACGTACTGCGCGGCGAGATGTCTCTCGTTGGTCCGCGTCCTCCGGTACCGTATGAGTTTGAAGTTTATGATTTTTGGCACCGCCGAAGAGTTCTTGAGGTAAAGCCCGGGGTCACAGGATTGTGGCAAGTGACTGGCCGTAGCCGTACCTCCTTTGACGATATGGTCCGGTTGGATCTGCGCTATTCCCAGGGTTGGTCGCTCTGGTTGGACCTCAAGATCCTTCTGGCTACTCCTCTCGCGGTTTTAAGAGGTAACGGTGCCTTTTAGTGTCTGAAGATGTCCTGCTCGAGAAAGGCTGGGCATCCATTCGTTTCTTGATTCAAGTGCGTACTCTTCGACGCCATCTCAAACTGCGTCGGGAGATGGTTAGCTGAATTTGTTTAGGAAGGATTCAATCACGCGATGGCCAGTACAGACATATCGATTATCAATGCGACGTTATCCAAGTGTTTCTCCGCCGAGCCTAGGGAGTCCATGATTCGAGTCGGCGTGATCGGTTACGGATATTGGGGACCCAATATTGTCAGGAACTTGAATGGACTGGAATCCGCGCGAGCGGAGATGGTCTGCGACATGAGTCCCGCAGCGCTAGCGCGTGCGAGGAAAGCCCATCCCGGCATTCAAACCGTTTCGGACCCTGATGAAATTTTGCGTTCGCCCGAGATTGACGCAGTCGCAGTGATCACACCGGTTTGGACTCATTACGAATTGGCCAAGAGGGCTCTCGAAAACGGAAAGCATGTCTTTGTCGAAAAGCCGTTTACCTCTAACTCGGCCCAGGCGGAAGAGCTGATTGAACTGGCGGCTCGGAAGAGACTGACCATCATGGTGGACCATACATTTCTGTTCACCGGTGCGGTACGCAAGATTCGCGAGTTGACTGAAGCAGGCGCTCTGGGCGATCTGTATTATTACGATTCGCTGCGCGTAAACCTGGGACTATTCCAGCATGATGTCAGCGTAATTTGGGACCTGGCCCCGCATGATCTCTCCATTATGGATCACATCATCAAGGACAAGCCGGAGGCCATTGTGGCCACCGGTGAAAAGCACCTGAATGGAGTTGAAGACGTCGCGTTCATGACAATTTACTTTCCGCGTAATATTATTGCGCATATCAACGTCAATTGGCTCTCACCGGTAAAGATTCGGACTACGCTAATCGGCGGCCAAAAGAAAATGCTGGTCTGGAATGATCTTGACGCAGATGAAAAGATCCGCGTGTACGACAAGGGCGTTCAAATGGCTTCGGGCGAAGGAATCCGGAATCTTCTTGTAAGCTATCGTTCCGGGGATATGTGGGCGCCGCGGGTTGAACAATTGGAAGCACTCCGCGTGGAACTGAATTACTTCGCCGACTGCATCACAAACAACAAGACTCCATTCAACGATGGCCACGCGGGGCTGCGCGTTGTGCAGATGCTCGAAGCTGCCGAAGCCTCCATCCGCAAAAAGGGAGAGCTGGTCCGCCTGTAAAGCGATTCTGCTCGATCGCGCCGGACGCGAGACCTAGGCGAGCATGCAACCTATCCCTATTCATATTTCTAGGAAAGCCTCCAAGTCTGCGACGAAACAAAAATCGGCAGGTTTGTTGAAACTCAAGAAAACGCGAGCGCCTGAAACTCCGACAAGATTACAAGCCACACCTCCGTGCGAGGGGGAGTGGCGGTTGCCGACAACTTTTTTATCGGCCATAGCAGGCCGTTCATCAGTGACTCATATATTCCTTCGACTTCATTGCGCGGCCAGCTGCACAGGCACGGGCCACGAGTAATAAACGATCAAGAATTCCGCTGTCCTTTGAACTTCTGTCCTGTCCAGAAAGCTCCCTGCCCGGGTCCGCATTGACTGAAGAATTCTCGTCGGAGATGGCAATGTCCCTACGACCGTCGGTCGAATCCTCATCTTTCGAGAAGCGAGTTGACGCCTACGCTGTCAGCCGTGCCTCGCAGCTGGACATTCCCGCGCTAAACTCTTTGGCACTTCGATCGCTCGTTTCGCTGTTCGATGAAAAAGAGATGCTCTTCTCTCGACGCGTCACTCTTACGGAAAATGGATTCGTCCGAGATAGGACTTCACGGAAGCGCACGATCATTGCCCTCCTGGGTTTGCAGCGTCTAGCAGAGACCGGGGGAGCACCACCCATTGACGTCACTTCGATTCGAAATATCATATTAGGAGACACAACCTGGGTCAGGAGTGTCGAAGATCTGGGGCTGCTGACCTGGTTTACTGCCGAGTGTGTACCGGAGAGACTCGGAAAACTGCTCAACGAGTTGGATTTCTCGAAGGCCCTCAACACTTATTCGGACGGTCGCCAAGCACGCACCAGGGGGCTAGCCTGGTTTCTGACCGGCATAGCGCACGCACAACTGACCTGTCCTGGAACGCTTCAGGATCTGACAGACGTCGCCGTGGATACCTACCACTTGCTCCGGGACAACCAAAGCGAGGGCGGAATCTTCGGGCACGCCATGTTTCCCAGGTTGCTTCAGCAGACCTTTTGTAACCGCTTTGGAACGTTCGCCGATCAAATTTACGCCATTTACGCACTCACGACTTTCGGACGGGCATTTCAGATTGAGGAACCACTCGAGTCCGCGCTGGGTTGCGCGAACGCGGTTCGCGCACTCCAAGGACAAATGGGGCAATGGTGGTTCCTCTATGATAAGCACGCATGCCGCGTCGTGAATCGATATCCTGTGTTTTCCCTACATCAGGACGGAATTGCGCCTGTTGGCCTGCTTGCCTTGGGAGAAGCGACTGGCCAGAGCTTTCACGCATCGATATACAAGGGGTTGTCCTGGATTGCCGGCGCGAATGAACTTAGGAATGACCTTCGGAATCTGGATCAAGGTTTGATCTGGGATTCCATCGGGCCGAGGCGGCCGATAGCGAATTATTGGGAGGGGGCACTCAGCTTTATGAACATTTCCCGTGGGCCACAGGCAAAGAGCCTCAGAATTCGCTATGAGGCTCGGCCCGATCACTTCGGCTGGTTACTCTACGCTTTCGGCAGGTTTGGCCTGCCGAAAGCAAGGATTGCTGCCGAGGGCCCTACAACAAACCAGTGAACCATTCCAAGCAGGCAAAAGTAGAGATAAGCCTCGAACTCCGCATTAGGTGCAGCTCTTGTCACAATGTGGTAAGAGTTTTCCATCACCTTTGGTCCCCGGGAGAAATCCGCGCCATGAGCAGTTATTCGGTCATCTCATTCGTCACTAACTTATGCGTTTTCAGTTAGTTGAGAGATAGATTGGTTGCATTGGATTTTCATGATGCGCAGGGCAGTCTGGCAGTCTGATTGCGGTACTACTTCGCGCTGACTGAAGCTTGCGTTTTGTAATTAAGTTATTCATTTTGTTACACTTAGATTCAAGTGAAGGAAAATCTGAGATGCCCTCGAGTGGGGTTAATGGCGGTAGCTTAGCCGAGCGTTATTCGGCGACCCCAATGTTCAGAGCGATGTCCGTGCTCTTCGGGAATCCCTTGGTAGCCGATCATTCCATACAAAAGGAAGGAGAGTTGGTGTGCTTGTGAACGAATTCTGCTCGATTGCTCCCGATGTGAAATTGGCTGAGGGAGTAAAGCTTTCTAAATTTATCAACCTTTACGGCTGCGAAATAGGCAAGAACACGAAAATCGGAGCATTTGTTGAAATTCAGAAGAACGTAACCGTCGGTAAGAATTGCAAAGTCTCCAGCCATAGCTTTATTTGTGAAGGCGTCATGATCGAGGACGAGGTGTTCATCGGTCATAGCGTGACTTTCATCAATGATTCCTACCCGCGCGCAACTGCGCCTGGCGGCCAGCTGCAGACCGAAGATGATTGGAAAGTCGAGCAGACCCGCGTAAAAAAAGGCGCCTCCATTGGCTCGGGTTCTACGGTTCTCTCGAATGTCGTCATCGGAGAGAACGCTATCGTCGGCGCAGGCAGCGTTGTGACCCGTGACGTGGCACCCAACACGATTGTGGCTGGCAACCCGGCCAAAGTACTGCGTTCCTTCAATCAAACCGAGAGGATGGCTCCATGACTCAAAATGACAAGATTCCCTTTGTTGATCTCGTTACCCCTCATCGGGAACTCCAGGACGAATTGGTCGATGTTTTCAAAGCCGCGCTCGCGACGGCCGGCTTCATCGGTGGTCCAATGGTCGAGAGCTTCGAGCGCGAATTTGCTCTCTACTGTGGTGCGCAGCACTGTGTCGGAGTGAGCAGTGGCACCGACGCGTTGCGCTTTGCCCTGACCGCCGCGGGGGTTAGCCAGGGGGATATCGTCTTGACTGTCCCGCTAACCTTTATTGCCACAACCGAAGCGATTTCGCAGGCTGGCGCTCGCCCGGACTTTGTCGACATTGATGCACGTACGTACACCATGGACCCTGAGAAGCTTCGCCGGTACTTCGAGGAACAGTGCGCAGTCGATCCTGGAACGGGACAACTCGTGCATCGGACTCTCGGGCAACCAATCACCGCTGTGGTTCCCGTTCACCTCTACGGCCAGATGGCGGACATGGATCCGATCCTGGAACTGGCGGAACACTACAAGCTAGCCGTCATCGAAGACGCTTGCCAGGCACACGGTGCA
>Ga0137418_10002556_pt1 | contig 16101 bp, 8 predicted proteins | sample CZODoug3_1_2_16f_FD_122242 | JGI IMG/M metagenome (GOLD analysis project Ga0137418, IMG submission 122242) | Vadose zone soil fungal communities from Angelo Coast Range Reserve, California, USA - CZODoug3_1_2_16fungal (Hybrid Assembly) | ecosystem: Environmental > Terrestrial > Soil > Vadose... | reverse complement strand
CCCGTTGGCCCAAACAGGGGGAGGATGCCGTTGCTCGGGATTACAGGGAAGGCGGCCGTGCCCGAAGTGGGGCCACAGATCGACGTGTCGAACGGAGCCGGCAGGCACCCCGGAGACGCAGCCGGAGAACCAGGCGTTCCCGTGAAATTGTATGCTGGAGTTTTGTTATCGAACGTCGCTGAGTTGAGGGTCTGGTGGGCCAAAACCGGGAGGTTCTGTGTAACGGTGTGGCCGAACAACGATCCGAAGACACCGATGTCATAGCTCCGGCCGTATCCCATGCGAACCACGGTCTTGGGCGTGACCTCGTAGGCGATTCCAATGCGAGGAGCGAAAAGCTTCCAATTGGTGCGGGTACTACCGTTGTCGCTTATGCCGCCATAGCCCGCGACGCGAATCACGCCTTCGGGCAGAACAGCGAAACCGCCGTTGCCCTTGCCGTTCACAAATTCCGGAGTGTAATGCTCCCAGCGCAATCCGTAGTTAACGGTCAACTTGTGAGTCGCGCGCCAGGTATCCTGCCCGTAAAAGAAGTAGCGATTCTGAGTTTCTATCGCCTTCGTCTCGGTAGCAGATCCCACATAGCGGTCCATGTTGCTCACTTCCGAGAAAAGGAAAGTAGCCAAGTCCACCCCGCCAATGCCGGCATTGCTGGTCCCCTGCCAATTGAAGTGCATCTGGCCGGTACGGTTGGCATCGGACGGAACGCGCAGGTTGGTCGCGTGCCGCAAGTCGGCGCCGAACTTGAACTGGTGGTTGCCGAAGATCTTTGTCCAGTTGTTAACGTACTGGTAACCTTGTTCCTTCTCGATCAGCGGGCAGTTACAGCGGGTAACGTTGAGGGCTTCGCCAAGTCCAGGGTTCGCAAACCCGCCGCCGCCTCCTGAAACAGCGTCGAAAAACAAACCGGGCAACCCGTTCGTGGTTACGTCGGAGGTATTCAGGCCGGGGAACCCCAATGCCGTGGCCGCATTCGTGCTGCCTTGGTCAAACTTTGTCGAGTGCGGATTGTAGCGGAAGAATCCAAAGCGGAAATCCGTCAAGAGCGTACTGCTTAGGGTGTAGTCGAAGCCGGCCGCGAGGCTGTAGTTGTTAATTAATGACTGGCCGGCTAGGCCGAGATAGCCCAACCCGGGACCGCCGATGGCGCCAAACACAGGCTTGCCAGATAGCTTGAAGTTGGAGTGAGTATAACGGCCGAAGACCTGGAGCTTCTCGCTGGCGCGGTAGTCGCCGCGTATCACGTATTGGTAGTCGTTGAAGCTTCCGCTGCCGCTGGCCGAGTAGTTGTTTAGGGTTCCGTTATGATCGCCCGGCAAATTCGGAGCCGGTAACTGAGCTAGAATCTTTTCGGCAGTGGTAAGACCACCGGCAAAGTTTTGGTCAACTACCTGCAGGTCAGCCTGCGGAATAACGTTGTTAGCGTAGGAAGTCCTCACCCCAACCGCCTGATAGGGGTTAAACACTAGGCCATTGCCGGTCGGGACATGCCCAAGATAGTCGCTCAGGTCGCAGACGGTGCTGGCGGGGTTTAGACAGGTTGAACGAACCAAGTTGGTGGGGACAGCAGTGGTAAAGGTGGTGCCTGATTTACGCCGCGTGCCTTCATAGTCGAAGAAGAAAAAAAGTTTGTTCTTAATGATCGGTCCACCTACCGCGCCGCCATACTGCTTCCAGTTATTCGGCGAGGCCTTGCCGGTAAAAGGATTCCTCGCCGGAGTGGTGGGGTCCAAGTCGTAGAAGTAGACGCTTCCGTGGAATTCGTTGCTCCCCGACTTTGTCTGGGCAGTCATGATTCCGGCCAAGGCTTTGCCGAACTCAGCGTCGTAGTTCTGGGTCGTGATTTTGGTCTCAGTCACTGCATCCAGACTGGGGTTCACAATAATGATACCCAGAATCGGATCCTGGTTGTCGGTACCATCCAGTTCGTATCCCGTACCACTGAAGTGCTGGCCGTTCACGAAGACCTGCTTGCTGCCTTGAGGATTCTCCGTGGCAGCATGGCCCCAGCCTAGAATCTGTGTACCCGGCGAAAGCAACTCGAGGCTCTGGAAGTTGCGATTATAGACGGGGAGTTCCGCCAATTGTTTGGCGTTGAATTCGATAGCCACGTCGGCGCGGTCGGTCTTTAGCTGTGGGGCTTCCGCGGTTACCTCGACCTGTTCACTGGCCGAGCCGACCTGGAACTGGCCGTTTACGGACGTGGCCGTGTCGGCCGAAACCACAACGTCCTTAGTTTCGAGAGTCTTGAAGCCTTGGCCGACGACGCGAACCGTGTAAACGTCGGGAATCAAATGAGTCAGGGCATAGTTCCCGCTCTCGTTGCTGGTGGCCTCGGTGACGGTATTTTTAGTCTGGCTCGTAGCGGTGACTTTAGCGTTGGCGACCGCCGCTCCGGAGGGATCCGTTACGGTTCCGATGATGCTGCCGTAGACGGCCTGAGCTGAAGCATTTGGCGTCCAGAGACCAGAGAGAAGCCCAAGTGTCGCAACGACTGCCAAGACTAACTTCTTCATCACAGTTTCCTCCTGAGAGAGACCCGCAAGACCCTCGCCCCAAATTGCAGAACTACACCTACTGGGAAAAACCCTGCACGTTCTAGTGCAAAACCACTATCCGGTTAAGTTTCACTAGGTTTCATACCGTTACGGGTGTAAAGTGCTATTCTTGCTAGAACATACATACCCTGTTACTTTCTTGTTAAATGGCCTCGACGCCCACTCACGCCATCGCTCGGGATCAACGCTCCCAACAAATAGATAGGCTTACCAATAGTCATAGCCTGCGCGGGTCGGAGTCCCTGTGCAAGCTGCTTCGATACCTTGCCGAACGTTCCCCAGATCACCCGCCCGATCATCACGTTGCATCAGTGAAGGAATATCAGATTGCCACCGAAGTGTTTGGCCGGTCGGCTGGCTTCGATCCGCAGGCGGATTCGACCGTGCGAGTGCAGGCGGGACGTCTGCGTGTGAAATTGGCTGAATATTACGCGACGGAGGGGATAGATGATCCGATTATTGTTGAACTGCCCAAAGGATCGTATGTTCTCTCTTTTCGGACACGAACTGCGTCTGTTTCTTCGCTGCCCGTAGCAGATGCGAGCCACCCCGAGCCAGAGCACAAGCTGTCGGTTGTAGAACCGTCGAATCGAGGTTGGGCTATCACGGTGCTGGTGCTCTCGGTTTTGCTGGCGGCGTCTCTGGTCGGAGGCGCCGCATTGCTGGCGACTCGGGCTAAGGGAACGGCGAGCGTGAAGGAGCCGGTTCCACTCGCCTATCAGATTTTCTGGAGCCGCTTCGCGACCGCGCCGCAGCCGCCGTGGGTGATTTTCAGTAACGCCAACTTTGTGGGACGTCCGCAGACGAACATGCGTTACTTCAACCCCTCCACCGATTCGCGCGAGGTGATTCTCGATCATTACACCGGTGTCGGTGAGGTCTTGGCGATCCACGAACTGGACCGGGTTTTCGGCCTCCTCGACCGCCAACTTCGAGTGAAGCGTGGAGCACTGTTTTCGCTCGATGATGTCAGAAACAACGATCTGATCTTCGTCGGCTCCCCGGCGGAGAATTTGACTCTGCTAGAGATCCCTGGAACGCAGGAATTCGTCTTTCAGCGAGTGAATTCCGGGCCTCGCATGGGAGACATGGAGGTGATCAACGAGCATCCGGCGGCCGGAGAGCCCCAGGTTTTCTTGGCAAGCCCTACCAGCCAGTCGGTCAGCGAGGACTACGCGATCGTCGGCCTAAAGCCGGGACTGGACCCATCACATGCGATGTTGATCCTGGCGGGAACGACCACAGTGGGCACCCAGGCGGCTGCGGAGTATGTTTGTCGTGAGGATTCCCTGGCGGAGTTGTTGCAACGTTTGCGTGTGTTGACACCGGGCGACCTGAAACCCTTCGAAGCCCTTGTGCGGGTGAAAGTTACACATGGGGTTCCTGTGAAGACGGATCTGCTGGCGGTGCGGACCAAAGCCCATTAGCTGACACCAGGGCTGGAAAGTGTGCTGAAACGTTCCCCCATTAAAGACGCGATGATCAAATCAATCCGCAGCAGCGCCTGTTTCGGCGTTCTCCCGTTGCTAGTTGCTCTGGCTTCTCAGAATGGCGCAAACGCGGTACTTGGACCTTGGCGTCGAATCTCAGATACTCCGATCATTTCTCCGCTGGGAAACGGATGGGAGTCTGAGGGAACGTTTAATCCCGCAGTGATTGAGCGTGACGGCAAAATAGTCATGCTCTACCGGGCACAAGATGGAAAGGGTACTTCGCACCTCGGATATGCCGAGAGTAGCGACGGCGTCCATTTCAGGCGGCGAGCTGAGCCCGTCTTTTCGCCGGCGGAGGAGTACGAAAAAGACGGCGGCGTCGAGGATCCGCGCCTGGTTAAGTTCGGCGATACTTACTACCTGACCTATACCGGCTACAACAAGCAGGATGCGCAGCTCTGTCTGGCCACCTCGAAGGATCTCATTCGCTGGGAGCGTAAAGGAGTGATCCTCCCCGCCAATCGCGGACATTGGAACGTGAAGTGGACGAAGTCCGGGGCGATTGTGCGGCAAAAGATCGGCGGGAAATACTGGATGTATTTTCTGGGTACCAGCGCCGACGACAAGGATCAGGCAGGACTGGCTTATTCCACCGACCTGATTCATTGGACTGAAGCTACCGACATTCCTGTTTTGCCCGTGCGCCCCGGACAATTTGATTCCCGCGTCGCTGAACCGGGTCCAACGCCCATCGTGACAGAAAAAGGGATCATCCTGATTTACAACGGCGCCGATGACAAGCTGGTCTACCGAACGGGAATCGCAATTTTCGATCTCAAAGATCCGGGTCATCTCATCTCGCGTAGCGATCGGCCTGTCTTCGCTCCTGAAAGGGAGTGGGAGAAGGTTGGGCAGGTTCCGAATGTGGTTTTCGTCGAAGGCATGCTGCGCCGGGGTGATCGCTACCTTTTCTACTATGGAGGCGCTGACAAGTATGTGGGCGTCGCGGAGACATCAATAATGCACTAGCACGTTATTTTTGCGATGCTCAGAATCGTGGTGCCTCTTAGAGCATGCCTTGACCGCTGCCGGATGCGACCCTAACATTCAAACTAGGCCATGCCTCTAACATCCGCTTCTCCTCGCTGCTGTCCGCCCACCCGCCAATTGCCCTGTGCCCTGATCCTGCTTCTGTCCACCATGGTATGCCACGGACAGGCCGCCAAAACTCGAGAGATCGCGCCTCCGATCGCCAATTTCACAGACATCGCCGAAAAAGCTGGCCTCACCATGCAGAACGTCTTCGGCGGCGTCGACACCAAGAAGTACATCATCGAAACCACCGGCACTGGGGTTGCGATTTTCGACTACGATAACGACGGGTGGCCGGATATTTTCATCGTGAATGGCACCAAGCTCGAAGCATTTCCGTCAGGTAAGGGTCCGAGCAACCACTTATATCGCAACAATCATGACGGAACATTCACGGACGTGACTGAAAAGGCGGGCCTCTCGGCCACTGGTTGGGGCCAGGGAGTTTGCGTTGGAGACTACGACAACGACGGCTGGGAAGATCTCTACGTCACCTATTACGGGAAGAACCGGCTGTACCACAACCAACAAGGAGTATTCGCCGAGGTTGCGGAGAAAGCTGGAGTCGTGGGTAGCGGCAAGGCGTGGGGAACGGGCTGCGCGTTTGTCGATTACGACCGCGACGGCCGGCTCGACCTGATGGTGGCTAACTATGTGGACTTCGATCTGACCACGGCTCCGGCACCGGGCGAGAGGGCAACCTGCATCTGGAAGGGGGTTCCTGTGATGTGCGGCCCCCGCGGATTGCCCGGAGCCAAGAACATTCTCTATCACAACCGGGGCGATGGCACGTTCGAAGATGTCACCACCAAAGCCCACATCGATCGCACCGACGGTCATTACGCCTTCAGCGTTTCCCCATTGGACTTCGATGAAGACGGCTGGCCGGACATTTACGTGGCCTGCGACAGCACTCCCAGCATTCTTTATCGCAACAATCACGACGGAACTTTCACCGACGTCGCGGTGACGGCCGGCGCGGCCTTTAATGAAGATGGGCGTGAGCAGGCAGGCATGGGGTCCACGATCGCGGACTTCAATGGCGAGGGCCACTTGGACATCTTCAAAACAAATTTTTCGGACGACACTTCAACTCTGTACCGCAACAACGGTGATGGCACGTTTACGGATGCGACTTCGGCCGCAGGCCTCGGGCTATATACGCAGTATCTGGGCTGGGGAACCATGTTTCTCGACTTTGACAACGATGGCTGGCCCGATCTCATCCTGGTGAACGGCCACGTTTATCCCGAAGTGGACAGCCAGCATTTGGGTAGCACCTTTAAGGAGCCCCGCATTCTTTATCACAACAACCGCGATGGAACGTTCAGCGATGTTTCTGCGGCGGCGGGATCGGGCATTACCGCGGCGGCGTCTTCGCGCGGGCTGGCGGTGGGAGATTTGTGGAATGACGGCAGAATGTCTGCCGTCGTCAGCAATATGAACGCTCCGTCCAGCCTGCTGGTGAATCAGGTTCGAAATTCGAACCATTGGATCGCTATCCGCGCGGTGGGAACCAAATCGAATCGCGACGGCATAGGAGCGCGGATTCGCCTGAAGACGGGGACACGCGTCCTGGTGGACGAGGTGCGCAGCGGTTCCAGCTACGATTCCAACAGCGACATGAGGGTTCACTTTGGTTTGGGCGCGTCCGCCAAAATCGATTGGGCGGAAGTTCGCTGGCCCAGTGGCATGGTGGAGCGATTTGTGAACTTGCCAGGCGATCGAATTCACACGGTGAAGGAAGGCTCCGGTGAGGCGCTACCGGCAGAAACGAAAAAGCCTGATTAATGGAGCTCGGCGCACGTCAACCGGCGGCCTATTTCGCTGCCTTCGACACTTTCGAGAACTGCATGGTACCTGTGATGCCTTCGCCTTCTTTGACGAATATCACTTGATTCGCCTTGATGTCTTTGATGGTGTCGACTCGGCCACTGGGCCAGCGGATTTCCAGTGCCTCAACCTTTTCCGCCTTGCCGATGCCGAAATGCACTCTCAGGTCGTTCTGGGAGATGTAGCTTCCGCCGCTGCGCACTTCGTCAATCTGCTGATGCGGCTTCGATTCTCCTGGAGAATGAGTTACACACTTGAGGCGGGCGCCGATGCCGCTACGATTCGATTTTGTCCCGATGGTGCGTACTTTAATCCAGTTATTGTCGAGCTTCGCGTCGCAGCGCAGCAATTGCGGATAGTCATTGACCGTGTTTACGACGATGTCAATGTCGCCGTCGTTGTCGAAGTCACCAAACGCGCAGCCCCGCGCCGCCACGGGATCTGAGATTCCTGGTCCGGCTTCGAGGGAAACATCTGCGAAATGGCCATTGCGCAAGTTCTGGTACAGCAATTTGCGCTGCGGATACCCAGCCTCGGTCTTGAGTTGCTCGACCTCCGGGTACACATGCCCGTTCGAGATCAGGATGTCGGGCCAGCCATCGTTGTCCATATCGAAGAAGCCGCAGCCCCAGCCCAGATACTGGGTGTGCGCTCCCAGACCTGCGGTGAACGTGGTGTCTTCAAAGTTGCCCGCACCTTGATTATGGTAAAGCGACGGCGTGTCACCCGCGAAATTTGTTTTCACGATATCCAGATTGCCGTCCAAGTCGTAGTCGGCGGCTGAAACTCCCATCCCGGCCTGCGGCTTGCCATCGGGACTGAGCGCGCAGCCGGCCTCGATAGCCACGTCCTCAAACTTCCCGTTCTTCTTGTTCTGATAGAGAGCGCTGGCAGTGGAATCGTTGGCAACGTAGATGTCGGGCCATCCGTCATTATCAAAGTCGGCCGTCAGAACACCCAGCCCGTAGGTCCCATTGGCTCGGAAGATTCCCGCAGCTTCCGAAACGTCAGTAAAGCTGCCGTCTCCGTTGTTGTGGTAGAGAATGTTCTTGCCGCCTTGTAGTCCGGGCGGTCCACAAGCCACCATCACGCTTTTGTATAGGCAGGGCCCGGACTCAGGCACAGGTGCGGTCGCGAGATCAAGATCAATGTAGTTGGCGACGAAGAGATCGAGATGGCCATCGCGGTCATAATCTACAAATGCGCAACCCGTATTCCAGCGCGTGCCTTTGCCCGCCACCCCTGCTTTTTGGCTCACGTCGGTGAAAGTGCCGTTGCCGTTGTTGTGGTACAGGACATTCTTGCCATAGTAGGTGACGAAAAGATCATCCCAGCCATCATTGTCGTAGTCGCCGATGCAGACACCTTGTCCCCAGCCTGAGCGAACGAGTCCAGCCTTCACGGTCACATCGGTGAAGGTACCGTCTCGATTGTTGCGGAACAGATGCGAGGTCGGCTCGGTTCCTGCGGGAAAACCTTCGAGCCGGGAGCCATTTACCAGAAAAATATCGAGCCAGCCGTCGTTGTCGTAGTCGTAGAAGGCAACGCCGCAACCCGTGGTTTCGAGCAGATACTTGTTCTTGTGCTCTCCGCCAAAGATGGTTTTCGCATTCAGGCCGGACTCGCGGGCAACATTCAGGAAGCTAACGCCAAGATCGGGGTTGTGCGGCCGCTCTTCTTTCTTAGGATCTGTTTTCTGATCAATGTGAGCGACGGACGACCACAGAGGGCGGGCCCAACCGAACACGTTCTCCAGCGAGAGTACGAGAGTCGAGCGGCTGAGAGACTTTAGAAATACGCGGCGTGACGGGAACAAAAGCTCGCTACCTGCTTGGTCGAATCATGCTAAAATTCGCCCCTGTCTCTTATATTCAGTGAACCGCAACTTTGCAAGCTCTGGGAAACACGCCCCGGCTACAAATCGGATTGCGGGAGGCTGTCACAGCGCTGACGCGCCGCAATTGCCTCCTTCCCGTCTATTCTGCCAGGCGATCTTTTCTGTTCTGATTCTGCTGACCGTTTCAGTTCCCCGATTAAGAGCGCAACAGCCGACCCACACCTTGGAGTTGTCGCGGCCTGTACGCGCTTGGGAGTTTCTTCCCGTCGTCGGCACGCGCTCGGGACTTTTCGCCAACGAAACCGGACACCTCGAAGCGTGGGTGTATCCGCTGAAAATCTTCCGCGACTTTCGTTTGACTTTTCACGTGGGCGGCCGAGCCTTGCCTGCAGAGAGTTTGGTCCGCACGCTGACGGTTCGCCCGGAGTTCGCCATCCTTGTTTATGCAGGCGATTCGTTCCGCGTGCGCGAAACGCTTTTCGTTCCCGTGCACCAATCCGGGGCTGTGATTCTGCTCGACATAGAAGCGGCGCAGCCTCTTGAAGTTGAAGCCAGCTTTGTGAACGACTTCCAGTTGGAATGGCCGGCCGCTTTGGGCGGAACCTATGTGGGCTGGGATGAAAAGCAACGAGCGTTCATCTTCGGTGAAGAGACCAGGAAGTTTGCCGCCGTCGTGGGTTCGCCGACAGGAGAAGCTGCCCGGCTGTCGTATCAAACCAACTACTCTTCTTCCGACGAAAACTCCTTCCGCCTGGGCGTGACCCAGAAAGGAAAAGAAACCAAACAGCTTGTGATCGCCGCCTCCGTGGCTGGCCGCGAGGATGCGCTGAAAACCTACGAACATCTGAGGGAATCCTACGAAGAATTGCTTCGCGAGTCCGGGGAATACTACCGCAATTATCTGAGCCGGACGGTGAGCGTCGAACTGCCGGACAAGAATTTGCAGCAGGCTTACGACTGGTCACGCGTCAGCATGATTCAGGGATTGGTAAATAATCCCTATCTCGGTACTGGGCTTGTCGCCGGATATCGCACTTCGGGGTTTTCACAACGCCCGGGCTTCGCTTGGTTCTTCGGCCGCGATTCATTCTGGACGTCTTTTGCCCTGAATGCTGCGGGGGACTATGCCAGTACGCGCACGGCAATCGACTTCATAACCAAGTACCAGCGCGACGACGGCAAGATTCCACACGAGATCGCCCAGGGAGCGAACTTCGTTTCCTGGTTCAAAGACTTTCCCTACCCATACGCATCGGCGGACGCGACTCCGCTTTTTATCATTGCCATGAACGACTACGTGGTCGAGAGTGGCGATGTCGCGTTCGCGCGCGAGAAATGGGATAACGCATGGAGGGCGTACCAGTTTCTGCGCTCCACTTATGACGCGCAGGGTTTTGCGCAGAACTTCGGATTCGGTCACGGCTGGGTGGAAGGGGGGCCGCTGCTGCCGGTTAAGACAGAGTTTTATCAGAGTGGTCTCGGGGTGGAGTCGTTAGCGGCGCTCTCCAACCTGGCGCGGCTCACGGGCAGAGGCGACGTGAGCAGGCAACTGGAAGAAGAATTCAATGGGCAGAAGCCCGCTCTGGATCAAGCTTTCTGGTCACCGGAGAAAAAGATTTACGCGTTTGCTCTGGATCGCGATAACCAGCGGGTGAACGAGCCCAGTGTGCTCGCGACGGTTCCCATGTGGTTCGGCTTGCCCGACGCCATCCATGCCAACGAAATGATCACGCAACTCGCCGACGCCGACCACGAGACCGATTGGGGAATGCGCATCATTTCCTCTCGCTCTGCAAACTACGATGGCTCGGGATACCACTTCGGATCGGTTTGGCCATTGTTTACGGGATGGGCATCAGTCGGAGAGTACCGCTATCATCGCGTGCTGCCGGCCTATGCCAATTTGCGCGCCAACGCGTTGTTGGCTCTTGATGGATCTCTCGGTCACGTCACCGAAGTTCTTTCCGGCGATTATTATGAGTCCCTTTCGACTGCCTCGCCGCATCAGATATGGTCGGCAGCCATGGTTGTCAGTCCGATTCTGCGCGGACTTTTCGGGTTGGAAACGGACGCGGAAAGCCATCGGATCATGCTGGCGCCCCACGCCCCTGCCGACTGGCCTTCGTTCGCCATTCGCAATGTGCACGTCGCATCGGTCAGCGCAGATTTTCAATATCGCAAGACCACCGATCGCGTTGTGCTCGAGATCAAGAGCGCGGGGTCTGGTGATTGCGTGGTAGAGTTCTCGCCGGCCTTCAGTTTGCGCACGCAGGTGACTTCGGTGGAGATGAATGGGCGTCCCATGCCATTCAAATTGCAGCCGAGCGGGGAGGATCAGCACTTGCCGTTGCGCCTGGTGCCGCACGAAGGCTCCAACGTCTTAGTGATTCGGGTCAAGAATGATTTCGGACTTGCCACCTCAAACGATCTTCCACCAGGGGGGAGCACAAGCCGCAGCGTGCGCGTCGTTTCCGAGTCCTGGAATGCAGGACGCGACCAGTTGACGGTGGAACTCTCCGGTGTTCCCGGCCGCCAATACGAACTTGTAGCGTGGAATCCCCAGCAGATTCGCTCCGTCGAAGGCGCTGGGTTCACCAAATCCGGGTCATTCGGCAAAGTCCTCGTGCAGTTTCCGGAAGGAGTGGATGAGTCCTATGTACACCGCAAGGTGATCCTTCACTTCGGGAAGCCATCGGGAAGCGTGAGTGTACAAACCCGGAGAAATTTAGACTGACTGCTTGGCGGAAATATTCAGTAGTTACATTTGTTACCTACCCCCGCTGTCCTGGAGAAAATTGGCAATGAGAAACAAAATCTTGCTGTTGATGTTGCTTTCTCTCGTCCTGTGGATGACCCCGGTGGGCGCGGGCGCTCAAAGCAAGGCCGACGCCCTGGATCGAGAAGGCCATCAATGGTGGCAGCATGCGGTGTTCTACGAAATTTATCCGCGCAGTTTCGCCGACAGCAACAATGATGGCGTGGGCGACCTGAAAGGCATTACTTCGAAACTGGATTACTTGAAGGATCTCGGTGTCGATGCGATCTGGATAACTCCTTGTTTTCCCTCGCCGCAGGTAGACTTCGGCTACGACGTGTCCGACTACGAAAACATTGATCCCATGTATGGGACGCTGGCAGATTTCGACACCCTGGTGAGCGGCGCCAAGAAGCGGGACATCCGCGTTATTTTGGATTTCGTTGTCAATCACACCTCGGACCAGCACAAGTGGTTCATGGATTCGAAATCCTCGCGCCCTTCAGAAAAGCGCGACTGGTATATCTGGCGCGACAACAAGGGACCGGGCAAGCCGCCGAATAACTGGGTCTCGACATTTGGGGGGCCTGCCTGGACCTTCGATCCCAACACAAAGCAGCATTATTACCATTTTTTCTATGCCGAACAGCCAGACCTGAACTGGCGCAATCCTGCGGTCAAGGACGCCATGTTCGACGTGAGCCGCTGGTGGTACAAGCGCGGCGTGGCCGGCTTCCGGCTGGACGCGGTGGATACGCTCTTTGAGGACCCGGGCCTGCACGATAATCCTATCGCCGGCTCCGGGAAGAATGCGTATGGAGATCCCCTAGAGGAGAACAAGTACAACACGAAGCTGCCGGAGGTGCATGACGTGCTGCGCAGTCTGCGCAAAGTTGCCGACCAGAGCGGTGCTGTGTTGATCGGCGAAACCTGGACCAAAGATGTTGCCGAGTTGAAACAATATTATGGCGAGCACAGCAATGAGCTGCAGATGCCCATGGACCTGATGCTCACGAAATTGAAGTTTTCTGCGCCAGTGTTTCGTGAACATATCGCAGGGATCGATGGCGCCGGAGGCTGGCCGGTTTATGTCATCAGCAACCACGATATCGTGCGCTCCTATGACCGATATGGCGACGGGCAGCACAATGATCAGATTGCCAAAGTGATGGCTGCGCTCTACTTGACCCTGCGCGGGACTCCCATCATGTACTACGGCGAAGAGATCGCTATGAAAACGACCCCTCCCACGCGAAAAGAAGATGTAAAAGATCCCATCGGTCAACGAGGATGGCCGAAGGAAAAAGGCCGTGACGGGGAACGCACACCCATGCAATGGGACGGCAGTGAGAACGCGGGCTTCAGTAAAGCCACACCGTGGCTTCCGGTTCCTCCTGCTTACAAGACTCATAACGTTGCCGCGGAATCGCAACAGCCGGATTCAGTGCTGGAGTTCTACAAGAAGGTTCTCAAGCTTCGGCATACCAACCGGTCGCTTCTGGATGGCAGCTACACCCCGTTGCATGAGAGCGACAAAAACGTATTTTCGTATCTGCGCAGCTACAAAGGCGGAGTGGTGCTGGTGGCGTTGAACATGTCAGCATCCCCGCAGAAGGTCAATTTCGAGCTTAGTAAAAATGGATTTTCGTCGGCTCACAGTCTGCTGGCGACTCCAAAGTCGGCCGCCCATGGGGACATCCTGACGCTGGAGCCGTATGGGGTGTTTATCGGACAGCTTAGTCACTGAGAGCAATCTCGATCACTCAGACGGCGAATTCGTCCTCGGGCAACCAACGCGCGTGAATCTGTCCCCTACAGGGAACACTGTATGGAAAATTTAAGCCTGGCAGATAATCTCGCCAGGGTAAGATTGATGGGTCTTCGGACGGTATTCTCTTTTTGTTCATTCCGACTGAGGCGGGCTTTCGAAGTGGTTCAAGTTTCCCTAACGCTACGGGTCGTAAACTTTCTTCACAGCCCCAGGATGCCGCGGGCCCACGGGGCGCTAGAATAAGCAAACATGCCAGAAACTGGACCAGTGCGAATTTTGATCGCCGACGACCACGAAATCGTCAGGCAAGGTATCCGTTCCCTTTTTGACTTGCAGACCGACTGGGAAATCTGTGGCGAGGCGGTCGACGGCCTCGACGCGATTGAGAAATCGAAACATCTCAAGCCCGATGTCATCTTGCTCGATGTGAGTATGCCTCACCTCAACGGACTGGACGCAGCCCGAGTCATTCGCAAAGAAGTGCCCCAGTCCAAGATTCTTATGGTGAGCCAGCATGATGCAGCATACATGTCGCAACGAGCGTTGGAGGTTGGAGCTCGCGGCTACGTTGCGAAGTCCGAACTATCTCGACAGTTGTTGGCGGCGGTCGAGTCCGTGATCCACGACCGCCAGCCTCCTGGAAGCGGCTCCGATCTGCTGCCGCAGAAAGCGAAGACAAACCAGCCCGGAGTCCCGAATCGCCCCACAACGCCGCCGCCGCCGAAAGAGCGGCCACCCTCGGCGAAACCTTCCGATAGGGAAAACAGGCCGCGGGCGAAAGACCGGCGGTTCCAAGAAATGGCCGATTCCGTGCCAGCGATGATTTGGATTTCCGGTCCGGACTCTCTTCCGACGTACTTCAACAAGCACTGGCTTGAGTTTACCGGACGAACCTTGGAGCAGGATTTGGGGAATGGGTGGGGGGAAGGAGTCCATTCCGACGATCGTCAACGCAGTGTCGATACCTATTTGTCCGCGTTTCACTCCCGCCAGCCGTACAAAATGGAATACCGTCTGCGCCGTGCGGATGGGAAATTTCGCTGGATACTCAGTCACGGAGTTCCCCGTATTGGCGATGAGGGCGAGTTCGAGGGTTACGTTGGCTCGTGCGTAGATATCACCGAGCAAAAGACGGTTGAAGAAATACGATCCCGACTGGCAGCGATCGTGGAGTCTTCTGAGGACGCCATCATCTCGAAAGACTTTGACGGGATCATCACCAGCTGGAACGCGACTGCGGAGCGCATATTCGGCTACACGGAAAAAGAGGTTGTTGGAAAGTCGATCGCTTTGATCGTTCCTCCGGAACTTCAGAGTGAAGAACAGCAAATACTGCAAAGGCTGAGGGCGGGTGAACGTATTGAGCACTTCGAAACTGAGCGGCTCAGGAAAGACAAAACAAGAATCACCGTATCGCTAACCATCTCTCCGGTGAAAGATGCTTCTGGAAAGACGGTGGGCGCCTCCAAGACTGCACGGGATGTGACCCAGCTTAGGCAAGTGGAAGGAGCATTGCGCGACAGTGAACAGCGAATGCAGTTCAGCCTGGAAGCGGCCAATTTTGGTCTTTGGAATTGGGATATCCTTACGGGCAACGTGCAATGGTCGGAGAATATGGAGCGGATTCACGGGCAATCCGCGGGTTCATTTGCGGGAAATTTCGAATCTTTTGTGCAATGCATCCGGCAAGAGGATCGGCCCCGGGTACAGGAAGCGATTCAGCGTGCGCTGGCCGGCGACGGAAAGTATCACACCGAATATCGCCCAGTGAGAGAAGACGGGAGCGTTGGTTGGATGGAGGCACGCGGCCAAGTTGTTCGGGATGCCTCCGGCCGTCCCCTACGACTGATGGGCGTGTGCATGGACGTCAGTGAAAGGAAGAGAGCCGAAGAGGCGCTAAAACAGGCCCGCCAAGAGTTGGAGCTACGAGTGACGGACCGCACTGCTGAACTCGAGCGTGCACAGGAACGTCTGCGTGCCCTCTCCGGACGGCTCTTGCGGATGCAGGATGATGAAAGGCGCCGCATCGCGCGGGAGTTACATGACGGATTGGGACAAGAAATGGTCGCACTCAAAATGCTGCTGAACGGGATTGCCCACAGTCCCCGCTCGCTGCAAGACTACATCGGAGACGCCACCAGCGTAATCGACCGTGCTACACAGCAGATTCGGACTTTGTCCTACCTCCTTCACCCGCCCTTGCTGGATGAGGTAGGCCTTCTCTCCGCGCTACGCTGGTACCTGGAAGGTCTAACCCAGCGCAGCGGAATCGAGACCAAACTGGAGGTGAGTCCGACCGACTTTCCTCGCCTCGCACTCGAAGTGGAAACCGCAATGTTCCGGATTGTTCAAGAAGCGCTCACCAACGTCTTTCGCCACTCGGGCGCGCGTCAAGCATGGATTAGCCTGACGCAACGAGAAGGCACGGTGATCGTCAAGGTTCGGGACGACGGAAAAGGGGTCAGCGACGGGATTGTGGAATTGCGTTCCGGCACGCCCGGCGTCGGCATTCGAGGCATGAGTGAGCGTGCCAAAGAACTTGGTGGGCAGTTGCTGGTGGCAAGAGCTCATCCCGGCACGATTGTGGAGGTCACGATCCCGGTTCCAGCTTCGGTCACTTCCCTTCCCGAGAGACCTGAGGAAAAGGTACCGGTCTCGGGGACAAATGGTAATCCAGTCGCTGGCCGAGCTTCGGTCGGCCAGAGATTCTAGGTTGATCTGAGCTCCTCCGGATCGCGGAATGTTGCGGCCGGCCAGTTCGACTTCTCTCTCCGCCTACAGGATTTTGGGAGATCAAATTACCGCGTAAACCGGATGGCGTG
>Ga0137418_10002745_pt1 | contig 16115 bp, 16 predicted proteins | sample CZODoug3_1_2_16f_FD_122242 | JGI IMG/M metagenome (GOLD analysis project Ga0137418, IMG submission 122242) | Vadose zone soil fungal communities from Angelo Coast Range Reserve, California, USA - CZODoug3_1_2_16fungal (Hybrid Assembly) | ecosystem: Environmental > Terrestrial > Soil > Vadose... | reverse complement strand
CCCGCGTATTCGAGTGCGCCATGCTGCCCAACAGCCGGAAGCAAAGAATGAGGAACGGAAACTGGAACGAGGGCACCCCGATGGCCAGACCCACAGTAATAAGCCACACATAGGTGATCGCATCTTCGAGAATATGTGACCGGTCATCCGACCAGAAGGTCATCTGCTCTTCAGCATGATGCAGAGAATGAATGCCGTACCACCAGCCATATCTGTGAGAGAGACGGTGACGCCAATAGTCGGCGAGATCCAGAATGGCGAAGTTGACAAAGAAGACGGCTGCAGGCCACGAAGCGAATGCCGGGATCAGTCCCGGAAGCTTCACGCAACCGGGCAGGACTCTTTCTGCATCTATCGGGTTTCAGGGTTTGTACTTACAAACCCTGGACTGACATTGATCTTAGGATGCGACGTCCAGCGCTATTGGATGCGTCGCATACCAATTCGCAGCGCCGGGCGACCCGCAAGCCCAAAAGTTTGGCTGGGAGGCTATGAAAAGTCCACGGAAAAGAACTCTGCAATCGCTCACTCCTGCCGTTTTCGTCGCAGCGCTGCTTGCTTTCCCCTCCATTGCCGCCGCTCAAGACCCTCCGCCTGCTCCGGTCTCCAAAGTCACACCCGATCCCATTCCTCCGCCGGCCAAGCCGCAAGACCCGCAAACTCCCGCCGCGCAAACCCCCAGCGATAGCCAGAACACTCTCAAATTCAGCGTCAACTACGTCTTTCTTCCGGTCACCGTAAAAGACGGCGCAGGGCGCCTGGTCGCCGACCTGCAGCACAACGAATTTCGCGTCCTGGACGACAATGTCGAGCAGCGTGTCGAATTTTTTTCCGCCGAGGCTTTTCCACTCTCTGCAGTCATTCTTCTCGATAACGACCTTCGCGCCAAGCAAGCCGAGCAAGTCGAATCCAGCCTGTCTTCCGTCATCGCCGGACTCAGCGCCAACGACGAAGCTTTTATCTGTCGCTTCGATTCCAATTTTCATCCGGGCAAGGGATTCACCCGTGATCAGGACAAGCTTCTCACCGAAATCCATCGTACCCGCCTCGATACCAGCCGTCCTGACGCCTCCGTTCCCGTTGACAGCGGCCCGTTCAGCGGCCCCACCATCAACGGGCAGTCGGTCACCAGCGTCGGTGCTCCACCCACCGCGCCTTCCACCATGGTCATCGGCGAAAAATCCACCAAAGCCCTCGACGACGCCGTTTACGAAGCCGCGCAGCTCCTCAAAGACCGCGGCCGCGACCGCCGTAAAATCATCTTCCTCATCTCCGACGGTGAAAACGGCAAAACCAATCACAACACCTACGAAAATACCGTCAAGGAACTCCTCCGCTACGGAATTGCTGTCTATACCATCGGCGTCGGCGGCGGCTTCTTCGAACGCAAATTCTCCCGCCTGCAATCCTACGCGCACGATTCCGGCGGCGATGTTTATTACGCCGCCAAGCGCAACTCGCTCGAAGAACTTTACTCTCGCATCACCGAGCAGGCCCGCAACCAGTACACTCTCGGCTACAATCCCCGCGGCAACGACCGCGCCAAGGACTATCACCAGGTCGAAGTCCGCGTAACCCGCGAAGGCCTCTCTATCCTCACCCGCGAAGGCTACTACTCCGTCTCCGCCCCCCGTTGACTCCGTGTTGAATCAGATCGCGGCTTCCGCCAACATGCATCTACCGATCGGCAGCATCAAATTCTCGGCTATGATCAGTCCTTCGCATGAAATCCTCTGATCCCAGACTCATTCGCCTGATCGCCTTTTTCAAACTACTGAAGGCAGTTCTTCTGATTTTTGTCGGTCTCGGCGCTCTCAAATTGGTCCACACCGACATCTCCGCCGCTCTGGGAGATTGGATCGCCAGGCTCGGCCTCGATCCCGGCGGCCGGCACCTTGGCCGCATCATTCTGCACGCCGCCACTCTCACCCCGACCAAGATCAAGGATCTCGCCGTCGGCAGTTTTATTTACGCGGGACTTTTCCTGATCGAGGGAATCGGACTCTGGCTGCTGAAACGTTGGGCCGAGTGGTTCACCGTGATCATCACCGCCTCGCTCGTCCCAGTGGAAATCTTCGAACTATTTCGCCATCCCTCTCCCTCGAAAGTTTTTCTACTCGTGATCAATCTCGCCGTGGTGGCATTTCTTTTCTATCGCCTTCGCGCCGAACGCCCCACGTCAGGCTAGCCTCGGTATTATCTTGTACCGTAGGCATCCTGCTGGCGTTCCTCATTGGCCGCGCGCCGCGTTCCTTTTGTAGTGCCGTGCTTCAGCCCGGCTCTTCGGTCTTGTCCTTGTTTTTGTAGCGGCCCCGACCTGGTCGGCGCCGCTTTTCCGGCTTTCGCTTTGGCTCGCAAAAAATTCAGAGCACCGGGTGCATCCACCCCACCCTGTTCAATGCCTTGAATGGCTGGTCGTAAATCCGCTCATCCGCGGTATGCTGAATTGCAACCCAATCTCACCAATCTCGCGAGCCCACGTGAATCGCTCTTTCTACCTGACGTTCTTCACCATCGCCGCTCTGCTGCCGTTTAGACTTCACGCTCAAGAACCCGCCATCACGCCCGCGGCTCGCGCTATTCACGATTCCGCAATCGTCATCGACGCTCACGCCGACACACCCTTCCGCATGTTCCACGAAAATTACGAGATCGGCTCCACCGATCCGCGCGATTCTGAATTCATCAGCCTCGACCGGGCCCACGCCGGGAACCTCAGCGCCGTCTTCTTCTCCATTTTCGTCATCCCTCATCCTGGCGAAAAACTCTACGCCACCTCCGCTCTTGCAATCATCGACTCTGTTTATCTTCAGGCCGCCCGCCATCCCGATCGTATGATGATGGCGTTCTCCGCCGAAGACATCGAACGCGCCCACGCCCAGCACAAACTCGCCGCTTTGATGGGCATCGAGGGTGGCCACGTCATCGAAAACAATCTTGGACTCTTGCGCGATCTTCACCGCCTCGGCGTCCGTTACATGACCTTGACGTGGAGCAACACGAATGACTGGGCCGACTCCAGCGGTGATAAAGACGATCCTGCCGTCGCGCATCACAACGGCCTAACTGATTTCGGAAAACAAGTCGTCGCAGAAATGAATCGCATCGGTATGATCGTCGACATCTCCCACGTTTCCGACAAGACCTTTTGGGACGTCATCGCAATCTCCAAAGCTCCGGTGATTGCCTCGCACTCCTCCGCGCGCGCCTTGGTCGATGTTTCCCGCAATATGACTGATGAAATGTTGCGCGCCGTCTCCAAAAATGGCGGTGTCGTCAACGTCGCGTTTCCCAGCAGCTTTGTGGATCAGAATTTTGCTAAGGAGGCCATCGCCCAGCACCAGCGCATGCTGGCCGCCGTGGACGAATACCACAAGAAACGCCAAGCTGCCGGACTGCCGGTCACTGGTGACGACACCCAGCGGTTCGATCTCGAATGGCTCGCCAAAAATCCCATTCCTCGCGCGCCACTAAAATCCCTGATCGACCACATCGACCACGTCGCCAAAATCGCTGGCGTCGATCACGTCGGCCTCGGCTCCGATTTCGACGGCACCGCGTTCCTTCCCGCCGGAATTGACACCGCCGCCGACTACCCGAAAATTACGCAGGCCCTCCTCGACCGCGGCTACTCCGCCGCCGACATAAAAAAAATCTTAGGCGGCAACATGCTCCGCGTCCTCCGCGAAGCCGCACAAGTCTCCAGTAATCTCCAGCACCAACCCTAACCACCACCTCAGCCTACATCAGCCGCCAGCGCCTCTTCATACGCCGGACAGATCGGCTTATACGCGCATCCCCGGCACTGAAATCCCGGCTTCGCCGCAAACTCACCGGCTCGTATCTCCGCCGCCGCTTCCTGTACCATCTTCTGCGCTTCATCCAGCTGTTTCGCGTCCCTCGTCGTCTCTTGCCGGTGATTATTCTGCAAATAATGAAACACCAGCCGCACCGGATTCAGCTCCAAAATTTCCTTCACCGCAATCGCATAAATGCTCAACTGCAAATCTTTTTTCGCGTCGGAATCTTTCCGCGGCTTTCCCGTCTTATAGTCCACAATCTCCACGTCCTTGCGCCCCAGCGACCCTTCCAAAGAATTAATTTGATCAATCCGCCCCTTCACGATCACGTTGTTTTCCAGGTCCAGCTCAAAACTCTTTTCCTGCTCCAGAATTTTCGGCAACGACGCCATCATCGCCGCATGAAACGTTCGCAACTGCTCCAGCCCGTCTTTCTTGTACTCTTGCTCCTGGTAATCGTCCTCAAATCCAATCGCCGACCACTCCGTTTCATAAATCCTCTGCACTTCCTCAAACGGCAGATCGCGTCCCTTCTTCATTTCCAGCATCGTCCGCTTGATCGTCGAGTGCACCACTCGACCAAACGTCAATGTTGCCTTGGCTTCTCCTTCGATCAACCACAGCTTCTCAAACAGAAATTGCTGCGGGCAGCTGCGATACGCCATCACGCTGGATGGGCTCAGCTTTAACGGCTCCGGAATTACTGGAAAATAACTCTCCGCCCACTCCGCAATTCGCGAAAAAATCTTTGGCAATCCAACAGCAGGAAATAGTTGCGAATCTCCTGTTTGACTTGGCGCCGGCGGCTTCTCCTCCGCAGCGACCGCCACCTTCGGCGCAATCTGCAATACGTCCCGCCTCTTGATTGCCGGCTCCATCAAAATATCTTCAATAAACAACGGAACCTTGCCTTTCCGCTCGGCAATCGTCGTCAACGTCAGCCGCTCCTCCGCCCGCGTCAACGCCACATAAAACAGCCGCCGCTCCTCCTGGGTGTGGTAATCGCCTTGCGGCAACTCTTCCTTCATCAATTCCAGCGGAAACTCAAACAGCGGCTTGCGATCGCCCGCCGGAAACGCCCGTGAATTCACGCGAATCACAAATACCTGCGGAAATTCCAGTCCCTTGGCTGCATGTACGGTCATCAACTGCACTGCGTCGCCCGGAACATCGTCTTCCAGAGCAATCGTCGCGTTCGCCTGCTGAAAATAATCCAGGTACTCCAAGAATTCTCCAAGTTGCCGCGTTTCGCTCTTTGGCTCCCACTCTTTCACAAACTCCGCCAACCGCTGCACGTATTTCCGGTCCTGCTGGCTCGCGCGCTGCGCAATCTCCAGCCACTCCGCCACATCGCTCAAAATCTCCCGCGCCGTCCGCCGCCTTATTGTTTTCCGCTGCTCACCCAGAAACGCCAGCAGCGTTTCCAGCGCTGCATGCGAGCCATCGAACGGCAATTCTCCCTGCGGCAGCTGTAGCACGTCGTAAATTGCCTTGCGCTCTTTCCGCGCCCGTTCCGCCAGTCGCACGATATCGGGAGCTTCAAGTCCCCATGCCGGAGCCGCCAGCACCCGCGCGCAAGCAACATCGTCATACGGATGCGCGATCAACCGCAAATACCCCAGTACATCCCGCACCAACGGATGCTCCAGGATCGAAAGGTTGCTGATCACAAATGGAATCTTCCGCCGCGACAACTCTTCCACCAGCAAATCCCGGTGCGCATGCTGCCGGTAAAGCACCGCAAAATCCTTCCAGTGCCGCCCTGCTCTATAGCCCCGCTCAATTTCCCCCGCTACCCAACTCGCTTCATGCTCCGCGCTTGCCAGTTCCGCGATTCGAACGCGTTCGCCCTCCGCTTTGTTCGCATTCAGCACTTTATTCGGAAAATCCGCGCTGGTCTCGTTATGCGAAATCGCTTGCGTCGCCACTCGCAAAATATTTGGTGTCGAACGGTAATTTTCCTGCAACAGCACCCGCAACTTCGTCGAGTCTTTGCCGTCTTTCCATCCCGCGAATCGCTGCAAAAATAATTTGAAGCTTCCGAAGGACGCTCCACGAAACCGGTAAATCGCCTGATCGTTGTCTCCTACCACCACAATATTTCGTGCCGGAGCCGCAATCAGCTCCAATAATCGCAGTTGCGCGATGTTGGTATCCTGAAATTCATCCACCAGAATGTGCCGGAACCGGTTCTGCAATTTCTCTCGCAGCGCTTCATCGTTTTCCAGCAGCTTCACTGCTTCGGTCATCAATCCATTAATCGCCACTGCATTTTTCTCGCGCAGCAACTCCTCGCTTGCGCGGTACGCTCTGGCAATCTCCCCCTGTTTTTCCACCTCTTCCAACCGCTCTTTGTAGGTCTCTTCGTCCAGTTGTGATCGTTCCGCATTTAGCTTCGCCGCCAATCCGCCCGCATATTCTTGATATTTTTCGCAGGAAACCAGCTCGTCCTGGCAGCGCGAAAAAAACTGAATGAAGTCCGTCAAAAATTGTCCCGGCTCCGCCAGCCTCCGGTATTTCTCCAGTTTCAGCCGTCGCATGTTCCGCCGTAACAATATCCAGTGATCCACCGTCTCCAGCGGCAGCCGACCCGGCGCGCCTTCTTTCAAAATCGTTTCGCAAAAAGAATGAAATGTAGTCAGCGTAATTCCGTCCGCGCGCTCTCCGCAACTCTTGCGCACACGCCGCAGCATCTCGCCCGCCGCTTTTTTCGTGAAGGTCAGTCCAAGAATGTTTTCGCCCAACAGGGAATTGTCCCGTTCAAACAGGTGCCGGATTCTCTCCGTAATCACCCGAGTTTTCCCGGTCCCCGCCCCCGCAATCACCAGCAGCGGCCCCTCGCCGTGCTCAATCGCGCGCCGTTGCGCCGCATTCATCTCCAAAGCAAGCGCAGCCGCCGCCGCCCGCGGCCCATCTTCAAAAAGATCAAACAGCGTAGCCATAGCTCTGCCAGCTTACCTTTTCTAGAGGCGAACAGGAAGCGAAGCACGTCAGTTAAAGAATTGAATTCAGAACGGCGTCTCAGCTTACGCCTTTGTGCTGCGCCACTTGACGGGCAATTGCACTCAGGGTTCCGGCTTTTACCGGCTTGTGCGCGGGAATCGGAAGGCGCTGATGCGAAGTCGTTTCGGTTTGTAGAATGATGTGGCTTCCGGATTGCGCTACTTCTCGATAGTCCCACTTCTTGCACAGTTGGTCCGCCAACTCACGCCCGCTGAGATCCCGCGGAATCTTCATTGCATCAGCAGAACTTCGTCACGTACCAGATGGAGTCGAATAGCGTCCGGCATGCCGCCGTCGTAGAAATACCCCTGAACTGCGTCCTTTACGTTTGCACGGAGTTCGTCCCAGTCATCACCTTGCGTCACAATGCTCTCGCTCAGACACTCGGCCACGTACCCGCCGTTGATATCCTCGCTGACCTCAAATACGAGTTCGCTTCGTCGGGGTTTGGTCATAGCCGGGCTCCAGATTGCAAGATTATCACCCCTGGCCGTCGGCCGTCATTCGCCGATTTTCATCGCTGTGATTTTTTACCGGCCTCCACGTCGGCGTTGAATTCCTGCGATTTCTTTTTCGGAATCGTCAGCGACTTCCAGTTTGGTCCCGCGTAGTGCCGCGCCAGAAAAGCGATTTGCCCCACGTGATAGCAATAATGCGCAACCTGCCGGTTGATCGCTTGCATCACTGAATGTGCTTCGCCGCGGATCGTAATCGTCTTGGTTATATCTGCGTCGCTCAATCCCTCCAGTGCGCCCAAAAAACATTTCCATCCCGCGTCCCACAACTCCAAGATCCCCGTCCGCGTTTTCGGCGCCTCTTCAAACTCGCCATCGCGATTGCGTGTCGGCTTCTCTCCATCGCTGGTCAAAAAATCCGTCCACCGCGAAATCATGTTTCCGTGCAGATGTTTCACGATGATCGCGATCGAATTCGATTGCGCGTCCAACTCCGCAATCAAGCCCGCGTCGGGACACTGCGCCATTGCGTTCTCGCCGAGTTTTTTGTAATACCGAAAAATCGCCAGCGAATCTTTTAAATACGAATCGGTCCGTTCCAGTGCCATTCCCGCATTCTACTTTGCAGTTCGGCGGCTTGCCTACCGCAGGAAGGCTTGCCGCCGCTTTTTCGGAGCGAGATTGCGCTAACAAAAAATCACACAAAGCCGCTTGACAATTCGCTTTTTGTTCGCCTATAGTTTCCTCTCCGGATTTCCTCGGGTCTTAGGGTTTGTACTTACAAACCCTAACTAAATTTGGAGGATTTATGTCTATCGCTCAATCGCTGCTCCCTGAATTCGATCAAGAAATGGCCAACACCCGCAAAGTCCTCGAACGCGTTCCAGACGACAAGTGGAATTGGAAGCCCCACGAAAAATCCGGCACCACCGGCTGGCTTGCCGGCCACGTTGGCACCGTTCCCGAATGGCTCACCATGACCCTGAATTCGGAAAGCCTCGATTACGCTCCGGTGGACGGACCAACATACACTCCGCCGAAAATCGAAAATAACCAACAGCTGTTGGCTGCCTTCGATAAAGCATCCGGCGAAGCCCGCGCTGCGCTGGTAAAAGCCAGTGATGCGGACTTCGGGGTGAACTGGAAGTTGCTTGCAGGTGGCCAAGAAATCTTTACGATGCCGCGCATTGCCTGCATCCGCGGAATGATCATGAATCACTTGATCCACCATCGCGGACAACTCACGGTCTATTTGCGCTTGCTCAATGTTCCCGTTCCAGGTCTCTACGGTCCCTCCGCCGACGAATCGTAATCGTAATCCGGAGATTACTTCGCGGAATCTCGTGGCCTAGCACTTTGTCATCCTGAGGCTCGGCGCTCCGGCGCCGGGCCTCAGGATCTCAACCCCTGGGTCTTGCCAAAAACTTCTCCGTGACCTCTGCGCTCTTCACTCTGCGACCTCTGCGTTAGCTCTCTTCTGTTGGTTTTTTCCCTCCGCCTGCGCCGGAAACAGCGCCGCGTTATAATGAATGTTGGAGGCGCTTCCATGGAAACTCCTGTCATTCTTTCCGCAGTTCGCACGCCCGTAGGCAAATTCCAGGGCGGCCTCTCTAGTTTTTCCGCGCCGGAACTTGGCGGCAAAGTGATTGCCGAAGCCGCGCGTCGTGCTGGCCTCGACACTAAACAAATCGACGAAGCGATCCTCGGCAACGTAGTGCAAGCCGGACTCGGACAGAATCCCGCGCGCCAGGCCGCGCTGAAAGGCGAATGCGATCCGCGCGTTGCCGCGATGACCATCAACAAAGTGTGCGGTTCAGGCTTGAAAGCAGTGGCGTTGGCGGCGCAAGCAGTCATGCTTGGCGAAAGCGAAATTGTGGTGGCTGGTGGCATGGAGTCGATGACCAATTGCCCGTATCTCTTGCCGCAAGCGCGCAGCGGCTATCGGATTGGAAATGCAGTGGTCGTGGACTCGATGGTGCATGACGGATTGTGGGACGCGTACGAGAATTTCCACATGGGAATGACCGGCGAACTGGTCGCCGAAAAATACGGAATCACCCGTGAAGAGCAGGACCAGTTTGCGTTTGAAAGCCACCAGAAAGCGGTCCGCGCGCGGAAATCCTGTTTTTTTGAAGCGCAGATCTTGCCGATTGAAGTAGCACAAAAAAAAGGCGAGCCACTCATAGTTAAGTATGACGAGTCGCCGCGAGAGGATACTTCCATCGAAGCGCTGGCAAAACTAAAGCCCGCGTTCAAAAAAGACGGAACTGTAACCGCGGGAAACGCTCCGGGAACCAATGATGGCGCGGCCGCGTTGATTGTCACCAGCGAACGCAACGCAGCGCGGTTGGGAAAAACTCCCATCGCGCGCATCGTGGCGCAAGCGGTCAGCGGCGTGGAACCGAAGTGGGTGATGATGGCTCCCGTGGATGCCGTCGAAAAACTCTTGAAAAAGACCGGCTGGGACCGCGACAAAGACGTCGAGCTCGTAGAATTGAACGAAGCGTTTGCGGTTGCGGCTATCGCAGTGACCCGGCAACTGAAACTGAATCCGGAAAAAGTGAATGTCAACGGCGGCGCGGTGGCCATCGGCCATCCGATCGGAGCGAGCGGCGCACGCATCCTAGTCACATTGTTGTACGAATTGCAGCGCCGCAACCTGAAGCGCGGCATCGCCGCGCTGTGCCTCGGCGGCGGCAACGCCGTAGCCCTCGCCATCGAACGTTTTTGAGGCTAAAGGCTAAAGTGGTTCTCGCAGTCATTTCTTACGTCGAATTTGGTGTACGCTTCCAGCGATGTTTTGTCCTCTATGCTATTCCGAATACCGGCCGGAGATTTCCCACTGCAACTCGTGCGATACCGACCTCTTCATTTCTTTAGATGACCCGTCTGCTCTTGGTAATCCGCGACGTCTAATTTGGATCGCCAAGGACCGTGAGGAATTTGATCTGGTCGTGTCTGCATTTCGTGAATCACAAGTTCCTGCGTTTGCTGAAGAAGGCGGCACCGGACTGCTCGGGCCTCTTCTTCGCCCGTACTCAAAAATTTATGTGCATGATTCCGACATACGCCGAGCACTGACAATCGCTTCCGCGTCGATAGCCAAGCGCAGAATTGGTTCTAGCGCGATGCAGACATGCCCCTCGTGCTCCGAGACCTGCTCCGCTGGGCTCTCGTTTTGCCCATGGTGTGCCAACATGTTGAAGGCGCAAGAGCCGGAGACCGCGCGGGAGCTTAAATCCGATGCCGAAACCCGCTCTGCGATCCCGGGAAAAGTCTGCCCTGATTGTGGCGCGACCTTTCCGGAAAACTACGAACGTTGCACTATGTGCGGCGTCGAACTTGTCCCAGAGGGGCTGTTCGGCGAGCCGCGCTCGGAGAGCGAGCGCCGCGACCGCCTAGTCGTTGCCTGGCGCGCAGGAAACCCCGCGATGGTCAGCGAGGCAGTCGCGCTCTTGCGGCAAGCGGGCATCCGTCATTTCCTTCAGCCCACGAATCAACATCTGTCATTTGAGCTCGCCGTGCCGAGGCCGCTCTACCAAATTTTCGTTTTGGAATCGGACATCAACCGCGCGCGAGAATGTGTGGAAGCTGTTCGCGACACAGCCCCGTTTGCATCGGACCCCGGGCCGGAGATTGCGACCGTCCTTCCGCAAGTCCCGAGCGTCAAAGTAAATGGCGAGCCTGCTTCCACGAGCATTTCTGAACTATGGAGCGGCGAGGATTCTTCCTTCGCCGATTTTCTTGTGACTTGCCTGCGCGAGAATCGAATTACGCCACTCAGAGCAGACATCCACGCGGGCATGGTTCGTGTTTCTGTTCGCCACGCCGATTTTTCTGCCGGTCGCGAGATTCTACGCGAGCTCCTCGAAAGTACGCCGCTCGAATAGACCGCGGCACCCGTGCGCTCGATAGGGTTGTTGGCCCCGCTCCGCATCCGTCCCAGTCGAACGCTTCTGATTCATGGATTCACCGGCATCCATTCCTTGACGGATTTTCCGTCGGTGTCGAGAAATGCTATTCTCGGCGTGCCTTTGTCGGGAACTTGCAGCACGATGCGCTTTTTGCCTGCGCCGTCCATTAGAGCAACCTCGGCCACGCCTGATTCATCGCGTCCGACCCACACCCGGCGCGGCGAATTTCCTCCGGCGGTGCTTTCGCTGACGGCCAGGCCGGCGAAGCGATTCTCGTGGTCATCTACTCCGGCCAATTGCACAACTTGGCTGGCGTCGTATTTGTCGAAGGACAGACTTCCGCCACTGTCCACGACCTCGCCCTTAGCGTTTTTGTGCCCACCAAAAACCAAGCCGCCATTTTCCGAGCCCTCGTTGTTGTAAAAAAGCATTCCAGCGTACGGACGATCTTCCTGGTGTTCTTCCTTGCCGCGGATGATCACGCCGGGAAGCCTCGCTTTATTGGAAAGGACCATGCGCAGAGTTCCGTCCGGTTCGACGATGTTGATTCGATGCACTGCGATCTCGTCAAACCTGACTTTCTTATCGCCCGCCGCGAATCCGCTAAGAACGGTGGCGGCGAAGATGATGGTTAAGACGCCAGAGTAAATCATCAGACAGCGATTGCCGTTGATCATGAGCGAGTCCTTTCGCGGTTGTCACTCGAGCGACGCGCCCAGTCCTGGCTGAGAAAAGCCGGGCATCTCTGCCGGTTTGCCCAATTCTTGCGCGCAGTTAGGGCAGAACTTGTCGGATTCGGCGACTTCCCGTTTGCAATTGGGACAGCTGGGATGCAGGTTGCATTTACAGTTGGGGCAGAAGTTGAAGCGCGCGCCAACCATAGTGGAGCAGCGGGGGCAGGGAAATGGCAGCGGTTCGCGCACCTGGAAGTACAGAATGAAACCGATGGCGAAGAACGGCCAGGAGAGCAGCATGCACAGCAGCAGCCAGAGCCCGGCATTCATGCCGCGGCGCTGCGCGTCGCGATACACGTAGCCAAGCGCCATCAGCCAGATTGCGGTGATCGCGGAGATGAGAGTGATGATTCCGCCCAACGCGAGCGATGCGAAGACCGGATGGCCAGCCAAATCCGGAGGAAACGTTTGCCCATTGACCCCGGAGAGATTTATCAACGTACCGAGGGCCACAGCCAGGAGCCACAAGACCACACAAGTCCACACTACCCATCTCGGTACGACTTTAATTTCTTCCCGGAAGATAAACCGCTCCCTTTTTCTACGGAAACGGATCAACTTCATGCGTTCATCGAATGCTTCGCTCATGCGGTCCTCGTTTTCTAAGATCCTCTCGTGTCATCTTCTATTCATCCCGCTCGCTTGAAAAAATCAATTGGTTTGATCTTTCTGTGCCATGTACCTGCCGGAAAGCGCGGCCCACGCGGCGATCAGTGGAGGTACGCTCCACCAGAGAACAAAACCAGCCTGGAGAATCAGTTTTGGAGCGCCGGTGGTCTGGCCAAGCCATTCGACGCCGCGCCAAACTACCGGCGCGGTGGCCAGGCCGAGGACCCAGGAAACCGCAGCGATGGCCCAAATCAATTTCTTGGCCGGCTCTTTTTCGCGCAGTTCTTCGGCGCGTATGCGCACGCGGAATTGGGTGCGGCTGGCAAGGTTTGACGGGAGATCGAGATGCATGGTGCGCAGCGCGGAAAGTGAGTCACGGAGTTGGCGTTGTTCGGTGGCGCAGGACTCGCATTCGGCGAGGTGCGCGTTGAGCCAGCACGCGTCGTCCGGTGAAACAGAGTCGATGATTTGTCGCGCGATTAGTTTTCGCGCGCGAGTGTGCAATTCGTTGGTCATGCGGCACCTTCCTGTCCGCCTAGCGGACGCGCAAGCATCGCAGTTTTCATGGCTTCAAGGCCGCGATACAGACGCGACTTTACGGTAGAGATAGGCGCGCCGGTAACGCCAGCAATTTCGTCGAGCTGCATCTCTTCCTGAAAACGCAAAACCAGAACTTCGCGATAGATCGCGGGAACTTTATCCAGCGATTGTTGGACGCCGGATTTTTGCTCGGCGTGTAGAACTTGTTCGAGCGGCGAAGCGCTCTGGTCGTCTTTTACGTCGAAGGATGCGTCTTCTTCCGGGCCGGCCAGCGAATCGATGCTTTGCGGCTTTTTGCGGCGGTGCCAATCGAGCACCAGATTGCGGGCGATGGCGAATAGCCAGGCTTCAAATTTCCATTTGCCGTCGTACTGATGGCCGCGTTCGAGTACCCGCAGCCAGGTCTCCTGAAAAAAGTCTTCGGCGCGTTCGCGATTGGCGGTGAGGTGCAGCAAATAGCGAAACAGCCGAAATTGGTATTGCTCGATCAGCTGATCGAGGAGTTCGGGGTCGCGGCGCTTGAGACGCTGCGCCAGGGCCTTGGCGTCATCGGTCATGAAGGTAGAGAAGCATACCGCAGCGAAGGTGGTGGCCGGCGAAGCCGAACGTGAAACCCAGACTGGGAAGTAAGCGCTCATTGTTTGCCTGCTGGTGGGAATACGCAGGAGCGAGGGAAAAAGACGCAAGGTGGGTTGGCGGCGCGTTCCATTTTGGGACGGCAGTTCAAGTAATGCTTTAGGAGCGGAGGGAGGGGAGGGGGGTACCCCCGGTGTTTTTGTGAAGAGTGTGAAAACAAAGGAGATATTTTGGCAAGAGTGAAAAAGAGTGTGGAAGTGATTGAAAACAAAGGGCGAAAAATTGGCGGATTTTTGGATTTTTTGGCAAAGAGTGAAAGAGTGGCGAGACAGGAAGGAATTTTGAGGTTGAGACGCGGCTATCAGAGCGAATTCTATTACATACATTGGCAATTGTCAATAGGAAACCGACTGGGGCCAGCAGCAGCGAAAGGCAGGAAAAGACGGATTGCCACAGAGTCACAGAGACACCGAGGAAAGAAGAGGAAGGAAAGAAGGAATTACGTGCGATGGCCGTTGGAGCCGGAGTGAGAGGAGACGACGCGCATCTGGGAGACGTAGTCGTCGAAAGCCTGGCGACCTTTTTTGGTGAGGGAGCAGATGGTGAGGGGATATTTGCCTTTGAAGGTTTTTTCGATGGAGAGGTAGCGGGCTTCTTCGAGTTTGGCGAGGTGGCTGGAGAGATTGCCCTGAGTGAGGCCGCACTCGCGCTGGAGGTACAGGAAATCGGCTTCGTCGACGGCGTAAGGTCGCCGACGTGTATCCCCAAAATGCCGTCGCTGCCAGCGCTACAAACAGCACTCCGAACAGCACCGTGATCCATCGCGGCGTCCCGGTATTTTCATAGTGGTACGAATCCTGTGGACTCGGCACGTTTGGCGAAATGCTCATTGATCCTCCGTAACCTAAAGGTCCTCGTGGTCGGCGGCCACTTATGAAATAGTTACGGCAAACTTGTAACGTTTTGCGTTCGAAATTCACTTGGCTAATGTGTGTGGGCAGCTGTAGAACCGCTTACAAACTCGCCTCTTGCTCCGACGAGTAATTGACCCCACGGTAGCGATTTCTGCTGTCGAGCGCTTCGCTAGGTCCGCTTGCGGCTCCGCCCGCCCCCACAACGCTGCTGTACACCGGAGGATATGATGATCTTGTTTAGTAAACGGTTCTTGGGCCCTTGTGTGTTTCGAATGGTCGCAGCAGTCACGTTGGCGGCGCTCCTTGCGGTCGGTGCAGCACCAGTTTCCGCCGCCAGCCCCGATCCTGTTCTGCAATGGATTGGGATTATGAACGACACGGTGATCGCAGGTGGCACCAGTCCCTTGGTCACTACTAGAGTGGTGGCAATGGTTTCCGCATCGGTGTTCGACGCAGTTAACGGAATCGAACCGCGCCTTCGGCCTCAATACGTGAAGCCCAACGCCCAACATCCAGGTTCGCAGAGAGCGGCGGCCATTCAGGCTGCTTATGCGATCCTGCTGCATGTCTATTCGGCGTCACCAACACTCAGCGCCGCTCTTACGACGCATCGCAACGCTTCGCTGGGCGCCCTGAACGAGAGTGCCCTGGCGATCAGCAATGGAGTGGCCTGGGGCCAGAGCGTCGCCGACGCCATCTGGAATTTGCGGCTGGCCGATGGAAATGCACCACCGCCGCCGCCGTTCTTGGGTGCAAACGTAGTTGGGGTGTGGCGCCCGACGCCGCTGCTGAACGCTTCCGGAGCAGGGCCGCAGTACGCGACCATGACGCCATGGGTTTTGACGCGGCCGTCACAGTTCCGGCTTCCGGCACCGCCGGCGCTGAGCAGCACGGACTTCGCAAATGACATCACTGAGGTCGATACAATGGGAGCCTTTTCCAGTCCGGGGCGGAGTTCCGACCAGTCGGATTTGGCGCTGTTCTGGGCCGGCAATACGCCGCTCTATTGGAATCGTATTGCCGCACAAATTTCTACAGAACGTGGGCTTTCTATGACGGAGAATGCCCGCCTGTTTGCGGTGTTGAATGTGTCCATGGCCGATGCGGCTATAGCGTGCTGGGACGTAAAGTATCGCTATGTGTTCTGGCGCCCGATCACCGCGATTCGCACTGGGGCCGGAGGAGTTGGTTCGGACTCGACCTGGATACCCTGGCTCGATTTCTATCCGACCGGTACGCCTGCACATCCTGAATATCCTTCCGGACATTCGACGGTGAGCGGGGCTGCGGCGTTCATCCTTGCCGAAGAGTTTGGCGAAGACACAGCGTTCAGCACGACATCTGATGTCCAGCCCGGAACTCGGAATTTTTCGAGTTTTACCGCAGCTACGTCGGAGATTGCCGACGCCCGAGTGTTCGGAGGCATCCATTACCGCACGTCTTGCGTTCGGGGAAATACACTCGGACGGACTGTGGCCGATTACATTTCGAAGCATGCCTTCGGCAATGAATAGTGACCGTGACGAAGACGAGGCGGCCGCCGAGCTGAGTATCGGGGCAAGCGCATCAC
>Ga0137418_10002744_pt1 | contig 16116 bp, 19 predicted proteins | sample CZODoug3_1_2_16f_FD_122242 | JGI IMG/M metagenome (GOLD analysis project Ga0137418, IMG submission 122242) | Vadose zone soil fungal communities from Angelo Coast Range Reserve, California, USA - CZODoug3_1_2_16fungal (Hybrid Assembly) | ecosystem: Environmental > Terrestrial > Soil > Vadose... | reverse complement strand
CTCGTAGTGTTGCCTATATATCTACAGCGACCAATCTAGCTCTATTCGCATTTTACGTGGCGCTGATATGCGGACAACCAAAGAGTCCCTACTCAGCCGTTTCGTTGAACCACGACGGGTATGACCAGATATTATCATACCATGAGCAAAATTCTGATCTACTGCGCTTGCTGAAATAAATTTCAACATGAGAATCGAACCGCGGTAAGCTGCATGTATTAATGGATTACGTTGTTAGGCTTATTCACTATTCAAATAATTAACAGGCTGGCGAAACAATGGCAAAATATTAGCGTAAATGACTGCCCGGTCAATATCCTGGGTATAAATGCTATGTGTGCGAGCTATTTGACCCATCCATAGCATGTTATCTGTGCCTGCACCTGTTCGATCTCATTCGCGGTTGTGTCCGGCGTCACGCTCGGTGGTATCGTGAATTAGCCGCTAAGGTAAGTCTTTCTTCGTACATGCATAATAGATAACTGACAAGCATAAAAAGTATATCACACTAACAACTAATAAGGCACGTCGTGTCATGATCCTTCCTACCATTCCCCGTTGGCGCTGGGTTTCTTTTTGACAGGGGACCCATCTTCCGAGTCAGAGGTCGGTGGCGTGGTCTCACTGGCCTCACCAGAGACAAACAAACTGTCCTCACTAGATGATGCACTATCAGAAAGTGCCATCCCCATCTCATCATCAGCCACATCCTCCTCCGCCGCCAATCTGTTCATCGCATTCCTGATATCCATACTCATCTTGATTGACAGAAAAATACCCTGTGTATGAGTAGGTTTCCAGCCCCGTGGCAACCTCTCGTGTTTGAACCACTCCTTCAGCCACTTTATCAACACGCCGTCACGCGCACCATTTCTACCGCCAAATACACCGAGAGCGATAGCCATTTCCCCGCGGGCAAGTTCAGCATGAAGGCCATCAAGTGGCTCCGCCGATTCGTTCTCTCTCCGAATACGAGCTCTGGCAACACCTTCAGCGTTCATCCTGGCCTCCTTTGTTCCTAAGTCCTTCACATCTGAACAGAATGCTTCCAATAGGTTATCATCGACATCGCAAGGCGCATATACAGCTTCAAATTCCGCGTCTTTGTGCACCAGCGATGCATCATGCTCAATATGATTATGACGAGCGAGATCCCCAAGACATATCCGTCCGAATTGCTGAAGGAGGACCATGAAGCCAACGACACTAAGAAACCATGCGAAAAACGTAGACAGGTGGTAGCCAGCTTGAAGTGCATGGGCGACGTCTGACATGCTGATATCTTTTCCGTTGCGAGGACTGATTGGCCATTAGTCAAGGCGAATCGAGAATAATGTGTAATGGCACGCACAGATATCCATGATTTGCCAGCGTATTCAACGCAGGACAGGGACTCCGGCTGTCACCTTCTTGTGCTGGGCACCATTTGTTGGACTTTCCGGCGACAGGGCAAAGACCTCTGAGGTGTACGTGTTTCGACGCTCGGGAACTCATGGTAGTGGTGGAGTGTTGCGAAAGGATAAGGCGGCGGGTCTGGAATGGCTACAACTTGAAGGGGATGCGAAACAACATATAGGCAGCGGAGTAAACAATTGTCCCGCAGATCGCAAGTCGCATAGCTCCGACTGCCTATCCTCCGACTGATTGATCCTCATTCGCCGCTTTTGCACCGACACATGCATTTGTAGATATGTGCCTACATATCCGTCAGGCACTGGTATTTTCAAGTGGGCGGCTCCTGTGCAATCAATGGCACAGATTGAAGCATCACTCAGTGATGCTACCTTGACTTCTCCGGCAATATGCACAGCCCAACCACGGCAAGTAATGTTAGGACGCAGATCAACATCGGCAAAGATTAAGTGGCGCGCCGCTCCGACTCAATGATAATGTATCCAAATGGGACAAGGCACCCCAAATTCGGATGATTGGCGGCTGTAACGTGTACACTCCGTTGACATGATTGCCCTTGCAAGTTTTTTTTCACATACTCTTTTCTAAATACATTTTCGTTAGATCCTCATTCTGGGCAAGTCTGGATTTTCCTCACAACGAAGACAATCTGCAGAGTCCAAATGGAGTTTATCCGTCCGATTCCGTCGACGTTTGAAACTTTGAGGCAGCCTCAGGAACCAGGGAAGCATGATAGAGGATCATGTGCCAAGAATTTACTATACTACATAGATTTACTTGGTCTTACCGTACAGCATGTCAAACTCTGGGTGGAAGGGTATTCGTTGGTGTGGTCGCAATTACTTTACCTGATTGAGATATACAGAGTCCACATGTCCACCAAGACCACCTCGATGATCCGCCCATACGCTATGTTTAACCTACTACATCTGCTTTCGGGCCGAAGCGCTCGCATTGTGGTGGCGCAGGGAGCAGACCATGTTACTATGCTGTTGTCGGACCCACCAGGCAGATGTTGAGTTTCTCGAGGTGAGGTGGGAGACGGATGCTGGGTTGTGACAATGAATTCTTTTGGGAAAGTACCAAGGAGGTACATAGATGAAGAATATATGGATTATTAAATAGTATAAACAAATATGTTACAGCTTTACAAAACGATTGACTATGGATTGACTAGTTTGCCGTATGTCCACCAATCCCTCAATCTCTCAAGTGCTAATTGTTTTTCTTGGCCCTCTCCTTCAACGCCAAATAAATTAAGTGCAACGGCCATTTCGCCGCGAGCTGACAGTTACAAGACGCATTAGTATCATGTCTACTTGTGGAGCCATGAAATCGCTCGGCACACTGATTTGATTTATTACTCACCGATTGCAGCGTGCACAGGATCGAGAGGCTTGGCGTATGCGCTTTCTCTCCTAACCCTCGCCCTGGCTATATCCTCTGTGGTCAAGCCAACCCCATCTTTTGCATCAGCGATGAGAAGTTTCAGATATAATTTGTCTACGACCGTGGGCGCATATTCCTTTCCCTCAATAGCGTCAGTGTGTGCGAGAGAAGCATCATGTTCCAACAGCCCATGTCGAGCCAGATCCTTAAGCGACATCTTTTTCCATTGTTGGACGAGAATGAAACTGCCCCATGTGAGGAATGCTGCAAGTGGATAGGACAGATTATAGCCCTCTTGAAGGGCCTGTATGAATTGATAAGGCCGGATATCGCGACCATTACGAGGCCTGGAAGTGAAAGATCTTGTATATGAGTGAGTCGTTTGAGGAAGGCACTGGCGAACTTACAGGTAGCCGTGATTGGCAAGCGTATTCAGGGCGGGGCAAGGACTACGGCTATCTTTAATGCCTTCTGTTTTTGGGGCACGAAATTCATGTGCATATGTGTGAAAACCGTGTTCTTTGGTAGGCACTGGCAAATCAGCCTTGTCGAAAAGGCATGCCAGCCTAACCAAAATACCAGTCACAATCGAACACGCCGGCGGGAAAGTATCATCATTACACTCACCATTGGACAAAGAACGTCAAAACGGTGACTACTATTATCTGAGTCACACGAAAAGGAGCTGACAGGAGCGTTTTCCAACAAAATTTGCGAACTGGGTCGGCCATTGGGTTGAGATATGTACAGGATATACGAAGGCCATTGTCGAGCGTTCTTTTATGCAGAGAGTTTCAGGGCACAATTGCTTTACTTTGATGGTAGTGATACGGGTGGATGGGCTCAGTGCACCGCCTTTGGACAAATCATTGTGTCGCATGTGGGCGCTCTGCAACACTACCATCGAAGCACACAGCATGAATGAATACGCAGAATACAAAAATGCAATAATCAAATTCAATTCAACTACATGGAAAGCTACAGTAGTCTTGTCCCGAACACTTTCTCCCATTGGCCAATTTATCATGTATGCGCACCATTTGAACTATCCACAGCCCCCCCCTTCATAATTAAATGCTGTGTATCGAGGAACAGGGACCATATGATGTGGTATGTATCGCCGGTACTAGCCAAACAAGGTAGTCGGGAAGGGGTCCTGCAGCTTAGACATCCGACAGGGAGAAATGGGCTGGATTAGGCATTAAAAATGAATTGATCGCAAGCGGTAGAATTGACGGCCTGAAATCAATGCGAGAGTCTGTGCTGGCGCCAGAAGACTATGTGGATGCAAGGACAAGACAGAATGTGTTTTCAATTTATCGCCATGGCAAAGATGCACAAGATCGTGCGAGCGCAGAACACGCCGACGAGTTGTGACAGCGCTGGTATGGTCCACGGGCTACGGCGATATCAGGAAGATAGTCAATCTGTTGCATGTGGGATAAGGGCCGCGGGTTGTTTTGGCCAAATTCCCCCTTCATAAGTCGCATCCGGTGGTTGAGCACCGGTAAGTGATGTAATTGTACGTGAGGGTTAGAGCACAAATGTATCTGTATTATTGTGGGTGCGGAAACCGTGACAAATGGACGTGAGTCGACCCACTGGGCGCATGCAAATACCGCCGCCCATGCAGCAAGGCTACAGGTGGTGGAGAGCGTAAATGTGGATTATTGACGGTAATTTTGCAAGGAAAGGTGAAGCAGAACAAAAATGAGAGCATATGGTCGAGGATTGATCGATATATTGATCTCTGATCGTGCAACTTCCGCTTCTGTTCGATGTCAACATTACCGCCGCAGCCACATACCTTACAGCTCTAGTGCTCATGAAATTTACAACTGTGGATCTGACTCGTCTCCTACGCGATGTTATAATCTCGTGGATTACCACCTTGGGCTCGTCGACGTTTTATTTCTTTGTACGGAGACGCTGAGGATCCAGGGAGTGTGGATCGGCATTGGAGCTATCAAGTAATGTTTGGATCAAGTGGGCTTGGGGGGTACGTGACAACAAAGCTCTGTCTGATCAAATTTTACTAACTTCGCCTAACACCCGCGACCCTTAACTTTCTCCATCCGTATCTATGTCCGAGCGTCCCAACGGCGTTTTCCTCGTGAAGAGCAAACATGGTGATCCTCAACTTCCAACAGCTCTCGTCGTGGCTCACGAGGCTGGGTCATCGGACACCTAGACTATACTCCATCCATAAGATCTAGACCATTTGGGCTAATTGTCATTGGACTAGCAAACCTTTCGGGGTTACCGGTGAAAGATCGTCGGTAAACGGAGCACTCCTGCCGGTCAAGCTCGATTTTCAGTGGGAAGGACATGTACACAGGACGAACATGGGCGGTTGGGAAGGGCGCTCTGGCGTTATCTTGCAGGAGGATCTTAAGCGAGGCTCGTAATTTTATATATCATGCGATATCACTGGTGCTGATAATATTGTTGTAGGGACGCGGCAATATTGGCGATGAGCATCGAACGTGTCCGAAAATACCCAGGTTGGCGAGTGCCAGCCGTTCGCTGTCTTTGTGGAAGGTTTCTTTTTCTTTTCTTTTTTTATGCGGCAGTACGCCTGTGAGCGATCCACCGTAATTCCGCACAAGCTCAATGCCTCCAGTTGCATATCGGTGCGATGTTTAGTTATACTGCCCCCATCTTGATGATACCAAATCCCCTGATGTTGTCACGATCTCTAGGGCGTGGACTGCTATGAGATATCGTCGTTGTTTTGACTGCGCCACGTAAAGCATATTTATTATTAGTATGTGCCATGCGTTTTTCATTATATGTTCATTTCAGTCACGTCAACCTCTCAGCATTATTGGCATGCGCTCATGACTTTCCACAGGGTACTATTCTGCGGCTTGAATTGTTGGGGCATGGGAAACGTATAACATATTTCAACAGACGAATATAACTCCGCAATGCCTACAGATATGATGGCCAGCGCCGAATCGACTTATTCGTGATCGGGGCTTGTACAAAGAATCATCTAGTCAACGCTAGGTACGTAATATTGCTAGCGGGCCGTCATCTTGCTTGTTGACCGATAGCTTCCATACGCTCATTCTTTTAGGGATGACAAATTCGCCAAGGTGGAGTTGAGCTTGATCAGCTTTTTTGTAAAGCTCGGCTGAGTTCGCATTCAGATTAGCAGGCCGTCAAGTCGTACTCTTCATATGGTGTCGCAAAAAAGGGCATCTTTTTGTAAGGGGTGCCATATGAAACCGAAGGGGATCGTATGGGCGCAACACGGTCAGCGATGGGCACAATGTCCATTCGTGTTCGCTATGACACAGGGGTATAAGCGCAGCTGATGATCTTCAACTGAGACTCTATCTTTGTCAAGGAGATCAACGGGCCCCAACATTGTCATGTGCAATGCAGATTTTCGGCTATTAACTCTCAGGGTTTGACTGCCTTCTCTGGCAGTAAAACGTCAGAGGGCCGCCAACCGAATTTCCAACACGGGGGCCATCTGTCGTCAGCAGCCAGTTACGGAGCAGCAGACAACTATCCCAACCACACAGACACGAGTACAACCGAGAGCGACGCGTATGTATCCGGGATAAGTAGAACCTTTTGGCATGAAGGAGATTTGCTCAAAATAGGAGAAAGTTGATCACTCCGCATCAATGCTGAGTATTAATTATGTACGCCGGTAGGGTGTTACTAAACCGCTCAGCATGTTGCTGCCGATGGATTGTGGATCGACAGACCATTCCTGCTGTCGTTATAGAGTTGCAAGGAGCGCGAATCATTATAACCAAAAAGGGAACAAGGGGAAAACCAGCGTGCCCCCGGAGATTCGCGAAAGGGATGCGACCTGTCGGTGCCGCGGTTGCCCAAGTCTGCAGCTGGGTTAAGGCCAACTTCCCGTCTTCTGTATCGAACGTCCATCGACTGTTTCGGGCGCCACCGATAATCTCGAAGGCCTGTCTGGCGACTTCTCTGCTTCCCGGACGGCAATCCTTCCGCCAGAAACGGACGATAAAGGCACACCTGTTCTAACCTTCCTGGTCATAATGTCATCTACAGATCTTGATCCGGCTCTAAATCAGCAACACTTTGCTTATATGAATCTTGAGCGCTAAGATCGTCCCCCCCAATGCAAATCCCGCGTCGAAACAATCAGCGCCACGCACTTGTCAGGTTGCAGGTCAAGGGCAGCTTTTTGACATGTGTCCAGCCGGAGTCTCCATGCAAACCCCACCAAGGCATATTATGACGATGACACAGCAAGGTACAATACAGTATTTTCAGCCACTTTGGGGTACTTCGCTTCGATCGAATCACAGGATCGGCTTGCCGAAAACGCACTCTAACGGCACCGGAGGCGTTAACATTGGAGACTTTACCATATGTAGATCATGAATATACCTGTGCAAACGACAATCCTGTCTCACATTTGCCATCCTCGGACTCATCGGCCAGCATGTCTCTGTTGACCCCGCAAGTTCCCATACAGCTACCTTGGCCCAACCGGGCTCCCGCTCCCTTTTCCTCCTCGTCTTCCTCCATCCCTTGTCCCGCAATTCCTATGTCTTAGACTCTCCGGCGGGCTCCAACAGCCGACCTCCGGTGCTTGATCCTAGTAACTTCGAATTCCCGGTTCAACATCTAGTTGTTCTGTCAAGCCACTAGCTCCCCACACCAAATAAGCTCCTGCGCCACAACTCCTTCTCCAATCACTATCTGTCCAGGAACTATTTCCGCTCTCACCGAGCACGCGTTATTACCAAGTCGTCCGTTAGGCGCGGCTGACTTTTTGTTCAAACCCACCTTTGCGCCAAGATCATCCAATCTCTGGTACGGTTTATTCAGCTGCTCATAGCCTCTATCTATCTTGATCGTATCAGTTAACTTCGCCAGACCTTACTATGGCCTTCATAGTGTCCTTGCCGAGTATTCAGGAAGGCTTTCCTGGTCAGTAGATAATGCGAAATGCATTGATAATAAGAGCTGATTTTTAATTGATTACAGATATCGATTTCAGGGAGCCTCCATTGCCGGGATCATATCCAATGATAAGGGCGCCCACTCGAGACGACTTCATGTCGGTTGCTCCTCCTTCAAATGTCGTAAGCCCAATTTAATTCCCAACTTCGATGATCTTCTATCTCACTTCACTCCAGCCTCGTGTTCAACAGAAACATTCATATACTTCTACGAGTCCATACCACCATCCGTCATACGCCTCCCTATCCTCTCGCAATAACGGTAGTCATCCTCGCGTTCATGTCGGCCGTGACCATCACCGAGATGATTTAGCCCACTCTACCCCCCGCCATTACTCCCCTTCCACGCCACGATGCACGCATCCGGGGCTATTATCATCGTACCAGACACCACTATCGCGCTCTCTGCACCAGGTCGACCCATTAGCTGTGCCTTCGCCAGGAAATCCTAAAGCACAGCTAAGCGACGTGAAGACCTCATTCGATGGAACCCATTCATTCGACGTTCTTCGCTCTGACCCCGGGACTGTGTCTCTCGAACACATTGCATCGAGCAAGACCCTCCAGAATCGAAGTTCGAATGCCCCCAAAGCTACCTCACCCACCGGGGTGGCCAATGGCTCTGCCCCGGCGTTCCGTGTCGCTCTGCCTGCGCTTCCTAGTACCACGTCAGTACGAACGGAGATAATCCAAGATGCTACGGACAAAACACTTGACCAGGGCTATACTGCTCAAGGCGATGTCCCATCATCATTGAACAGGCAGCCGTCGACCATACCCGTCAACGATCCTTCAGAATCTTCAGCGATGGTTTCATTTACCTTGTCAGACGGCTCTAGCATGTCCAAAATGACCGTCGACTATGGCGAGGGGTCTTATCTCCACGAAGGCGCTGGCGGTATGTTCCGTGTGGACGGCCGTGGAAAGAAGCACCAGTGCCCTCAATGCCCAAAGCGCTTTAACCGCCCCAGTAGCTTGAGGATACATGTCAATACGCACACAGGTGCCAGACGTATGTGACATTCCGTCTACTTATACCTTCCATCGTTCCAAGTATACTTTCCGATCGCCGAGCTCTGATGTCCTTCACAGCTTTCCAGTGTCCATATCCACGTTGCGGTCGCGAGTTCAATGTCAACTCAAACATGCGCCGACACTATCGAAATCATAGTATCGCTGCAACTGCTGAGGTTCATCCTCCGAGACATAATAGCGGGCGCCGACCGCGCGGATACCAACGTGAACACCCTGGTCGTGCATCCCGGACGGTTTTCCACGTCTCTCCACGACAGTCTATGCAATCGGAATCCTCAGCAACTTCATTGACCGATGACGACTCCGACATGGCAGAGGACTTCGATGATGGACAGGCCAGTCGCTTCGACGGCGAGGATGAAGATGGGCACATGGAAGATGATAACGAGGATGGGAACACGACAAATCCTGTCGGCCCTCGTCATACTTCCGTTACTTGGTCGCTTTCCCCATCTCCGCCTGCAGATCATCAACGCGGTCATCTATACCAGGATTCTCAGTCCCATATCATCGCCCCATCGGGTTCCTCACCTCGACATTCACACTCTCCATTTTCAACATCGCGTCTAGGTTACATGTATACGCCGTCGTCCCCTGCGTACGTGCAGGCTTGCAGAGACACCACAGTATCAACTACACTCCGTCCCGCGTTCCGTTGAGATAAAGGCATTTGGGGTGATGCTCCCCTCAGTATCAATCCTTTTCATCGTGCCAGCCTACGTTTATTACATTCGCTCTCGCTCGGGTTCCATTCTTGTATGATTTAGCCGTCTGTCTCGGTTTCTTGCTGATTGAATGTCTGGCTCAACCTGTATCAATGTATTTTATGGCTTCTTGCACTCTTGCTTGACTCCATTGTAAGACCGCCCGAGGGCTAAGGGAAAAAATGATTTAATTGCGATTATTTACTATGTTGGGCTTCATAGTGGCCGACAAGCAATCATGAGCTGTCTTGGAGATCTTATTATATGGGACCTAGAGAAAGGTGTGGATGTGACCTCGAGTCATATGGGCTACAGGGATGGCCGCCGACTTAGGTCGGAAATAGGTAGGGCCAAGGACACGAGAACAGATATATTAAGGCACCATGGCTGGATTGCGAGCGCCATTATTACATTGGATACTCGTCTACGCATGGTGTCCGAGTTAGGTAGTTATTGCAGCCTTACGTATCAGACCAGATAACGAACATTGGGCGAACATAGCAGGAACAACAGTATCTCCGGAGAGTTTATCGGGGCGTCTGGATCGTTGTTTAAGTTCGACGAGGATATACAGCGGCCAGTAGTTATGTTCAAGATAACCAATGCAGTTCCAATGTAGATTATTTCTTGAACCTCACCTTCCCAACTTGTGGCTTGTTTCCATACTAGTCCCTACAATACACATGAGGGGTCTGGGAACAGGCCATTTAGGTTGAACACGTGATGAATATATAGATATACCCCAATTTTCCTTCTCGTGGTCTGTGTTGTCGGGCATTATATTTGTCGGGCATTATACTTGTGACATTAGATTAACATTAGAGTTGTTCCGAATTCGCTCGGCGCCACTTTTCAATAACGTTAACTCAGGGGAAGTCGTACGAAATAGGCACCGAAACGAATATCCTTCAAGATCGTTCTTGCTAGTCTACAAGCTTGCTATGTGACAAGTGACCGCCCACAGAGCCGCCCGCGATTACTGAGAGCAGATACGTTTTCATGAATAGTCACGGTCTATAACTTCGTTGCGGTCGTATATGGAGGACATTGAGAGTCGAGACGTGGGAGTGGTCCATCTATTATTGGGCCGTATGGTGGAATTCATTCCCTTCAACAACTATCACTTCCGCTGTAGTTTTCAGTGCCAGTCTTATCATGCCGCCTACAGATCGCGCCGATGATTCTACGACTGAGAAGGCCAAGATGCTTCGCGGCGAGCTCTACTGGTCCTTCTTTCCCGAATTGGTTCGAGAGCGGGCAGCTTGTGCTCAAGCATGTAGGCGCTTCAACACGCAACCTGAAGACATCAGCCGTCGAGAGCAGATCGAACTTATAATTCAGTAAGTTCATGTCCGTTTGTTCTTCTCTATCTATACATTTTGTACTTTTGATCGAAAGGAGCTGATCTTCTCATCTCTGTTCTCCCAGGATCATCCCGTCTACCAAGTCCCTTCCTCCGAAGCTTGAAGATGCAGACGCAGAAGCATCACAACTGACTGCATTTCCCTGGATAGAGCCTCCTTTCAGGTGTGACTACGGTGGCCAAGTACGCATTGGGGATAACGTCTACATCAATTTCGGTTGCACGATCCTCGACACTTGTCTTGTCACCATTGGCTCGCGCACCCTGGTTGGGCCAAATGTTAACTTCTACTCAGCCACACACCCGCTGGATCCTGAGGTCCGTAATGGCATTAAAGGCCCGGAGATGGGAAAGGAGATACATATTGGCGAGGATGTTTGGATTGGAGGCAACGTGACTGTACTCCCTGGTGTGAAGGTGGGAAGGGGTGCCGTGTTAGGCGCCGGAAGTGTGGTTACGAGGGATGTCGCTCCATATACAGTCGTGGCGGGCAATCCGGCACGGTTGCTGAAGAAGATAGAGTGTCGGGCTGCTAACGACTTCTATGGCAGCCTTGGGAAAGAAGCCCCAAGCCCGAATACAATGTAAGAACCGTAGAGGGCTGTTGTACAACTCGCCGATGTTAAATATGTATTGTGATTACTTTGGCTCCCAACATTATTCATCTACATAGGTCAGAGTGCGTTATCTATGTAATTCCTTATGTGTAAGGCAAAAATCTGGTAAAAGTTGGGTAAAAGGTAGATAAAATGGTTGAGGCTGCGAAATGACTGCCATATGTGAGTCCAGAACAGCCGTCATAAGGACTCGAGCGGAATAGCATATACATGAATTGATTCTGCATTACGATATAGTAGATGCGATACATAGCGTGAGATTGGCCAAGTCGTAACACGAGAGCATGGTAACTGTTGTTGAGGAAGAAAACTGGTACTTCGATGTATGAGAAAACACGCCCCATAATTGGTCGTTGTGCATTGCCCGAACGATAGAATGTCTATGATCCCTAGGCATAGGTCCGTATAAGGTGAGATAGCAAGATGAAAACAACTGTTGCGGAGTTGACACGACGAAATAGTTTAGGCGCCGGCCAGATCATCGACGTCTTCTTCTTCCGTCTTCGGCCGGGGTTCAGCAGACGAGCTATTGGCTTCAGCGGCGTCCACAGCCTCTTGGAGGTCTAGGTCTGCATCATCGACATCAGCTTCTGCATCAGCGTCAGCATCAGCGTCAGGATCGGCTTCTGCATCAGCATCAGCATCGACCGATGAGGTCAAAGGCGGCTTCTGAGTAGTCGTAGCCGAATGATCTGATCCAGGCGGCGAATGTGTAGGTGGCGGGCCATTGGAGGCAACAGCTGCTGTCGGAACAGAGTCACCGGATGTTCGAGATCTATGTGAATGCCCATTTAATGGACTTGATCGACGATCTGTGGTGCTGGCATGACGGGAGCCATGATCGCCATTGCGAGTAGCGTTACTTTTGGTATCTGAGGGATCTTCACCAGTTCCTGGTAGGGTGGCGATTGCTGGGGGTGAAGGTGGCGAACGTGGATCACGGGGACTTCTAGCAGCGGATGATGATTGTGGGCGAGGATGTGATTCTTCATGATAGCGATCATGCGGAGGGAAGGACCCAGCAGAGATGAGATGTGTACCGGCTGGACCAAAGCCGCCTCCGGAACGACTTGACATGGGGTGATGACTGACGGGCAACGTGTCTGATCTATGGACGGAGCGATCTGAGGTAAGAGTGTGTTGTGATCCCCTGACTGAAATTGACGAATGAGAGCCATGAGCAGACATTGCGGACGGGTGAGCTGAAATAGAGGCCATGGAGTTGGGATTTGAGTGTTGGTTGTCGAGAGTGCCTCGGCGCTCGACACGTTTCATCTTTTTGCGGCATCTGAAGTAGATAACACGTTAGCGAATGTGATGGCTCGTATATGACAAGAGTTTGATCAAACCTATCACAAACTGTTCCCGGTCCTTCAGGTCCAGGTCCCCATTTCTCAACGCATTTTCCGTCCTTATATCGACCGGGAAGACCGCACTGTCGACAGATGCGCTGGCCTTGCGCATTCTGTGCTGGATAGCTTCCCGTATTGGCGGCGGGAACAGGACCAAGGTTTATACTTCCATTGGCGTCTACAAAGACAGAACGAATCAGCAAAGAAGACCAACGATGGGACAGAAAAGCAAAGGTAGAAATCCCAATGCAGACTGCGCCGGTACAACAGTCAGCATGGGTGTGATACTAACCCTGAGCATTCCCACTGCCGCTGGCACCAGTACTAGCAGCCGCTCCGCCCGCAGCCCCGCCGGTAGAACCAGACATAAACTTACTCTTCTTTACAGGTGCCCCAGTCACAGGAGGTGCGAAGATATGCGTTTGGTACGTCTGGACTTGTCCAGGTTGGGGTAAAGGTCCAGTGGAATCGGCATGCATCGCCGGCCCTGACATTACGCTGGCACCCGGTGGACCAGTCCCAGGCGAATGAACATCAAGATGGGGGAGAGAGTTGGTGCCACGTGCGCGGGAGTGAGAGTATAGATGCGGGGTATGGGGATGAGGAGCGCCTGGATATTCAGTAGATGGCGAATCTCCACGATAGGCCATGTGGTAGTCACCTCCACGATGGTGTCCGTGTCCGTGGATGGAGGATCGATTGAGTTGGCGTCGATCATCGGTGGTAGCTTCGAGGATCATCTCATCGATATCTTTTGAGCCGGCGCTGTCCTGGCTAGGTGAACGAGAGTAAGAGCGTGAACGGCCTCGGGGTCGGGCCGATTGGGGGATCCCCGAGGTTCTCGAAGCGAATTGTGCTGATGCGCTATCCATGCTTCGAGAAGGCCTGGACATGCGGCCACGGCTGAAGTCGTCCCTATCACGAGCCTCGTGGTCTAAATCTTTGCCGCGTGGATGGTACTGATCAGTTCGAGATGTCGAGTGACATCGATTCTGTCAGATTGGACGATGGTTAGGAAAATAATAATAATCGATGATTATAAGATGGATATGTACCAACCATAGCGAAAATGACACGGGTTAAAGTAATAAAAAAATAAGATTAAAATTAAAAGGACAATGATCAGGTCGATTCATAACACCACAATAGATTGGACTCACCGATTCGCTAAACATTGTCCTACGCTCTCGCTCTCCATCCCGATCTCTGTCACCTCCCCTCGACCTTTTTGCGGGTGGTTGACCCGCAGCACCAATGGCATAACCAGCGTCGTCTAAGCTGCCCGCTCTTGGGCGAACGCGAGTCTGGCTCGGATTTAATTGAGGTATCACTGGGGTCCACGGATTAGAGCTTGGTTGTACTCCCGACCGTTGAGAATGGTTTCGGCTATGGTGGTGGCGAGAAGGATGGGCAGGTGGCGGCATCGCCGAGATACTTGGATTTTGATGGTTATGCGATGGTTGCTGGCCAGGAAGAGGGATATTGGCAACGACGAGTTGTCCACCGCCTTCAGCAACGATACGGTTGTAGCCAGCTCTAGCATCCGCAGCGCGTATTTCGATTACACCCAAATAACGATCGAGTTCTACCCAAGCCTCCATAAGAACCCTTCTTCTGGCTTCGGCCTCATCCCGAGCCTGCTCAGCGACATGAATGCGATGTTCGCAATCGACAATGGCACGCACAGCTGCCTCGGGCATCTGCTGCTGCTGCTGCGAGTTGGAGCCATCAGATCCAGATTGTATTGTATTTAGAATATTTTCGGCTTTTTCGGCACGTCTTCTGGTAGACGCGAGTTCTCGACGCAACGCTTCTACTTCGCGAAAGCTAGTAGATAACATCTCAGCCAGCTGGGCATTGCTATGGCCAGTAACGTTTGGGGAGATGAGAGCGTTGGATGGAGGTGACCGAGTACTGGCTAACGGGGAGACGGAGGGCCCCGAGGGTTGTGGGGAGGCAGACATGATGGACCCGACGCGTTAGGAGACGACGTTGGGAGGGGTTGCCAAAGCCTTTTGGGGAGTGTGAGCTCGCCGCCGTCGACGACGACGAGGAAGGGGGGGAAGGATGGTGGTGGTGGCGGGTTGAGGGCGGGTAGTTCGATCATTTGTTACACGCGAGGTTGATAAGTTTTTGTTTGCCGCCGGACTTTGCCAGAAAGATTGCCTGCATGCACCTTCTCGCGTAACCCATTCTCGTCATGAGACTTTGGCGCGCCTATGCCGGATGCCCGCTGCATACCCCAGTCACCGTGGCCGAGTTTATAACCCGAATACCTGTTAGTATCCTGTTTCCCAGCGTACTTGCTAGTATCCTGTTGTATTGCCTCGTCACATCTTGTCTTCGGGGGCCCGCCTCGTGTCGGCGCTCGGTTGCGCGCAGCGGACCCTGTGATCCTGTTTAGGGAATGATATCAATTAATGCCCCGCCGCATGTTCAGGCTCGCGGGCACTCCGAGGGCGACACGTTGTTCACACGGGGTTTCGAACAACTTCCTCGGGATCCGATGCCGATATCGTCGCCGAACTCCTCCAGCCCCGACATCTACGTATCATATCCATCAAATTTCATTATCAAATAGGAAGACGACACCCCAAATGGGGGCTCGGCGCCTTTTACCCCCGGAACGGACTAGCAGCAACGAGGCAAATGTCGTCCTTTCTCAGTCATATCTTTGTATCGATCATCACACGCCTCACTGATCTCCGTCAATCCCAATCCAGTCTTTGATTCCGCGTCGCTTTCTATATCCCAATCAAGCCCGCATCTCCCTCAATTGTCAATGCACCCCGCATCGTGTACACTGACTCTATTCAAAAACGCGGTTCCAACGCGGCACTGTCTTCCTACTCTCCACCCTTCCCGGGAGGGCAAACCCTGCAGCACCCTGCAACCACCAAGCAGGCACAGCCAGGGCGCATCATTTATCTCTCTTCACTTTCGGGGCGGTATCAACATCAGCATCCGCCAGCGTATCCCCGAATTTTAAACACCGGGACTTGAACCAATATGAACCGGATACAAACACGTTGCCAGTCTTTCCTTCCAAATCTGTGTCGAGTGCCGCCCCTTCATGTCAAATGCTTCCACGCCTCCGAGTCGAGTCAACAATATACCTTGCCATGAGGGTTCTGGGCTTTCACACGTACAAACCCAATCTGAGCGACCAAGCACAAAAGAGACATCCCCCCGTCGCGATCCCGCTTCAACGTTTTATCCCCCCCCTCACTAGCGCCTTTTTGTGTTGCGTATCCCAACTCCGTTCCTGGGCCCTGATAG
>Ga0137418_10002743_pt1 | contig 16116 bp, 15 predicted proteins | sample CZODoug3_1_2_16f_FD_122242 | JGI IMG/M metagenome (GOLD analysis project Ga0137418, IMG submission 122242) | Vadose zone soil fungal communities from Angelo Coast Range Reserve, California, USA - CZODoug3_1_2_16fungal (Hybrid Assembly) | ecosystem: Environmental > Terrestrial > Soil > Vadose... | reverse complement strand
CCGGAACATAGCCTTCTATGTAGCCGGGATCCAAATCCGACTTATCAAAGGGCGGATCGAGGAGCTGGATCAGATTGTGATCCCGCCGAACCAGACGGCGATCCAGCGCCTCCATGGCCGTGCGCGGATGTTCTGCCTCGCCCGCTCCCGATAGAACGGACCAACTCTGCGCGATCGAATCAATCTGGCACTCGGGATTACTGGCCGACCCCAGCGGCGAGCCGTCGTCAAAATACGCGCGGGCGCAACTCTTTGTCACTCCGGCACCCACGCGGAATCCGGTATCTGGAAGCCGCCGCGGGAGAGAAATAGCACCCCGACAGCGGAAGTACACGGTCTCCTCCCCTCGCCAGGTATCCCGCAGTTTACGTTCGATTGCGACTCCAAAACCTTTAATGCGGGTCCATCCAGGCGTCGCCACGTAAGGAGACACGAACTGAAAGCGGGCTTCAGGCGCCAGAATCGGCCGGTAATCCGCCACCGGCACTATCAATGACATGCCTTTGAGCTTCATTTTGGGAGAAAAACATCATTGATTAAACGAAAGGTAGGGGGCCGTCTGCTATAGATAAGCAGACGGCCCGCCAATCACAAAAAAGAATTGGATATGGTTATCTAGATACAGCAGTAGTTCGTAATCTGTCAAGCACCTGGCTCCAGAAGTGCCGAGTTCATTTGCTGCTTGGAGGATCGGTGGATCAATCTCCGTTGAATCGCAGGGTCGCACTCGTCACCGGTGTCAGTCGCCGGATCGAATCGGCTAGGCCATAGCGAAACAGCTAGTGGGTATTTGGTTGGATGAGGTCGTCTCCGACTGTTGCCAATGGAATAATCTATTTTCGCGGCGACGACGGAAATCTCTATGTACTACATTAAACGTCAATCTTTCATTGGTTGTGATAAGAAAGGCTGGCTTGTTGTGAGGGCCAAGCCTTTCTTATTGCCAGATTGAATCTTCGCCTGATGCCTACCTTATTATCTCGATCACTCCAACACGATGACCGCTCGGCCTGATAATCGTACCGCGAGTCATTCCCAAGTCTTCCATCGTCATGAGCAGGCCGAAATCGGAAAAGCGAGTGTCGGATCTAATCTCGGCGTCGTTGCGACCGCGCACGTTCACGATTTCACCCAACCTTTGATACTGATTGTCAGGCGAGACGGCCCACAGGATGTAGGCGGTGCCTTTCGGCGCCTCCTTCAAGTTGTGAAAGCGCATCAGAACTTCGGTTGAGGCGCCGCGCTTGCGCGGCTTGATGAAGATGTCCGCACGCGCGCCTTCCATAGCGCCGCTGAAGTCAATCCTAAATTTGCTCTCGTGACCAAGCCGGAACGTAGAGATGCCTAACATGGGAACGACATATTCGCCTGGCGAGGCGACTGCGGCAACCTGTTCGCCCACCGTACCTGTCAACGGAATTAGGGTTAAGCCAGGCGGCACGGCGCTACGAAAGTAAATATGTGTTCTCGCGTCGTATGCAGAGAGGTTCGCTTCCGGTGAAGCTACCAACATAAAACGCGACAGCGGCGTCGTTGTCGCGAACGTGCCTACACCGTTAGTGACGTCGATCGGCCCGAGCAATGTCATGGCGCCCGTTGGATCGACGGCGTAAACATTCAGCGCTGTGACACTGGGTGGCAAGCTGGTCAAATTAAGCTTGATCGTAGTACCGCTCGGGTCGCGCAGGATCGTGGCCCTTCCTCTTGCGGCGGTTAGACCTACTGGAGAAAGGGTAACGACGGTCTCTCTCCCAACTGGATATTCCACGATCGTGTATGTGCCGTCGGGGTTTTGAATTGTGGTCACTCTCCGCACCTGGCCGGTAGACACCAGAGCCAGAGCGAGTAAGAGCATTGCTGCTCCGAAAACTGTAATCACCTGTTTGCTCATGAACGTACCTCCTTTTACAAACCATTCACATTTCATTCCGTCTCTTCGTCGAAACTTTGTGAGAACTTGTCCATCGAAATTTAAAAATTAAGCAAAGGTTATGCCGATTTGGTTTGATGCGCTACGAGAAACACTTTAGCTGTTTTGTAATGAACAAAGCGGAGGAAAGTCGTACACAAAATCTAAAGGCTTCAGTGAAAGCAGTTCACTACTCACCCATGAGACAACTTCGCAGGTTTTTCGCGAGATCCGGCTAACGGAGGTCGCGCACATGGCTTCGCTCGGCTTTTGCAAATTCTGTTACTTAATCGCGCTGATAGGATCATTGGCATGAACACGAAGGATGATTTTGACGGCAAGCTTGCTCGCTTGCCTAATGGAGAAAGAGTCTCAATCGAGACGCCTGATTGAAATAGTCGATTGATTTCTTTAGCGCTTCGCCAGTGCGCTTGTTCCAATAGAAGCGGCCCTTGAGATTCAGCTGATAAGCATCTGGGTTGTTAGTGTAGTGCTTGGCAACTTTCGTCTGATGTTCTCCGGTGAGTCTAAGCCTCAGATTATTGGTTATTTGGCGCGCAATCTCGCGCTGCACTGAAAGCAGGTCGGAAACTTTGGGAAATACAGATTCGAAAATGTGATGGCTGGCGCGGAACGCTACTTTCAATTGCCGACAGCGGAGCTTTGCCGTGGAATCAATCTACTCTGGAGAGTTCACTGTAGTAAAAAATGTAGTAAACACCAGCATTCACTGAACACCAAGGAAGAACACGAAAAAAGGTTAAGTTGTTGTCCTTGTACCTACTTGATATTCTGTGTTCTTCTGTGAAAGGTGGCTGAAAATTTCTGCAAAACCTTTATTCATCGGTTCGATTCCGATCGCCGCCTCCAATCTACTCAACCGCTCAGAGACAATTACGCTGGTTGAGCTTGAACGGACACTAAACAAGCGGAGAAACTTACCCGTGTAAAGTAGTCCTTCGACTTCCCAACCCGACACCCGCCATTCATTCACAGACACAGAACCCTGTCACCAGCTAAATAGCGCGCGCATCACCAGGATCGAAGCCATCAGGCCAGCCGAGAGCGTGAAGGACCATTCTACTAGCGGGCTGGGCCGTCTAAAGACGCGACGGAAGATCACCATGCCACTTTTCCATCCGTCTTGTTGGTATAAGGGGAACAGATTCCCGAGTGCCAGCACTAGATTGAGGGTACCAAAGAACGTTCCCCACGCTATGACGCCGAGCATAAGATTCACTGCAATGCCGGCGAGCAGCACGAACAATTGTTGGACTAGCGTCCGCCTCTGCAAACCTGACATATCCATTCGGATGTAGGCGCCGAGCGGCAATAGGTGGAGTTGATAATCAACGCCATTGACCCGAAAACTAAGAAGCTTAGGACCCCAACCGAATCCGGCCTGGGTTATCTGGACTCGGCAGGCGCGAGCTGCAAGAAAATGGCCCATCTCGTGAAACACGAGGGCGCCAGCAAAGCTCAAGGTGATATTAATCGCGGAAAGGTACATTTTGTTGATTCACTTATGGCGGAAATTTATCAGCGTGAAAGAGAGAAGACCCGGGCCCTTCATCCAGCGGAGCGTCTTGTGCTATTCGGGTGAAGCGGTGCGGTCCCTTCCTGTCTACCGACGCCTTGGACTGAAGACTCCACGCTCAATGAGCTCGCTCTTGATTCATGCCTTGCTTCTCTACCAAGTTGAGCGAGGCAGTCAGGATGGAAGTTGAAATTTCCACTGACTCTCTTGACCGTTCCAGATATGGGCCGGCTGCAGTGGTCGCAGATTATTCGCATATCCTTCTCCTTTGCTGTGTACGCGTCTATCGAGTAGGCCGCGCCCCATTAGCCTTATCACCCCTTATGCCACGTAGCCAGGGCATGCTAAAGACGCGAATTTGCTGAACAATCCGAATGAAATTGAACTTAGAGCAGCATCGCTAGATAGGCTGAGGAATCTAAAGAAGGTCAAGATGAAAGGTCAATCTGAGGTGTATCGTCAATCTAACCTAACGAAGTCGTCGAGGGTTGGTGTAGAAGCCGATAGAGCTGAATGGGGGGTAGTTCTCGACTGATTCCAAGAAGACCCAAAGTGAAAGGCACCGAGAGTTTTAGTCTATGTCGGAACGTTGGCATGTGATTAAGACGCGACGCCATTGCGGCGGTGTGGTAACGGGACTTCAGGGCGGCCTTTTTTGGCGCCTCGTAGGCAACGGCTTCAGCGTTGAAGTTTGCCGTTAAGACGTCGCGAAGGTAAGCGGTTAACGTTGATAGAGTTCGGGATCGACAGCCAGCCCACGCCGTACGCGATCTTCAATTTGTTCGACTTCCTGAATGGTCATTAGAATTGCCGTCGCCAGATGACCTCACCGGTGGTAGCGCCATCACTAAGGTCAACTGAATTATCCTAATCAACCCCGGTTTGATCCCTGCTGCTTTCTCTCTAAGTTCGCTGCTTACATCAGCATGTTTGAACAAGGCAACGATGGAGACAGCGATGGATTTTTTTCCGGCAGCGCGTTCTGCAACACTTCTTCGAGCAACTCGGCAGTTATATCAAGGCTGGTGAGCAGCGCGAGGAGATCTGGTTGCACGCCGTTCTTCGCCACGTAACGCTTTGCCTCGTCCTGGGCCAAAGCCAACGCTACGTAGGCGCGAGCCAGCTTTCGGACATCAATCTTCTGTGTAGATAGCTCTGACATTGCGGCTCCTCTACTAAGTCATGGATACCTTAATAGAAGGCTAAAACAGAGCACATTCCATATGTAAGATCCGCTACCGTCGGGAACCCTCACGCCCAGATAACACATTAGGATACAGCGATCGCATGAAGCAGGAATCTTCTATTCAGAGCATTCGTAATACGCGGGGAGTTAGTCAAGCAGCACTGCTCGGACTGGCGGCGTTTGCCGGAGCGAAGCTTTATTCTTCCTGCTTTCAACCTCATGGATGAAGCCCAACCAATCCTGTCAACGCCGGCTTCTGTCGATGACGACTATTCTAATCGCCATTCATAGCGTCTTCATAGGGTCTTCTCCTACTCGCGCGCTGGTAAGAAGTTCGCGGGAACGAATCGACGAACGCAGGAAGACCGTCAGGGACTTGAAGTGTCAGCAGGTTTCTTGATTTGGTATACAACCTGTTCGAGGATTTCCCCACGAATGGTCTTTTCTCGACGCTCAATTAGAACACCACCGATTTTTTCCATGGCTTTTTGCGACCTGACATTTTTTGGTCCTATGAGGAAGACTACGCTCTCTACAAATTTGAACGCATGGCCCAACATCAGGCGTTTCAATTCCGCGTTGTACCTTCCACCCCAATGGGAGCGGGCAAGAAACGTCCAGCCGATCTCAATCTCACTCTTTCCGGGGTCGAATCCGAAATAACGCGACGAACCAATAATCTTTTGTGTCTTCCGGTCTATCACAATAAACGCGCCAGCAGATTCCAACGCCTCTCGAAAGAATTCTTTGAAGACTTCCTCTTTGTAACGATCGTTGGCAGGATGTTGCTCCCAAATCAACGGATCCGAAGCCACTCGGAACAAACCCTCCCAATCCGCAGGTCTAAGCGGTCTAACTTCAATCAGCTCGCCAACGAGGTGCGGCTGAAGCTCGAAGTCTTCACGTTCTATGTTTTGCATTCGATTGAAAGCTGCTTGACTCAGATGACGGGACATCTACCGGCCGAAGATATACATAACCGGACGCGCGCATCATAAGCAATCCTACAGTTCAGGCTTGCATGAGCTGTTGAACTGCTGGCGGTTCTTCGCCAAGCAACTGTGGATTTTGCGCAGTGCCGTCAAAGATTGAGGTTGTCTTGAACGGCTCGTAACGGCGGGAGGCTGCGGCGTTGGCGGTTTTCGTAGCGACTAATCACGCACCTATCAGACTGCGATAAAGTTGCCTTCTGTTTTGCGGCATCCTCACATCTTTTGGCGTTCAGTCACCTTCAGAACTACAGTTTCCTTTCGCTTGGCATCCTTGGGGTATCGACGTTCCCGCGCCATACGCAAAGCTGTCGATTCGTAGGCTCCCAAACCAACTTGGGGGTTTTGGATGTACGCTTCAGTGACATGACCCTCCGCAATTTCTACAACCACAACGACCGTCCGGGAAGAAGGCTTATCAGAGAGATTATGCTCAATTGCGGTGTCATCTGATGGGGCGTTTCTAATGGCTTTGGTCTTACGGTCTGGAACCGCGAGCGGGACAGTCTTAACATCCTCGGGTAGGAGAGTTTCAACACCCTCGAGTGGAAGAGTTTTAATATCCTCATTAAAAGGAACCTCAACGGTGCGTGTGGGCTTTGGTGGCTCAGCTCGAACGGTCTTAATGATAGGTATGGCCGGGGCATCCTGTAGCGGGGTTGGAGTCAACAATGGTTCAGCTCTAAGAGAATGGGACGCATTGAGCTCCGGTGTCTGCTTGCCATTCGTCCAATATGAAGCAGTGACAATCGCCGCGGGGATGACTACTAAGATAATAAAACCCGCTCGTAGAGCCAATCTGTGGTTGGTGTTGTATACAAGTAATCGCTTCACCCTGGCACGATACGTCTGATGAATAGTGGCCCGACTTTTTTGAGTCGGTTGAGGTCTCGTTGTGGAAGGTACTGGGCCAGCCTGAGTCCAACATTGATTGGTCGCGCCTGAAGAGAAGACTTCTCGGCCCGGTTTGGTCGATTCACTTGTTGCTTCTGTTTCGTCCTTTTCGGCTGCGTTTGCCTGCTTCCTGGGAAATGTTGGTTCACGACGCTGCCCTTGCACAGTCGCCTGAAAGATGTGTTCTCGCTCGTCTGCTATCGTGGGTTGATTACCTGCGACCTCTGACTCGAAGGTATCAATGCCAAAGCGCTCTCTAAGAAGAGTTCGCTCGGTGAAATCCTTGAAACGTGAGGGGGGCGGTTGAATTGACGGATCGAAGCTAAGCCGAGTTTCTCCCATGGAAACCGCGAGGTTGATGGCGAGAAGCCCTGTAAAGGGGCCCATTCGAGCGTCCACGAGCTTACCCTGCTTAAAGAAGAACGCGCCTCGAGTTGCGCCGGCTCTTATTTGGAGCCTTCCACTTCCCCCTCTAGAGGAGAGGGTTGCAATTTCTTCCAGTAGACTTTGGGCAGTTTCAGTTTCTTTCATACGCTCATTGGCCGCACCCAAGAGCCTTGCTCACGAATCAGGAGAATTTTTCAAACGCCTAGCGACAGAAATAGATACTCCCAGCGCAGGGCAGGCTCTGTCTATAATTGCTGGCGGCGACATCCTCGCCAAGTTTCTTGGCTAACGGTGAGTTCAAGGAAACTAGAATTCTCTGCTGCTTCTGTGCCGCGGATCGATCTCCGCGTGAAAGGTAAGCGAGCCCAAGTATGTAGTAGCCCTGTGCGAGTTGTGGATTTAGTTTCACTGTTTCGCTAAGTTCCTTGATGGCATCCTGGTAGCGTCCCACGTTATCGTATGCAAGTCCGAGACTGTAATGAATTTGCCAGGTAGGCACGCCCGGGTTTGCTTGGCCGTTATCGATTGCCTCTTCGCGGGTCGCGTACAAAGCTTTCTTTAAAGCTTCAACGGCATCCTTGTGCTTACCTAGTTCAGCATATGAGTAACCGAGGCGGTAATACCCCTCGGCATCAACAACCTCTGGCTTAATCCCGATCGCCATGTTTAGCCCGACAACAGCTTCCTTATATTTACGCAAACCGCAATAAGCTAAACCGAGTTTCGCGTAGGCCATCCCATCATTGGGATTGAGTCTAATAATTTGGTTGAAAGCATCCACTGCCTGATCATAGTCACCTGCTGCCATATACGTTAGGCCTGTTTGATACAGAGCTGGGGTCGCGGAAGTTTCGTTTCGTTTAGAAGTCTTAATCTCCTTAGGCTCGCCCGATGCTGCAGTTGAAATTACCCTCTCAGAAATTCTTTCCGATCGCTCTGACGGGTTAACCGCCGCACTGCTGGGTCCCTCTTTGGCGCCATGCTTGACGCTCGCCTTCTCGTTCGCAGCGGAGGCGGTATTTGGAATGGCGGGCGTTATTGCACCAACACTCGTAGGGTTGGCCGCCGCATTGCTGGGCCCCGCTTCGGCGCTGTGCTTGACGGTCGCCTCCTTGTTTGCAGCAGATGCGATATTTGGAACGGCGTGCGTTATCGCACCAACACTCGCGAGGGTGAGATCGTCAGCAACTTGTTTGGTTTGTCGGTCGTTCCCTCCGGGGGGTGAAGACTCTTTAAGGACATTCTTGATCTGATTGTCAATAACGGGTGAGCCGACTGGAACTTTAGTGTGTCCATTTGATTCCACCACTTCGGAATCCCCAGTTGCAACTTTTATGATGGAAGTCGCTGGGGTGCGATTAGTGGTCGGAGTCGCATCGGGTCTAACGCCAGATTCTAACTTTTCCACCGCCCCGTAATAGTAAGCGATTGTGCGATAAGAAACTTCAGTGGGTTCGTAGCTAACAGTACCGTTCTCGTAGAGGGCAACCGACGTTGTCATCTTGTTCCAGTTTCCCAGAGAGTCAAACTCATATTTGTAAGTCTCCTTACTGAGGACAGAACCATCGACGTCGCGTACCACCATCTCGATAATGTTTCCCTTCTCGTCATAAAGGTACTGCTCTTTCCCGGTAAGCGAGTCCCCTTCCACAGGGTAGGCTACGGTGTCGATCTTTCGACCCTTCGGATCATAAGTCGCTATCCCACGAAGCTGGCGGCGCCCTTCGACCGGCTTGCCTTCTTTTACCAGAATTTGTGCCGTCTCCAGTCGGACGCGGCGCACGGGACCATTTAATCCATCCTGCACTCGGTTGTTGCTCTCTGCTGGAGCCGAAACGGACGTGCTAAGCGCTTTGTCTTGCGCTTCAATTGATAGACTTACGCCTAGAACGAAAAAGCAAAGAGAAAGTGTGATTGTGTGAGTTTTACTCATTGGAAATCTCCTTCGGTGCTCAACCAGGGAGGAAGAGCAACAAAAGACCAAAGATGCATGAAGGAGTTTTACTGCGTGCCTACACCTTCACTTCCTGGCATCAGGCTTCGGGATCTGCCCCATGTGAAGCCACCTTGTTAATAGGAGAGCCTGGCGCACATCGGGTATGTACAGGCCTTAGGATCGCTGAATGCTGCCAATGCTATGTCAAATCCGGGAGGCCGTCAATCATCTTCGGGCAATGCCAGGCTATTAATTTGTTGGGCTGGCGCTGCATCGGCTTCCGCAGGGGGGCGCGTGACAGCGCCATACCAAGGTCCATGGAACGCCTGGGCATTTTTGGGTTGAGCCAGACTGCCTCCTCTAATCGGGGAACGCTGTCATTCGCAGGCTGATTCGTCCCGTTGCCACTCTTAAAGGCAGCTAAAATGCTCATTTATTAATCTCCGCGTAAAGCTGCTGAGCCACCTTTCCCCAAACTATTCGGCTCGGCTTAATTACCCCACAGCCGGAACCTGGCCAAGCGCGGATGTTTCTTTTGAAACACCAAACCCATTTGTCTTGAAATGTTTGGACAAGGAAAGACAGGCATCGCGTTAAACGTTGAGCTGCTGCTTCCGCTGGCTTATTCTATGAATTGTCCCGGCGATGTTCTCACCAACTTAAGACTCTCCCAAAAGTTTGTTTTGCAGAAAGCTTCCCTCATATCGCTGAGGACTTAAGTGAAAGCAAAGTCGCAGATAGACAGATCAAGACAAAGCCACTCGCGCGATCAAGGACGTGTGCTACTGATTGCAGATGAACCGCTCGTTACGCTGCCGGCAACGCTCGAGGCGGCGGGAATTCACGTCGCAGGTGTGTGCACCGGCATCGCCGCGCCCATATCGCTCCGCCGTTCGCGTCCGCAACTTGTTATTGCCAGCATTCCATTTAAAGGTATGTCAACGCGGGAGCTCGCGCGAATGCTCGGCCAAGTTCAGGATTTCATACCCTTGATATTAGCCGGAGAAGAGGCAGCAACATTGGAACGGCGTCATGCCGCAATGTCAGCTGGAGCATTCGACTACTTCCAACTTCCGGCAGAGGTTGATCTACTAATTCTGAGCGCTACTCAATTAATCAAGCAGCATCAGACGATCGACCGGCTTCGCGGCGAGGCAGATCTTGATCATTTGACAGGCCTGGCAAATCGGCGTCGTTTCCGAGGTGCGCTGTCTCGGGAGGTCGAAAGATGGCGGCGCTATGGCGCGCCCTGCGCATTGCTTTTGCTCGATATTGATCACTTGAAGAAGATCAACGACACGCTCGGGCATCCCGCTGGGGATCTCGTTATCCGCCAGATTGCTGAAACATTAATCAGAGTATCGCGTGACAACGACACCGCAGCACGGCTGGGCGGTGAAGAGTTCTCATTGTTATTGGCCGGAATAGACGAGACGAAAGCCGAGTTGGCAGCTAACCGCTTGCGTGCCATTTTGGCTGAGCAACCGATTGAAGGAGTGGGAAAGATTACGGTGAGCATCGGCGTCGCTGCCTGCCCTACCCACGCGAATTCCGAGCGGACACTCTATGCCGCCAGTGACGAAGCACTTTATGTCGCGAAAAACAAAGGGCGCAATCGTGTTGCCGTAGCGCCGAAGATCTCATAATGCTTTGGTCTTTCTGCGCAAGTCGAACAGATCTTAGCCTCTGATTAGTCATCGCTCTTCCTTTTTAGCACTCACGGAAACGCTTTACGCTTCTTTGGTTTCCCGCTACGCTCTGCAAAACATCATGCAGTTTCAAGTGCCCCCGGCTCTGGGCAATCAATACGAAGATGATTCAGTTCTGCGCTCCTATTTAAAGCGGAGCATTCCCTCCGACATACTGCGCGAAATTGAACCGACGCTGGTGGAGATGGGAAAACTCGCCGGTGGTGAGCTCTATCAGATGCAACTCGCCGACAGACTCAACGAGCCGAAGCTCACGCAATGGGATGCCTGGGGAAATCGAATCGATCGGATTGAGTTGACGCCTTTGTGGCACGTTGCTGAGCGCATCGCTGCGGAGCATGGCGTCGTCGCCACCGCTTACGAACAAAAGCATGGCCGGTTCTCGCGCGTGCATCAATGCGCACTCGCCTATCTGTTCACACCTTCAACTGACATCTATAGTTGCCCGTTGGCGATGACTGACGGAGCGGCGCGAACCCTACTGGGTTCCGGTAACAGCGCCCTAATCGAGCGCGCTGTGCCGCACCTCACCAGCCGCGATCCGAAAGAGTTTTGGACCAGCGGCCAATGGATGACCGAACTCACCGGCGGCTCAGATGTTGGAGCCTCAGAAACAATCGCGAAACCTGACTTAACTCGAAACTCGAAACCCGAAACTCGGAACTGGCTGCTCTACGGTCGCAAGTGGTTCACTTCCGCCGCTACTTCCCAGATGGCTCTAACGCTGGCACGTCCGGAAGGCAATTCCGCGGGCGGACCCGGACTGGCGCTCTTCTATCTGGAGATGCGAGATGAGCAGGGCCGCCTGCGCAATATCTCAATCGATCGTTTGAAAGACAAGCTCGGCACGCGCAAAGTGCCGACGGCGGAATTGACGCTGAACGGCACACCGGCGCAACCGGTTCTGGGGACTACCGACGGTGTGCGCAACATCACCCCGCTGCTCAATATCACGCGGCTTTGGAATGGCATAAGCGCCGTTTCCCTGATGCGTCGCAGCATCGCACTCGCGCTTGATTACTCGCACAAGCGGTCGGCCTTCGCTGGGTTGCTTTCTGAGAAGCCGCTGCACATGGACACGCTGGCCGGGTTGCAGGCCGAGACGGAGGCCGCGTTTCATCTCGCTTTCCTGGTCGCTGAACTCACTGGCCGAGCCGAGACCGGAGAAATAAATGACGAGCAAACTTTGTTGCTTCGTCTACTCACGCCCATAATGAAGTTGAGTACGGCCCGGCAGGTCGTGGCCGTTGTCAGTGAAGCACTCGAAGCCTTTGGCGGCGCCGGCTACGTCGAGGACACGGGGTTGCCAATGCTCTTGCGCGACGCACAAGTGCTGCCGATTTGGGAAGGAACAACGAACGTGCTGGCACTGGATGCGCTGCGCGCTCTAGGTGCTGATGACCGAGCGTTCACGGCGCTAAAAGCGGAACTGAACCGCTGCCTCGCCTCGGTTCATGACCAGCGCCTGGCTGAACCGGCGCGGATCGTGCAATCGGCATTAGCGCACGCCGAAAACTGGTTGGCTGAGGCAAGGAAGGTAGGAACGCCGGCGTTGGAAGCCGGCGCGCGACGCTTCGCGCTCACGCTGGGTCGCACAACAGAATTGGCGCTGCAGTGCAGGCACGCTCAATGGTCGCAGGAAAACGAAAGCGACGCTCGAGCCACCAACGCGGCCCGCCGGTTCGGAGCTTCCGGAATCGATCTCCTAACCGCTGCGGACTTGCGACCTGGAAGTAGATAGTTTGCAAAGCAAAAAGGGAAACCACTCATCGTGGTTTCCCTTTTGGTTGATCTTGCGCCGGCCGCCGCAAACTAACAGTTTGTTCTACTACGGTCTCACGGTTTGTGTTACATCGATCTATCTTAACTAACCCGCGCTTTGGCGACGGCGTGTTTCTCGATCATGCGCGAGATCGAGTCTTTACTGGTAGCGCCGACTACGCGTTCCACTTCCTTGCCGCCGTTAAACAGAATCAAAGTCGGAATGCCCTTGATGCCATAGCGCTGCGCCGTTCCCGTGTTGTCATCGACATTTACTTTCACCACCTCGGCGGTCTCGCTGTATTGGTCCGCAATGGCCTCGATGGTTGGCGCAATCATGCGACAAGGCGCACACCACTCAGCCCAGAAATCAACCAGCACGGGCTTGGTTGATTGCAAAACGTCTTTCTCAAATGAACTGTCGGTTACGTATTTTACTTTCTCACTCATGTTCGTTCTTCCTTGACTCCTTGAATTTCCAAATGTTAACCGGTCTATATCGTCGGCAAGAAGAGGGACAGACTGGAAAGTCTGTCCTACTAGCTTACTGCCGCTGGCCCTCGATAAAGCTCTTCAGCACCCGTGCGCGTGATGGATGACGCAGCTTTCTCAGCGCCTTTGCTTCAATTTGGCGAATACGCTCGCGCGTTACGTTAAAGTCCTGACCAACCTCTTCCAATGTACGTTCGTGCCCTTCCCTGTCGAGACCGAAACGCATGCGAATCACACGCTCTTCGCGTGGACTCAACGTCTGCAAAACATCGCCGGTGATCTCACGCAGGTTCGATGTGATCACACGCTCGGCAGGGCTAGTGCTTGACTTGTCTTCGATCAGATCGCCAAGCTGCGAATCGCCGCTCTCGCCAATTGGCGTTTCCAACGAAACCGGTTGCTGCACTAACTTCCGTGCCTTGCTGACTTTCTCAACGGACATGCCCATCTTTTTGGCGATTTCTTCCGTCGTCGGTTCGCGGCCAAGCTCGCGCACCAGCTCGCGCGACGTGTTGCGAAGCTTGTTAATGACTTCGATCATGTGCACGGGGATGCGAATGGTGCGCGCCTGGTCGGCGATGGCGCGTGTAATAGCCTGGCGAATCCACCAGGTCGCATAAGTCGAAAACTTGTATCCGCGGCGCCATTCAAACTTGTCCACGCCTTTCATCAGACCGAGGTTTCCTTCCTGAATTAGATCCAGAAACTGAAGACCGCGGTTCTGATATTTTTTCGCAATCGAAACCACCAGACGCAGATTTGCTTCGGTCAGCTCGTGCTTTGCCTGCGCAGCCTGAGCCTCGCCGGTCACAATCATTTGATGTGAACGCTTAATTTCCAGCGGCGAAACATGATGCTCGGCTTCAATCTCTTTCAGCCGGCGCTTGGCTGCCGAGATGTGCTTACGAAACTCTTTGGCATCGTCTGCCTTGAGTCGTTTCTTGGTCAGCTTCGCCGTATAAGTCTCAATCTCGCGCTCGAGCGTTCGCGTTTCTCTGTGAATCGACGCAATAGAATTTATCAGACGCTGGCGAACCGCTTCCTTCAAATGAAGCACGCCGATTTCCTGAACAATCTCGAGCCGCGTGCGCGCCACCTTGCGCCGCAAGCGTAACAACTTCTTCGAAGTCTTACCGCGCTTCACTTTCTGCTCGACGTTCAATTGCACCAACTCTTTGAGCCCGCGTTTGTAAAGCTTGCGGATATTTTGAATACCTTCGATGGTCCACTGAAAATATTCTTCCGTCTTGTCTTCGTGTTCCTCTGTTTCCGTCTGATCGGAAAAATTGATTACGTCACGTATGCCGATCGTGCCGGCTTCCAGCTCGGCCCCGATTTTCAATAGTTCTGCAACCGCAATCGGCGAACGGCTGATTCCTTTTTGTGCCCGCTTCTGCCCCCATTCAATTCGCTTCGCAATTGAAACTTCCTGTTCGCGCTTGAGCAAAGGCACTACGCCCATTTCGCGCATGTATACGCGCACTGGATCCGAAGTCTTATCCAGTTCACCTGCCGATAGATCGAGCTCCATTTCTTCCGGAGCATTGTCATCATCTTCGGCGCGCACGGCAGCGGAAGACGGCTCGCCCATTACGGGCTCGTCAGTTTCCGTACCGGCGATGCCCGCAGTTGCGAGCTTTTCCAAAACCTCGTCGATATCTTCAATCGAAACTGTGTCGTCCAGCAGCTCTTCATGAGCGCCGGAAAAATCTGGTTTCACCGAATCCATCGGCTCAACCCCATCCTGATCTTTTGGAAGCCTAGCCAATTTCAGACCGTCCTTTCGCGCGAGTTTGTTTTTTCGTTGAGAGAGCCTCGCAGCGTTGTCTCTCTCGAATCCCTATTCATAATACGAAGGTGCTTCTCACCTAGTTTCTTGCGCTCACCGACTGCACTCTCGCCGCTACCTGTTTCCGCTTACCGTTCGTGGCCGCACTCACGCTCTTACCGTTCGTGGCGCTGACGCACGGCTTCAACCGAGCAACCACGTCTCTTAACGTCATGTTTGCCAACACGCGTTCGACCGCCGAGTCAACTTCATCCAACACATCGTTGAGCACCGTGCCAATGTTTACGCCGACCGGACAATCGGGGTTGGGTGGGTGACGATGTAACGAAAAAACGCCGCGACTCTCAACCGCCTGGTAAATATCGAGAAGAGTTATGTGCTCAGGCAACCGGGCAAGTTTCGAACCTCCCATAGAGCCTGTTTGCGAAACGACCAGGTTGGATTCCGCTAACTCACACAGCATGCGCCTGATGACGACGGCGTTCGTGTTGACGCTCTCCGCCACCTGCTCGGATTTCAGCGGCTCTTCATCGGCCCACGCCATAAGCGTGAGAACATGTACAGCTACCGCGAATCTGCTGCTGGTTGACATAAAGCGGAAAATCCCTTGAATCGTCTGTAACAAATGTAGTTACAGTTGCGCATTTTGTCAAGACCCGGATGAGGCTGCGAGCGCGTTTCCGGGTGGCGCTCACGCAACGCTCCTCTCTTGGATACTGAAGCCACCGTCATTGGTTCACCAAGTTTGAACCAAATCCGCACGATTTTTTATTCGCCGCCAAACTGTAAGCGAACGGTTCTAATGCACGACACAACCACTGGTGACAGTGATTAGTGGACCATTCGTGGTCCACCATCATTTAGGAGGCTTTATTATTAGCGTTTGCACGGCCGTTTGTGAAAGATTATGACGAAATGGCATAAGCATTGCTCGTCGGTACCTAAGTTCGAAACGCTTTAGACATTTCGCACGCTACCAACAAAGGAGAGAACGTATGTTGTGGACGATTCTTGTAGTTTTACTTGTGCTTTGGTTGATCGGATTTCTTGGTCACGTAGGCGGTGGACTCATCCATCTACTGCTCGTTATCGCGTTGATTGTGTTGGTTATCAATCTGGTTTCGGGTCGAAGGACTATATAGCGGTTCATCCGCTCGCCAAACTTAAATGAGCTCGGCATCCGACCGGGAGGCCGCAGGCATGGTTGCAAGGGCGCTCTTAATCATCATTAGCCGTCTAAACCCTCTGGACGGTCTAGATGTAGACCATGGCAGGTTCTGTCACAACTGAAGAGAAGGTCGAACAACTAAAACAGGATAGCGAGGTTCAGAAAGCTCTGGACCAGGCCGCTACCCATAAGGAAGCTGTAAATTATCCCCGCGGAAAGCAACGAAGGCTTTTCCAAATTTCTGCTACCGCTCCGCAAGTATCGCTGCTAGAATTCCCAAAAACTCGCTCGTGAAGGGGACAACACATGCCGGAACAACGTGGAGTACAGGCAACTGCCGATGTTAAGTCAGAGTGGAC
>Ga0137418_10002740_pt1 | contig 16118 bp, 22 predicted proteins | sample CZODoug3_1_2_16f_FD_122242 | JGI IMG/M metagenome (GOLD analysis project Ga0137418, IMG submission 122242) | Vadose zone soil fungal communities from Angelo Coast Range Reserve, California, USA - CZODoug3_1_2_16fungal (Hybrid Assembly) | ecosystem: Environmental > Terrestrial > Soil > Vadose... | reverse complement strand
ATTATTTGCGATCATAAACGACGTTCCTTCCTCGGCGATTTCCGCCGGACACGACTGAAGACAACCCCATCTTTATCTGTTGCGCAAGAGAGACCCGTCTGGAACGAATCTTAGGTGCTGCCCGGAAGGGCGACGCGCAACTTGTTCAGGGATGATTTGATAGCGGGCGAGGGGAAGAAGAGTGGAGCGCCCGGTACAACATTGCCCCCACCCGATTCTCGCTCGAAAGAGCGCTTATCCACCTCGCGACTTGCTGCCATTTCGAAGGATGATCTTTGGTGACACCGATTTCCTCAAGTGTGACCGGATAGGCGGTTGCGCCGTTTGACCGCCCAACCTTGGCTCCATCCCTTCGAGGTCGTGCCTGACCGCGAGAACCTAGTTGTGAGGTCATCTCAGCAAGCAATTCGCCCGCTCTCCGCTTAGCGAAGAGTCGAATCTCGGCTGCCTTGTTTTGGAGTTCGTAATCACCCGCCTGTTGGGCATAAACCCAGACGGCCTCCGCTTTGCTGTAGAGTTGCTTCGCCTCCAGCAGACGATGAGCGGCGGTCAACGCTTTGCTCGCGGCGTCCTGATCGGAGGGCAGATTGGACTTGAGGTGAAAAGAAACGTTGCGGGAAAACATGTCAACCTCCTTAAAAGGGCTGTCATCGCTAAGTAGGGGGGACTCCAGATGGTCCGGCCTAGTTCAGGCAGATGTGGCCAGTCTCGTGATTTGTGACTTGCCCGAGAAGGCGGGGGTTAGCCGCCCGCCTTCCCAGTTCAACAGACTCACAGTTCTACGCGGCGGCGTGAATCGCGGTCTTGTGGAAGGTCGAGTTGACGACATCGGAGGTCTGCAACTTCGGCGTGCCCTCGATAAATCGTGCGAGCGACTTCAACACTTCGGGGTAAGAATTGGTGTTGTACGCTTCTGCGCTGGCTTTGTTGTCCCACAGGCTGACGGCCGTGACGTCGATTCCCCCGGGGCCGGCGAATGTAATTTCGTCCTTAAAGCCATTTTGCTTGCGCAGCAAAGGAAGAATGTCCTTGTCAAATGTTCGGCTGTAATCGGAAAGCATATTGGGTTTCAGACGAAAGGAAACGGTGCGTGCAAACATGTCAACCTCCTTAAGGTCGTCATTCGCTAAGTAGGGTGGAAATTCCAGATGGACTGACTTAGCTCAGGAACCTGAAAGCGGAGCAACGATACCTACTCCACCCCAACCGTTGCATTTGAATGGCCCTCATGCATCCAGGGTGCAACTTGTTGCTTCTGTAGCAGATGCCACTTCCTTGGACTGTGCGTTCGGTCGTGTACTTTAGGCGGGCAGCAAGCACAAACGGCGACCTGTCCAGAGATTCTCTATAGTGAGCACTTTTGAACAGCCCCCTGATTGTCGGGACCGTACTATAGTCTCTCAGGGCAGGTAGGGGTTAGTGTCCCCACGCGGCGTTCGACCCTAACGTCTGCCTCAGTTGTTCGCGCTGTCTCGCCGCTCTTGGATGTGAACCCGGCATTCTCATCAGGCGTGGATGAAGAATCGGTACACCGAATTCTGTTGGCTGCGGCACTCCAGACTTCCGAGCGCGGATGAAGGGCACTGTGTGCCATGATCTGATATGCTCTCCGGCTCCCCACTTGCGAGATCAACGGCCGCATCTAAGTATGCACCCGAGAAAACGCGAATTCTTTTCGTGGCCGAGGCACCACCGCAGTCCGATGAATCCAGCCCGATCTCGGAGCTGACGCAGAATGCCACAGCATACAACGCTATCTGCTGGAATGCATTCGCCTGAACATGGAAGGGGACGAACAAGTGCAAGACCGCTGGGAAGCTGCTGCGACGTTTCACTTATGGCTACGGCATTTGCTCGGCTTGGAGAATACATCCGACCTTAATTGCGAAGGCGGCGGGCGCTATCACGGACCTCTTTCTCAGTAACGGAGAGGACGTTCGGATAGCTATTGAACAAGGCTTTCTGGAACACGCCCTTGAGACCTCCGCGCTGCGACCATACTTCGAACACTGGTCATCGGTGCCTCAGCTACGGGATGCATGGACTCGAGCACTAGAGTGGGGCAAGGCACATCCAGATTTCACTTGGAACCTCGTCCGAGGGATGCCCCCTAGGACGTAAAACGGCCATTTCGCTCATTGAGAATCGTTGTGAGCGTCAATCGCAAGGCCGGCGCTCATGCACAGGAACCAGACCATGAAGCACCGCACGCGGAGCGATCCTTTTAATTTGGGGTGGCAAGCACTATCTGTTGCGCCTTCTCTTTCCGCTTCGGGCGGAGCACCCGGCGCATCGGCTGCTCGATGAATCGGTAAACCAAAAACGAAATCACTGTGATCGTGGCGATCGGCAACAGAAACCACAACGGATTCTGCCGCCGCAGATTGCCTGCCGGATCGTGAAAGAAGCCGATGTAGCTTGAGATCACGAGCGGATGCAGCAAGTAGAAGCTGTAGCTGGCATCACCCAGCAGCACGAAGAACCTATTCTCCAGCAATACTCCTGCTGCAGGCTTGAGCGCCACGCCGTAGACGATCGCCGCAAACGCCGGCCCGACTACTGCAGCGTGAAGCAGCAGGAAAGGGTTTCGGTGCAGCACCGTGGCCTCGACGGCAACCATCGCGACGCCCCCCAGAATCAAGGGCCACGCCAATCGCCGGTTGGGTGTGCTCCGCAGGAACAAAACTCCGCACGCCATCCCCATCAGAAACTCGGGAAGCCGCAAGACGGGATTGAACTTGACGAAGTATTGCCAAGGGGCAATTGCATGAGAGTTTAAGGCTAGGGCGCCATCAGGATTCAAAGCTCTGTAAAGTACCGTTACGAGTAGCCCAAAGGCAAAACCCACGGGCAGAATTGCGACCAACTGCTTCCGCGAAAGCCGCCCAAACGCAGGTAGCAAAAAGGGAAATAGTAGATAAAAAAACGCTTCGTTCGACAGGCTCCATGTCGGCATGTGCCAAGCCATGGAATTCTGCGGAATCCACGTCTGAACCATGGCAAGAGTTGTGATCGCCGCAATCTTGAGATGGGCTGCAGGCCAGATCCACTCCGGGACCGTCTTCGCCACATCCATCTTCAGGCATACGTAGAAGAATACAGGCCCGGTCAACAGCAGCGAAAAAAGAAACGCCGGATAAATTCGAGCGAAGCGGAGTTGCCAGAATTCTCGCAGGCTCACCACCCGGTCCGCATACGTGTAGACAAGGATGAATCCGGAGAGCACGAAAAAGAAGCTGACACCGAGGTACCCGACCATCGCGATCGGTTGAAACCACTCTGGGCCAAAAAATGCTCTCATGGCCTGAGCATGGAAAGTAGCAACCCAGACCGCAGCCAGATAGCGTAAGGAAGTCAAGGCTGGCAACTGCTGTCGAGATTGCGTCGTATTCATGAATAGTTATACGTTCGCGACCGGGCGCGGGTTCCGGGCATTTCGTATTTCCCCGCGGACTAGGCCCACGTCAGCGTCGTTACGGAATCGCCCTTCAGTTCGACCTCCGCCACCATGCCGACCATCTGCAACGTTGAGCTTCGCTTGCACCAGGATTGCCAAGAACGAGGACATGTTGCCCGTCTGGATTCTCTACCCATATGCTTCAGCATACCCAACCGGTCCCACGAACAAGGGTCTGACCCTGGTCCATCGCGCGCTGGGACAGAAACGACGTAGTTGCGCTCCCGCGGCCGAACGACATTTTCCGATATCAATTTTCAATTTCCAGCACCTTGCGCAGGCGATCGATTAGAGCCGCCCGTTTTTCTTTATCCAGTTTCGCAAGATTCTGCATCCTCCATCGAACGTCAGGGAGCGCATCTGCGCCCGGCACGGCTAGGAGCTTCCAATCCCGCTCACCGCGCTTCGACGACAGAAGGAATTTGCGGTGATCCAGTGGCATCTTGCCTACGACTTCAGCTATCAAGGCTTCGCGCGCCTTCTGGCCGGTGATCAAAGAACTGGAAAATCGCAGACATATCACACCTCTGCCTGAAGTCGGACAGACATTGCGACGGAAGTTCTTAGATCCGCGACGACTCGTACAGAGTGGGTCGCGGTTTATCCAACCATTCTAAGACCGAAGCTCAATATCAGGCGATTTCGAGCGCAACGAATCGGCTGGACGGAGGGTTTGAATCCTCAGCACTACCATGCATTTTGGGGCGGCGAGGTGGCTGCCAATCGGCTGCTCCACCACCTTCAGCCGCAAACTGCGACCATATACGCACACGACACACCCAAGCAGATCATTACGGAACAAAGAATGAGAGCGGACGTAAATGGAGACGTCGAGATTCTCGCTGCATTCTGGAATACAGACCTTGTACAAACTATCCGTGATGTGGTGCCACCCATTCTTGCCTATGCCGATCTCACGACAACAAGGGATGGGAGGAATCTTGAAGCCGCGAAGATGATCTATGACGAATACATCGACAACGCCTTTAGAAATCAAGCATGACCAGATCGATCCAACCCTCCTCGAGGTGATAAGAAAGATCGATGACATCACTGGCAAGCATGAGACGAAATACTTTCTAGCAGGTGCAACAGCGCGAGAGGTTATTCTCAGGCACGTTTTTGGCAGGCCTCCTGGTCGTCGCACTCTAGATATTGACTTCGGCATTGCAGTACGAGATTGGGACCACTTCGAAACACTGAAATTAGGGTTAATCGAGCAAGGTGGTTTCACCGCCCACCCTCGCACGGTGCAACGGCTTACCTAATAATTCGATGCCAGTAAGCGTCGCGCCACTCCTCGACTTCACCCAACGATCTCGTTCTACTGGCGTGAGGCCAATCAGTCGATTTCGCGGGATCGACCCAAGAGAGCCGTGCAGGCGATCCGAGATTCTCGGGCATACGGTCTTCGCCCGATGGCATCGCGGCCATGAGGGACTAGGGTTGATTTGAGCTCGAGGGCCGGTCGCAACCTTAAAGTGAGGTAACACCATGAACTCAAAAATGATATTGGGCTGTTTACTGATGGCGGTCGCGTTTGGCGTGACAGTCGCGATTATTTCGAAGTCTTCCAGGCATATCGCCGAGCGACGCTTGGACGAAGAGGCCATTGCGCGAATGGATGACGAAGGCGGTTCGAATATCCCAGGCCCTCCTGTACCGTAGGGAAGGCCGCCGATCTCGCATAGTCCTACCGGGCTCAGGCGCATGGACCGAGCGGAACGCTTGCGGGTCTTGCTGATGCCGGATTGGGCATCTTGGGTACGATAGAACTGCCGGTGACAGTGGAAGCAAGAGAACGCCCGTCAGTGTTCAACGTCGTAAACATCAGTGAACAGTTGAATCGACTCGCTCTCGTCATACAGTCCGGAGCTCAACATACCCTTCAGAGCCATTGTGCAACAGCTTGTGGGTCAAATCGCACGAAGGTGCCAATTCGGGAGCTGGGTATCCGGCCGTTGCGTGACCATTTCGTGACCATTTATAGAGGGGGTCGTTGGGATTGCGCTTTCACCGGGAGCCCCGTTTGCAGAAGATGGATCGATTCCATGGTCAACAATTCCCGGCGTTGCTTCGCTGCTCGCCGCGGGAGGATGGAAGCTAACCCGCATCGTCCCAAGCGTGGCCCTGGACTCGATTGTGGAGGCGGTTCCGGCCTAAGGCATCCGCCGCGCAACCCAAAATCAGGGCAGGACATCCAACTCCGGTTCCTAAGCTGAGCGACGGACCACCTATGCAGAAATCCCAGGCACTGCCACGCCGAACCCGGCCCTCCAGGGTTTGGCGGTGGTTCGCCGTTCCCGCTCTGCTCTTCCTTGCCGCGTTCGCTCTTCTTTATGCAAAGATTGATCGCGCCGAGCCTGCCCTTCGTGCCGTTGTCATCGACACCTTATCGACCCGATTCGACAGCAAAGTAGAACTCGATTCCTTTCATGTTTCGCCCTTAAGAGGATTCGAAGTCTCGGGCACTGGGCTACGGCTTTTCGGAAAAGACGATCCGAATAATAATCAGCCCAGCGTCCAGCCGCTGATCAGCGCCGCAAGATTTTCCTTCCACATGGCCCTGCGCGACTTCTTCCGCTCCCCCAAGCACGTTGACACCGTTTACATCCAGGGCCTGGTCTTGAATTTACCGCCCCGTGAACAACGCGCTGGAATCAACGCGATGGGCGCACGCCGCAAGATCGAAATCGCAGTCGACCACCTCGTCTGCGACAGAGTGGTGCTTATCATCAACACGCTCAAGCCGGGCAAGCTGCCACTCGAATTCGACATCGAGAGCCTGAAGATGACCACCATCGGCTCCACCGAGCCCATGCATTTCGAGGCCCGCCTTACCAATCCCAAGCCTGTCGGAGACATCGTTTCCAGCGGTTCGTTCGGTCCCTGGCGCGTCGACAGCCCGCGCGAAACCCCCGTCGGCGGTGCGTACACGTTCCAGAATGCCAACTTGGCTACCATCAAGGGCATCGGCGGAACCCTCTCGTCGGCGGGACACTATGCCGGCACTCTCGACAGGATCGAAGTGGACGGCGCCACCGACACCCCCGACTTCCAACTCGCCATCAGCGGACGCCCGGTCCCGTTGCACACGGACTTTCACGCCATCGTAGATGGCACCAGTGGCGACACCTATCTCCAGCCTGTCAGGGCGAAACTCCTGACGACCTCGTTCGAAGCCGCCGGCTCCATCGTCCGCACCAAAGATCCCGCCGGACACGATGTGGAACTTGACATCACCCTCGAACAAGGAAGAATCGAAGATCTTCTCAAGCTGGCCGTGCGCACGGTTCCCCCCATCATGACTGGCACGGTCCGCTTGGAGACAAAATTTTCTCTGCCGCCCGGTGATCCTGGCGTCCCTTATCGCCTCCATCTAGGCGGCAACTTCGGCGTTTCCAGCGCCCACTTCAATAACGAGAAGATCCAACAGAAAGTCGACGCCCTCAGCATGAGAAGCCAGGGCAAGCCTCAACTTGCGGTCGATGATATTCCCGACAACATTCGCTCCCGCATGTCCGGCACCTTCCGTCTTACAGAAGGCGTCCTGTCGTTTTCGCAATTGGAATACCGCGTGCCCGGCACTCGCGTGAACCTTACTGGCGCCTACAGCCTCGACGGGAACGAATTCGATTTTCACGGCAAGGCCCGCCTCGACGCCAAGCTTTCCCACATGGTTACCGGCTGGAAATCCATCCTCCTCAAACCCGCCGACCCATTCTTCAGCAAGCACGGCGCCGGCACCGAACTCCCCGTCAAAATCAACGGCACAAAATCCGAACCCCGCTTCGGACTCGACTTCGGCTACAAGAACTAGCAGGCGGCGGATTTCAGCGCGGGCTAGCTCGACGGAGCCCACGCGGCTTTCTTGCCGCCATCCCGCAGCATGTTCAGTTCCACCAAAACCCGCTTCCATGAAATCCGCATCCAAATTTAGCGCCACGCCCCCACCAGCCGCCTTAGATGCATTCCTCAGGGAATTCTTTCTCTTCGTCCTCAAACAAAGGACGGGCGTCTGAGGCTGCGGTCGCTCTTGATAGCACCCCCCTCTTTACTGGCGGTCTGGTCCGTTCATTCGCCGCGACTGACATACGCCCTCGACTTCGCCCGGGATGACAATCTTAAGAAGAGCAGATTTCTCCCTCCCGTCGAAACGCTGATCCTCGCTCAGCGCAGGCTCTTGCAAAGCGCACAGGGGTGAAACTACCCATCTGTCCGGGATGGGATGAGGAGAGCAAATGCCTGGGCTACATGCCTACTTGGTGCAGCTATCGCTGATCATCTTCAGGTGCGTGACATTCAGGTCGGCGTACCCTTCTTTGCCGGCTGCCTTCTCCATCTGTCCTTCTGTTTTCTCTTTTTCGGTTTTCTCTTCGGCCTTTGACTCACGTGCTTTGGAACCGGTGACAGTCACTTTGTGGCCAACGTGCGGATCCAGCTTGACGGTGGCACTGCGCAGTTCCCAAGTCTTGCCGTCTTCGCCAGTGATGGAAAACTCTCCGGGTTCGTCACCTTTTGCCAGACAACCGGTAACGGTGTGCGTGTGCGCAGGCTTCGCGGCTGTTTTTTCTTGTTTTTCCGGCGAGTCAGCCTGAGCCAGCGAAGCGGCCGGGCAAAGGCTCAAGCAAATAACGGGAATTACCCAAAGCGCCAACTTTGCGATCTTGTGGGACATGATTTACCTCCTGATTCTTTCTGAACACAACGGCGAGTGGACTTTACGCCAGTCGTGCCCGGCGGTCCATACGGGGAGTTCTGTACTGGCAAGCTAGGGGACGACAGGATTCACCTTACCCCGAAGGGCGGGACCTGCGAGGAAGCTAAGCCTGCCGGCTCGACGGGGCTACGGCTTGCTTTTGCCCTTGAGATTGAGCGCCACTGCGGCGCGGATGAGATCCAGCAAGGCCGCCTCATCGACCTTGTCGCCTTGATGGATGTCGATGGCGCGCCTGACATTACCGTCGAGGCTGGAGTTGAATAGACCTGACGGGTCCTTCCCCGCAGATCCCAACGCAGCTCCCTTGGCAAATGTGAGCTTGACGACGTTCTTGTATGATGCACTACACTAGGTCTTGCCCACCCGGAGGAACCAACTAACTACTTTTCGGCCTAGAGGGGCAGGCAAAGAAAGCGGTTCCAGAGACCGCCGGCCTTGCGACGCCCTCGATCGCGGAGTCCGTAACAGGACTCCGGAATTAATGAAAAATGATCTACAAGCCTTTTGGTGAAGCTAGACGTGTAACCTTGCACCGACACGTCGGAACGGCGCAGGGGTCCTGGATCAGGTACCTCACAGCGCCAGGGGCTGAGTCAGTTTCAAGCACGACGTGACGCTCGATGCTGGAGGTGAACCAGCTGACTTTTCCACAGGCGGATGGAGTGCGGCCGGCCCTTCACAACTGTGGCCCTTCTTGTTTGATTTCCACAGCACACACTGTGTTAGGGTTCAGCCAATTCTGACAGCAGAGTTCATCGAGGCGAAGGATTAATAGTTCGCGCTTGCGGGGCTCTTTCCGTCAGCTTCCCTCGAGAGCTTGACAGTCATGCGGGTGCGATTTCACATCGCGCGGCGCGCAGTTTTCCAAGCTCACCAAGACCGACGAGCACTTTACGATCCCCGTCCAATGGGAGTGTCGCGTTCCGCTTGCTCCGGCAATGGGACGCAAGGATATCCACGCCGCGTCAGGACAGGTTAGACCAGGAGGGGCGGTCTGAGCTCGACGAAATTGAACTTGTTGTCCTCTTGTTCGCCGTCAGCCATAGTGAAATAGAACTATTTGTAATTTGTGCTTGACTTTTGCGGAAACGAAACGTTAAGGTGCTCACAACAAATTCCATCGGCAGAAGGTTTGTTGCTGAGGGTTCCGGGCGCTAAACGGTGCCGCAAGTCAACGCCAACCTCTGCTTGTCCGCTCGCCTAACCGCGCATACCAAGGGCAACGATCAAATCAGAAACGGAATTCTCCCGATATTCTTGCGGGAATGGAGTTGATTGTGAAGAAGACGATTGGTTTACTAGTCGCCATAAGCGTCGTGATCTGTGCCTGCTGTGCGGCCGTGGCGGGGCAACAGGGGTGCAGAAGAGTTCACCGAGCGGAACGGTGAATTACCTCTATGACGGGTTCAACGCCGTCGAGGAAGTCGATCCCTCCGGCAATGTTCTCGCACGCTATACCCAAGGCGGAATTGATGAGCCTTTTGTCGAGCTGCGTTCGGGCACGTCAAGTTATTACGAGCTCGATGGATTGGGTTCGACCAGTTCGCTAAGCAATTCCACCGGAGCGTTGGCGAACACCTACGTCTACGATTCCTACGGAAAGCTGACGGCTTCAACGGGTGCCGTTGTGAATCCATTCCGATACACTGGTCGTGAGTTTGATCAGGAAACGGGAATCTACTTCTACCGTGCGCGCTACTTCGACCAGAGCATCGGTAGATTCCTCAGAGAGGATCCGTTTCAATTCGGTGGCGACGGCCCGAATTTTTATGCCTACACCCTCAATAATCCTGTGAGTTGGATTGATCCTATGGGGACGAGCACGGAAGGTCCGCCGCCGCCGCCGGCTCCAGGTCTGCCAGGACCAGCCCAGCTCGGGGGCTTCGTCTACAATCACCCACCGCCACAGACGGGTACGCTGTCGGGTGAGGCCCTTGCTCTCGCCGGATGTATGGCTAACTGCTTGGCGAGATACTTTGTGGTCACTGGCGGCAGTGAATGCACACCGGATGGTCGGCACGTCCCCGGTGGGGTAAAGGGAAGCAAACATTGCACCAACCAAGCTCTCGACATAAGGCCTGCTGGTCAGGACCAGCACCAGGTCTTTTGCTGCGCGTTGAACTGCGGTGCGGGTTTCATTGCAAATGAGGGTGATCACTGGCACATACAAATACCACACGGCCAGAACAACAGTTCGGGTCTTCTGCCTAAACCGTGTGATTGTAAATAAGTGAGAGAGGCGAACTAACGACATGATGCGACGATGTGTTTGGATTCTGGTTTCTGTCATGACTTTACTCTGGTGCGTCGCCGTGTCAGCTAGCGATGGGCGCGGGGCTGAAGTCGAGAACATTCTGAAGCACTATCCCGGATATCACTTGTTGACGTTGCAAGAACGCGACCCCGAGGTAAAGGCTTTTGTTGTCCGGCGCTTTCCAAAGGACAATCCGAGCCTCGTTCGCGCTGATTTTAACGGCGATGGAAACCCAGACTACGCGGTGTTGCTGAGGGACGACAAATCGGGAGCAACGAAACTGGTGGTTCTCTTATGCTCGGCAGATGGCCAATGCAAGAGCGCCTACGAACTGGACGAGACGGCATACGCGGGTTCTGTCTACTTGAGACCTATGAGCATGGGATCAAAGGTGTCCCAGACTGAGGCCGTCAATGGCAACACTCCGCCGGTGAAGCTGCATTCCACTGGAATCCAGGTCACGTACTTCGAGAAAGGCAAAGTGGTGCTGCACTGGAACCGGAGGCTTCAGAAAATCGAAGAAGTTCAGACCGGGGATTAGGAAGGCCAGGATTTTTTCTTTAGCCGCTGATCCGGCGCTGAGGGGGTAAAGAGGGCTGTGCCGATCTGAGGCGCAGCCCTTGCCGTTTACACTCCCGATTCGATCCTGATTCCGGGATATCCTGGCCTGCCGATCCGCGGCCTGATCGTGGCCCGATTAGTTGCCTGATCCGGTTCCGATTCCCCGGAATACGCACTCCGATCCGCGGCATGGTGCTGACCGGGCAGGGGTGTGTTCCGGGGTGCTGGCGGGGTCCGTTTGGCGGGTTACTGGGCGGTGGCGGGGAAGGTCAAAGCCGTGCCGTGCTGCGCACGGGGTGGAGGTGTGACACTCCACCCCTCGCAGGGAACTGCCCAGATACTTAGTATCTGGTTAGATACTGATTGAAAACAGGCGAGTTATGGGAGTTTGGTATCTCGTGAGATAGCGCAGGCGCTTTACGGTAACGGCTTGAAAAGAAAGCATCGCTGTTTCCGAACATTTTTGCCTTCGGGGAACGCGCTCACGGGTGAGGCGGTGCGGCCGCGCCCAGCAGAGACAATGCGATCTCCCATTTTTTTCCGCAGGGAGTATACGGAGCGCGGGAGGCAAGTCAAGGCTCTGCGCTGCGCTCCGACCGCTGCGCGGCGCGCACAAAACGCGCGGCCTGGACTCACCTCCCTCTCCGCTCCTGTGTTGCTTCCAGCCATCGAAAAAATGAGAAAGAAATGGGAGCTGGGGGGCGCAGCGGGAAAGGCAAGTTGCGAGAAGACACCATCCCTTGCGGCCTGCGGCGCAAGGAAGGCGCAGGCCCGGGAAGAGCGTCGCGTTCGGCCTGTATCCGGTCTTTGTCCGGTGCGCGTTCGGTAGTTGTCCGGTGTTGCTGGATGCGTTTAGCGGTAGGCTTCGCGGCGGTTGCGGACGGCGGTGATGGTGATGGTGTTTTCGTCCCTCTGATCGAAGAACACGCGGTAGTCGCCACAGCGGAGCCGGAAGCCAGTCAGCGGAGGCTTGAGCTTCTTCACGTCGCCGGTGCGGCTGGCGAGGTAGCGATCCACGCAGTGGAGAATCTGCAGGGCGGTTTCGCGGTCGATGGCACGCAGATCAGCCCGGGCCTCCGGTGACCAGACAACCGCGATTCGTTCGGAGGCTGGCGGTTCGGTCATTTACCCAGGCCGAACTCACGCAGGATGTCTTCGTGGGGAATGCCTTCTCCGCGAGCGAGGGAAGCGCGGGCGCGGCTGAGCGCCGCCGCCGTTTCGGGCGTGACCTCTTCTTCTTCCACCGGAGCGGAAGCCAGGGAACGCGACAAGGGTTCCACCATCACTTCGAGCAGGCTGCGGACGGCGTTGAGCTTGTTCTCCGGCAGCATATCGAGCAGCGCGTGGGCTTGCTGGCGTTCTTGGGTGAGATCGGGTTCCATGTGAAATCCTTTTACCTATCCTGAGCCGCCGCGATGAAATTATCAATCGTGGTCAGTAAAGCACGTTGCTGATACGCTGGCAGGCCTTCGATCTGCTCCAGGCGGCGCAGCACCTTCCGGCTGACCTTCTGTTGTGGCCCAGCCTTGCGGCCCTTGGGTCGAAGTAGTTCATCGGTGGTGATCTCCAGCGCCACAGTGAAACGGACAATCATATCGGCGGCCAGCCGCAATCTGCCACGTTCGTAATCGGAGACGAGCGTTTGAATGAGTCCCGTGCGTTCCGCAACGTCCTTCTGTGTTAATCCCCGTTCTTTGCGCATACGAGCGAGACGTTGGCCCAGGGTTTCCTTGTTGAAGTCCACGGGCATCAACTTCAACGTAGATTTTTTCGACATAGGCCGAGTGTACGGGTGCTCGGTGGGGATGCCTGGACAGGAGAATGTTGTTGACATAGCAAGTTAACGTACTTCATGCTACAGTGTCGTTGCTCAAAAAAACAGCAAAAAACTCTTGACAGGTTTTTCGCGGGAAACCCGAAAAAACCACGCGAAAGGAGAACGGACGATGCCGCTGGTACCGGAGGAGCTGAAGGAGAGACTAAAGCGGGAAGTTTCCGTGCAGCGGTTGGCCGAGGCGCGGGGGATCCAGCTGCGGCGCAGCGGCAAGGAACTGATCGGGCTGTGTCCTTTCCATCGGGACATCAACCTCTACAACGTGGACCATCTGCGCGGAACACTGTCCATCTGGCTGGGCAAGGGGAAAAAAGACCGTGTGGTTCCCATCGGTGAACGGGCGCTGGCCTGGGTGGATAAATATCTGCGCGAAGCGCGGTCGCAGTTCGTCATCGAGCCGGACGACGGCACACTGTTCCTGAGCATCGAAGGCGGGCCCTTTCATCTCGACCGCATGAGCCGTCTGGTGCGCCAGTACGTGGAGCAGGCCAATCTGGGCAAGAGCGGCGCGTGCCACATGTTCCGGCACACGATGGCGACGCTCATGCTGGAAAACGGCGCGGACGTGCGCTACATCCAGGAGATGCTCGGGCACAGCAGCTTGGAGAGCACGCAGGTGTACACGCAAGTGTCGATCCGGCAGTTGAAGCAAATCCACTCGGCCACGCATCCAGGCGCGATTCTGGAAAAGAAAAAGCCCGCCAGCGCCGACGCCAATGCCCACGCCCGCGTCGAACTGCTCATGGCGCTCGCTACAGAAAACGAAGAAAACCAGTAGGCCATCCCAACACACTCCTATCCCGAAAGAAATCTCGCTCCGCTCTTGCAGTCCCGTTCTACTCGCAGAAAGCGCTGGCTCTGGTTTGCGATCCGCCGCGCACTCGACTGCCCCCGCCACGGTCTCTCTCCCTTGGAACCCTCTCATCCGGGCACCCCCTTCGCTATGGAATCCCCAAGGGAGAAAGACCCCTCTCCCGCGCCCGGTTCTTGATTTAGGCCGGGCGCTCCTGTAGGGGGCCGTCCAGCTCACCACGGGCCCCGGTTCGGCTGCGCTGCGCGGCGGATGAACTGAGCAGTCGGAAGCAGTTCTCTGTACTTAGAAAACCTCCGGCCAGTGTTGTGCACCGTGATAGAGGGCGAGGATCACGATGCGTTCCTCATCGATGGTGTAGGCAGCGATGAAGGGCGTATTCGGAACGACCAGCTCACGAGTACCCGAAACCCCGCCCGATTTGCCCGACATGGGGAATGTGGCGAGCCGTGGCGAAACACTACGACTTCGACAAGGATTTCCTTCTGGAGCGAGAGCCGTGCTCCACCGATTACGAGATATACGACGAGTAAACTCTACCCTTGTGCGCGAGAGGTTGAAAGCTGCATGAAATCGGTCGCCCCAATCAGCCGCAGGACGATCCGGACAGGAACTGGGAACCGCCGCCGAGTGGGATCATGCACGATGGTTGGTGCAAAGAGTTGATACCTCACGGCGCGAGTCTCAAGCTCGCATCCGCCAGCCGCCAGAACATTCTTGACCCACTCGCTCTCCCGTCCATAGGTGAGCGCAATCAAGAATCCTTCTGGCGCTCGAAAAACATTGACTGGCGTCCGATAGACCCTGCCTGACTTTCGACCTAGGTGCGTCAGGATGCCGAAGCCGGGCAAGCGGTCAGCGAAGCGGCTCGTGATCCGGTTCGTAACAGCCAAGTTGAAAGCTGCCACCCACCGTTTGCGGAAGCGGATTAGAAGGATGGGAGCCAGCAGGGTTGCTAGGAGCGATATGACCCATGTGGCGATCATCGGTTGCTAGACCTCATTGGAGCATGGCGTACTCCGTCTTGGCTTGCTTGAGGATGGGAATGTCGGGGTCAGCGTTCTCCCAAGACGCGAGCCTACACAACGGTTGCCGATACCCGCTCAACTGATCTCGCCGGAGCCAGTACGATCAGGGCTACACCGATGATGACGAGCACAGCCACGCCCACCAGTTCTCCGCGGGCGATCAGATTGCGGAATGCCTGCACTGCCATCAGCGCGGCGTGGGCAAAGCTCGACCATGCCGTAAAAGCAATCAGGCTGCGATTCGCCGATGGGTCACGGGCTGCCAGCAACAAGAAAATGCCGAGTGTGACATAAACGCTCAGCATCATCGCCAACGCAGGTTCTTGCCGCACAAACATCATCAACGGATAAACTAAACCGCAAAAGATCAAGCCCACCACGACCAACACAACCTTCAGCGCACGTTCTCGCCTCATGGTGCCCTCCTGGCAGAAAACTGAAACCAAAGAGTACACGTACACGCCCATCTCTGAGACCATTGAGAGGGAATGTTACGTCGAAGCCGAAGGGAAGGTCAATTGATAGACCTGTAGACGCCTGTAGACGCAAAGAGTGAAAGGGTCTCAAACCTGACCCAGTTCAGATTATGTTGGGCGTGGCCGCAGACCGTCGGGGAGGATGGAAGCACGCACAACAACAAAAATGCTGCAATTGCACTCTAATGTTTGAAGACGAACGACCTCCTTGTGCACGTCACCTCCCACTCCGAACTGGCTAGTGTCCCTCGTCGTCTGCCTCGTTGGGTCGCGCACCCCAAGCAATGAAACGGGGCCTGAAGTCCGAGAGTGGAAGGATCACCTCAAGACCCGTGCCATCGGGATGGATCTTGTACAGACCAAAGAGGCCATGATCGTTGAGGCGGAAAGTTATCCAGCGCCCGTCGGGAGAATAGGAACCCACAAAGGCGCTGACGTCTCCACCTTCATAATTCGATACGAAATGAAGTTGTTTTCCGTCGGGACTGACGGTCACGATGTTTGTGGAGACTCCGGGGATGGCGACGTCTCCATAGATACTGAAAACAAGGTGCTTACCGTCTGGCGCCCAATCCTGCTTAACCGCGACATCGAAACTGAAGGGGGTGACTTGGAACACATGGCTACCATCGACGTCCGACGTGAAGAGCGCCGATCCGGCCGGGTCTCCGTTAAAGCCAAGGAAACTGATTTTTTCCCCGTTGGGAGAAACATTTGGATCAGCGCAGCATGGGCCGATGCGCTGCCGGTTATCGCCGTTGAGATCCATGCTCCAAAAAGCTTCGTCGTTGGTGGCGGGATCGATTCGATCGAATATGATCCGTGTCCCGTCAGGTGTGAAAGAGGGATCGCCCTCACAGACACCCGGAACCGGAAACTCAATCAGGCCGTTGCCATCGGCATTCATGATCGCCACGTTGCCGCATTCACCGGGCGCGTCGTGCTCGAAAACGATCCCACGCCCATCTGGGGACCAA
>Ga0137418_10002738_pt1 | contig 16118 bp, 14 predicted proteins | sample CZODoug3_1_2_16f_FD_122242 | JGI IMG/M metagenome (GOLD analysis project Ga0137418, IMG submission 122242) | Vadose zone soil fungal communities from Angelo Coast Range Reserve, California, USA - CZODoug3_1_2_16fungal (Hybrid Assembly) | ecosystem: Environmental > Terrestrial > Soil > Vadose... | reverse complement strand
GGGACCATCGTGCTCGACGAGGTCGGCGAGCTTTCGCCGGCTGTCCAGGCGAAGCTGCTGCGCGTCCTGCAAGAGGGCGAAATCCAGCAGGTCGGCGCCGGCCGAATGGAGCACGTGGACGTGCGCGTGATCGCCTGTACCAACCGCGACCTGGCTGCCGAAGCCCGTCGCGCGCGTTTCCGCATGGACTTGTTCTACCGGCTCGCGGTGGTGGAGATCGTCGTGCCCGCGCTGCGCGATCACCGCCAGGACATCCCAGCGATGGCACGTGAATTCGCGCAGCGCTACGGGCAACGGTTCGGAAACCCGGATGTCCGGCTGTCTCCGGCTCTCCTCGATGCGCTCGCTGAAGAGGACTGGCCTGGAAACGTTCGCGAGCTCGAGAACACCATCGCGCGAATGGTGGTTGTCTCGAGTTCCCGCGAGATCAGCGTCGACGCGCTGGAAGGCAGCCGGGTCTCGGTCGCCCAGGGCACGGCTGAGGCGCCCCGACGCAGGGAGCCTCTTTCGTTGCGCGATCAGCTCGCGTGGTTCGAACGGAGGATCATCGCCCGGGCGATGACGGCGGCAATGGGCAACCAATCCCGCGCCGCGCGGCTGCTTGGACTCAGCCGCACCTCTCTCTTCGAGCGATTGAGGAAGTACAAGCTCGCGACCGCGGTTGCCGTACCGGACCTGTGATCCCTTCTCGCACCGCAGTGGATACTCCGTCGATCTGGAAGCAGGGCAGCACAAAGCATCAGCCGGAGCTCGGAAGATGAAGACACAATCGAAGTGGGCAGGGCGCAGGAAGAGCAGAAGTCCTCTATGCCGAGCAGGAACCCACGGCCGCCTCTCTGTTCGGCGGACGAACCACAAGAGATCTCGGATCTGATCTTGGCCGCTGCCTGTCCCACCGTCCCTCACTGCGGCCGGTTCGGGAAAGATGGATTGACTTCTTCATGGCGGTTCTTCCTATTCCCCTCGCCCACGACCTCAGCGCGCGGCCAGGCCGATCTGCTGCAGGAAAGTCAGATTGTCTTCCAGATGCCAGTTGTCGGTAATCTTGCCGGCACGGATGGCCAGGATATCCGTGGCAATGAATTCGATTGGCTGGCCCGTTCCCTTATTCCCCTTGAACACGCCGGTGAAATGACCGGTGAAACGCAGATGAGATACCACCCGGTCGCCGGCCAGGATCTGCTGAGCGACGGCCACCTTCAGGTCCGGGACGGCAGCGAGGAACGCTTTGGAGGCAGCGGCAGGTCCCGCCGGTCCCTGCGGGCGACCGGGCGGCAAAGTATGGTCTACGAAGCCGTCGGAGATCGCCTGACGGAGAAGGTCTTCGTCTCCCGTGTTCCAGAATTGATAAAACTTCGCCGCGCTGGCCAGCATCGCGGCGCGACGGGCCGGGGGAATGTCACCGGCGGCGATCAGGGTTTCGGGGCGCGTCGATCTGGCGAGATCACCATCCGCGGTTTTCGCCGGCGTCGGATCGGCGAGCGCGGTGCCCGCGGCCAGCACGATCATCGGCAGTGCGAAGAAGACCAGCTCGAAGACGTGCTGTCCGGCAAGCCGCACGATGTCCGGGTCGTCTTTAGCCATTCGAAGCCTGCGCCGGGTCCTCCGGAATGCGGAACCACGCCACGTACAACGCGGGGAGAAACACGAGGGTGAGCGCAGTCGCCACCGCCAGCCCGCCCATGATCGCGTATGCCATGGGTCCCCAGAACACCGTGGGAGCGATGGGGATCATGCCGAGGATGGCCGCGGTCGCGGTCAATAGAATTGGACGGAAACGGTGCGAAGTCGCTTCGACCACCGCATCCCACTGGGAGCGTCCATGAGCGATCTCGGTTTCGATCTGGTCGACGAGGATGACCGAGTTGCGCACGATCATGCCGACCAGGGCCATGACGCCGAGCAGGGCGACGAATCCAAGCGGCTTGTGCGCGACGAGTAGCGCCAGGACGACGCCGATCAGGCCGAACGGCGCCACGCTCAACACCAGAAAGAGACGGCTCACGCTCTGAAGTTGGATCATCAGGATGATCAGCATCAGCAGTCCCGCGACCGGAAGCACGGCAGCCACGGAGGCTTGCGATTTCGCGCTTTCCTCCACCGTGCCCCCGACCGCGACCTCATAGCCCAGCGGCAGCCCGGCATTCAGCTCGGCGATCTTCTTTTTCAGGGCAGCGATGACCGTCGCCGGCTGCACGCCCTGCGTGAGGTCAGCTTGCACAGTGATGGTGGCAAGTCGGTCCCGCCGCCAGATCAGCGGCCAGTCGAGGCTGTACTCCACGGTGGCTACTTGCGGAAGCGGCACCGTCTTGCCGTTGGGCAGCGGAATCTCAAGAGTCTTCACAGTCGACGCGGAGAGCCGGTCCTCCGCGCCGGCCCAGGCATTCGTATCAATCAAGTAGATGTCATCGCGGATCTGCGTCACCGTGACGCCGGAGACGACGGTGTTCACAGACTGCGCGAGCGCCTGCGAGCTGACGCCGAGCAGTCGCGCCTGGTCCTGATTGACGCGGATGCGCAGCGTGCGCATCGGCTCGATCCAGTTGAAATTGATTGACTGAGTACGCTGGTCCGTGGCGACGAGGCCGGCCACCCGGTAGGCGATATCGCTCACCTTCTGGGGGTCCGGTCCCCGCACACGATATTGCAGCGGCCAACCGACAGGAGGGCCCAGCTCCAGGGGCGAAATCCGCGACACCACTTCAGGGAAGTTGTTGGTGAGTGCCTTCTCGAGCCGTGCTCGCACGCGCTCGCGCGCATCCAGACTCTTGGTCACGATGACGGTCTGGGAGAAGAAGTCGTTCGGGAGCTGCACGTCCAGCGGCAGGTAGAATCGCACCGCGCCCTGGCCGACGTACGTCGTCCAGTGGTCGACATCTGAATCGCCCTTCAAGAGCGCCTCGAAACGGGACGCCGTGCGGTCGCTCGCGTAAATCGACGCACTTCGCGAGAGGGTCAGGTCGACCAACAGCTCCGGCCGGTCCGAAGCGGGAAAGAACTGCTGCGGAACGAACCTCAGCGCCAGCGCGGACAACGCCAACAAGGCGAGCGTAGCGCCGATCGTGATCCAACGCGCGCGCATCGCCTTGACGAGCAGGGACCGGAACCGGCGCCTGATCACTCCCGTCTCGGTGTGGGCTTTGTGCTTCATGGTCGCCGGCAAGATCGCGACGCCGAGCAGCGGCGCGAAGATGACCGCAACTGCCCACGACACCAGCAGGGCGATGGCGACGACTGTGAAGATCGAGAACGTGTATTCCCCGGCCGCACTCTTCGCGAACCCGATCGGCATGAAGCCCACGACCGTGACCAGCGTGCCGGTGAGCATCGGGAAAGCGGTCGACGTGTATGCGAACGTGGCCGCGCGTGCTGAATCCAACCCCTCCTCGAGCTTGGTCACCATCATCTCGACCGTGATCATCGCGTCGTCGACCAGTAGACCGAGGGCGATGATGAGCGCGCCGAGCGATACGCGCTGCAGATCGATCCCTGCGATTTCCATGGCCACGAAAACCGCTGCGAGCACGAGCGGAATGGAGCAGGCGACGACCGCACCGGCGCGCAGGCCGAGGCTGAGAAAGCTCACGCCCAATACGATGGCGATCGCTTCCCACAGCGCCTCCATGAAGTCGTTCACCGCGCTTTCCACGACCCGCGGTTGATCGGCGACCAGCCGCGGCTCGATGCCCACCGGCAGGTTCGCGATAATCTTCGTCATCGCCGCCTCGACGTTGCGCCCCAGGGCGAGGACGTCGCCGCCGGAACGCATGGCGATGCCGAGCTCGATGGCGGGCGTGCCGTTGTAACGGAAGAGCGGCTGCGGCGGATCCGAGTATCCGCGCTTGACGGTCGCGATGTCGCTCAAGCGGAAGATACGGCCATCGACCACGAAGTTGACGCGGCGGAGGTCTTCTTCGGAGCGAAACCGGCCCGTCACCTGCACGAGAATCCTCTCGTCTGTACCCTGCACCACGCCCGCCGGTGTGACGGCGTTCTGCGCCTGCAGGGCGGCGATCAACGCCTCCCGGTCGAGCTTCAGGCCCGCGAGCCTGCGCGGCGAGAACTCGACATAGACCTTCTCGTCCTGCGCGCCGAAGATGTCGATCTTCGATACGTCGTGGATCTCCAGCAGCTTCGAGCGCACGCCTTCGACGTAGTCGCGCAGCTGCCGCAGCGTGAAGCCGTCGGCGGTGAAGGCGTAGAGGATACCGTAGGTGTCACCGAACTCGTCGTTGAAGCCGGGTCCGACGACGCCGGCCGGGAAGGTGCCGCGAATGTCGCCGATCTTCTTGCGCGCCTGGTACCAGATGTCGGGCACATCCCTGCTGCGCGTCGAGCCGAGCAGGTTGACGAACACCGTCGTGACCCCGGCGGTCGTGTAGCTGCGGGTGAAGTCGAGGTCCGGCGTCTCCTGCAACTTCCTTTCAATGCGGTCCGTGACCTGCTTGATCATCTCGTCGATCGTGGCGCCGGGCCACGCCGCCTGCACGACCATCGTCTTGATGGTGAATGCCGGGTCCTCGTTGCGGCCGAGGCGCTTGTAGGAAAACAACCCGGCCGCGATGATGAGGACCATGAAGAACCAGACGAGCGCGCGGTGGCGCAGTGCCCAGTCCGAGAGATTCACCGAGTCGCTCACGTGCGTTCTGAAGCGGCCGGAGGGGACAGGGTGACCTTTTGGCCGGGCCGCAGCGCGTGGGTGCCTGCGGTGACGACGATGTCGCCATTCTTCAGTCCGCTCGAGATGATGACGGACGCGGAATCGTATCGCACCACGTTGACCGGGTGCGCGACCACTGCGCTCGTGGCCGGGTCCACGACCCACACCGCCGGCTTGCCATCGATCTGAATCAGCGCGGTGCCCGGAATGGTGACGACCGGCTCCGGACTCAGTGTGACCCTGCCGATCACCGTCGAACCGAGTCGCATGGTGTCCGGCGGATTGTCCAGGCCGACTTTGACGACATAGGTTCCCGTCGCTGGATCCGCCTGCGGAGACACTTCACGGACGTGACCCGTCGCGGTGATGGTTGGATCGTCCGCCAGCGCTAGCGTGACCGGTGGGCTCTTTGGGGACTGGCGCATCAATACGGCGGGCACGTTGAACACCGCGTCCTTGCCGCCCCTCTGTGCCACCTGCAGGACCATCTGGCCTGCCTGAACCACTTCGCCTGGCTCCGCCCCTTTGGCCGTCACGGCACCGGCGACATTCGAATGCAATTCGGTGTAGCCGACGTTGTCGCGCGCGATTCGCACGGAAGCCATGGACGCAGTAACCCGGGACTGCGCGGCCGCGAGTTGCTGTTGAGCGTCCTCGTACTGCGCGCGAGGGACCACGTCCGCCGACACCAGTGACCGATAGCGCACCTCGTTGCTGCGGGCCTTTACAAGTGTTGCCTGCGCCGACGCCAGGTCGGCTTCGGCGGAGCTCAAGACATTCTTCGCATCCTGCGATTCGATGCGCGCTACGAGCTGGCCGGGCGAAACGCTTTCGCCAACCGACACGCGGCGATCGATGAGGCGTCCGCCGATGCGGAAGGCGAGGCTGGTCTGGTTTTGCGCCTGGACCTGCCCGCTGAGTGAAACCAGCTCACCTGTCGGGCCGTAGCGGATCACAGTCGTCTGCACGGGGCGAACCAGGGGGGGCTCTGGCGCGTGCCGGCTGCAGCCGGAAATGACGAGCGCACAAGCGACGAGTACGGAGGATTGCACCGCGAGTCGCGCTGATGAGGTCATGGCAGCGAATTCCCTTCCTTGGTGGATGCAACGAGGCTCCGGCCGGAAGCGAGGCGTAGCTGTGCCCGCGCGTTGGCCAGCTCGGCATCTGCCTGGATGCGGTTCACGTCCGCGATGAAGGCATCCCGCTGTGCCTGCAGCAGGTCGAGCTGGGTGACGTTTCCCACCGCATACCGGGTTTGCGCTTGTGTGGCGGCCTCGAAAGCGGCTTGCCGTCCCGCCCGTGCCGCGCGGCTCTTGGCGATCCCGGCGGCTACCGTGTTCCACTGCTGGTGGATGGCGTCGCCCGAAGAGAGCGAGGTGTGCAGCTCGCGGGCGCGCGCCGCGTCGGCCTGCGCGTCCTGCCTGCGGATGTTGGCGAAGGTGGTGAGATCGAGTGACCAGGTCAGTGTCACTCCGGCCTGGTAGCTCCAGTCGTGCCCGACAAAGCCGGGGGCGTTGGAGCCGGTCTCCGCAAAATATCCCGCAATTGACGGCACCAGCGTAAGGCGCTGCGCCGTCGCGAGCTGTTCCGCAGCGCGCGTCGATTGCGCGGCGGCGGCCACGGCGGGAACGGTCGGAAGCTCCCTCTCGAACTCCGACAGCGGTGCTTCGGGTTTGAGATCCGGATCGAGCTCGGGGGAGCTTGACAGGTCCGGGACTACGCCCGAAGCGGAGCCCAGCGCACGGCTCGCCACGGCAACCTGCAATTCCGCGGAAGCGACCTGCTGAAGACGCTGCTCCACCTCGGCACGTGCCCGGTCGACCTCCAGAAGGGCTGCGTTACCCGCGCGGTAGTGCTCTTGCGCCAGGCGCAAGGCTTCGCGCGATACCTGGAGCGCCTCGTTCGACGCCCCGACCAGGGCAATGCTCGCGATGAGCTGGTAGTAGGACTGCGCGACTGCGGCTTCGACCTCCAGCCGCGTCGCATCGAGCTGGCGGGCCGCCCCCGCGGTGGCCGTTCTTGCCGCCGCTATGCGCTGGAAATTGGGAAGGTCTAGAAGCGGCACGGTCGCGGTCGCGACGCCGGTCCACTCGTTCTCGGGCAGGAGCACGATGGTCCGGTCCGGGCCACCGAGCGCGCCGAGATTGATATCGGCGCCGTACTGGTTCCGGGCGTACCTGCCGTTCACCGAAATGCCCGGCAGCACGCGGCCGAGCGCGGCGTCGGCTTCGGCACCGCTCTCGCGGAGGTTCGCGCCTGCTTCGAGGGCGGCCGGGTTCCGCTCACGCGCCGCCGCAGCGAACACCTCGAGCTGTTGCAGTGCGATCGATGCCCGAGGGGCCAGGGCGAGCACCAGACCGAGGGCCGCGAGGCAGTGGTGCACTGATCGTCTGGGTGGATTGGACATCCGCATCCCACCGGTGCAGCGGACATGCCAACCAGCGATCGCAGGGAACCGAGAGAGACCCTGGTGGAATTCCGAGACCCCGTTCGGAATCGCGGATACCGAGACGGTTTCGACGCCCGTGACCGACTCTGCGGCAATGGCGATCATCGATCCCCTGAGGGAAGCGGCACGGCTCGAGGGCCCGACCATCCGTGATCCCCGGCGGCCCTGTCGGGGATTCCGGCGGGTCTCGCCGTCGCTCTCCAAGCGTCCGCTCCGCTCACGCTCTCTGCAGCAGCGCTTTTGCTGCCGCAACCAGCCTGTCCGGCTCGAAACCAAATTTCCGCTGCAGCTCCTTCAGCGGCGCCGATGCTCCGAAGGTCTTCATCCCGATCACGTGATCAGAAGCGCCGACGTATCGCTCCCATCCGAAGACCGAAGCCTGCTCGATCGCGACGCGCGCCTTCACGGCGGGCGGCAGCGCACTGTCGCGATACTCTTGCGTCTGCTGCTCGAAGATCTCCCAGGACGGCATCGAGACCACCCGCGAGCGGATGCCCTCGGCGAGCAGCTTGGCGTGGGCCTCCACGGCAAGGCCCAGCTCACTCCCCGAGGCGATGAGGATCACCTCGGGATTCCCGCCCGGCGCGTCCGCGAGCACGTAGGCGCCGCGCGCGACACCCGCCGCGGGAGCGTAGATGCGCCGATCCAGCGTCGGCAACGGTTGCCGCGAGAGCACGAGCGCGGCCGGCTGGTGGCGGAGCTGCATCACGTAGCGGTAGGCCTCGACGACCTCGTTGGCGTCGCCGGGCCGCAGCGTGACCAACCCGGGGATGGCGCGCAGCGATGCCAGGTGCTCGACGGGCTGGTGGGTCGGACCATCCTCGCCGTCACCCATGGCGTCGTGCGTGAACACGAAGATCGCCGGCAGCTCCATCAACGCCGACAACCTGATGGACGGCCGCGCGTAGTCGCTGAAGATGAAGAACGTCGCGCCGAACGGCCGCAGCTTCGACAGCGACATGCCGTTGACAGCCGCCGCCATGGCGTGCTCGCGAATGCCGAAATGGAGGTTCTTGCCGCTCGGGTTTCCGGCCTGGAAGTGTCCCGCGCCCAGCGTGTGGTTGGTGTACGCCAGCGTCCGCTGGCTGAGGTCCCAGGCCTGATCCCATCCGAGGCGAGCCTCGTCGAGCAAGATCCGCATCAGCTCGGGGACGGCGATGGCCGGGTGGGTATCGTTGAGCTGGATGGCGACCTTCTCGGGGAGGGCGGTCCAGTCGCCATTGGTGCGGCGGAATCGCCTGATCAGATCGGTGAGCGAGCAGGCCACGAGAAAGTATTCCTGGACGAAACGCAGCCCTTGCCCCTGCGTCGTGGAGTCGTCGGGGTAGAGGACCCGCGTGAGAGACTCGGCCGCGAGCGTCTCCGCGAGCGCGGCGATGAAGTCGCCGTGGCTGAACGCCTGGAAATCGAAATAATCGCCAGCGTTCGCCGCCCAGAGGCGCAGTGTGTTGATCGTCTTGCCGCCGTAACCGACGACGGGCCGATCGAACGGAATGCCTATCAACGTCGTCGGCCTTCCCGGGATCGCGCTCAGCGTTCCGCCGCGGACCTCGAAGGAGCAGTTCAGCTCGATCTCGACCTTGTCGTCGGGGCGGGCCACCTCCCACGGGTCGGGGCGGCGAAGCCAGTTGTCCGGCTGTTCGCGTTGCCAGCCATCCACGATGGACTGGCGGAACATTCCGTACTCGTACCGGAGCCCGTACCCCATCGCCGGTAGCTGCAGGGTGGCCATCGAGTCCAGGAAGCACGCGGCCAGGCGCCCCAGCCCGCCATTCCCCAACCCGGCGTCAGGTTCCTCTTCGAGCATGCCGAGCCAATTCATCGACGCCTGCGCCTGCTTGACGGCCTCGTGCACGAAGGGACTCAACAGGAGGTTGGTGATGTTGTTCGTCAGCGAGCGGCCGATGAGAAATTCCATCGAGAGGTAGTAGACGCGCTTCGGGTCCAGGCGCTCGTAGGTCTGCTCCGTGCGGACCCATCGCTGCGAAAGGACGTCGCGGATGGAGCGCGCCAGCGCCTCGTACCGCTCGCGGAGCCCGGTCGCCGCGGGGTCGGCGACGTTGTCGAAGAGCAAGTGCCGCTCGTAGAACGCATCAGCGCTGCCCGTCAGTTGAATCGGACCGCCGTATTGCCGCAGCAAGGCTTCCAGGGTCTCCGAGGGTGTCGTTGCTCGAAGAGCCGCCACTCTTGTCGCGCTCATGCCGTCTCCCGTTGTCCCCGCGCCTGCGCCGCGCCGATGCGCCATTCGGGGGCCATCTCGTCCCAGAGGCGGATCACCGGTTCGGACCGATCGTGCTCGTACCCCACCGCGCTGAGGCTGCCCGTTCCGAGCAGGAAGTACCTGCCCGCGCCCGGCTCGAGCCCTAGCCAGCGCGCCACGAACACCCGGAGAAAGTGTGCGCTCGAAAAGAGAAGGACGTCCCCTTCGATCCCCCGCACGCGGTGGACCACCCGGTCTGCCCGTGCCCCGACCTGGTCCGGGGATTCCCCGCCCGGACCGCCGTCACGAAACAGCTGCCAGTCAGGGCGCTCCGCGAGGATGTCGGCGCTGGTACGACCTTCGTACGCGCCGTAGTTCCATTCGAGCAGGTCCGGTTCGACTTCCGCCGTAGACCCGAAGCCAGCCAGCTCGCACGTCTGGACCGCCCGCTGCAAGGGGCTCGTGAACACCGCGGCGAACCTCAATACCGCCAGCCGCTCGGCGAGCCGGACGGCCTCGGCCTGGCCGTGGGCTGTCAGCGGCAGGTCGGTCCCCCCCGTGTGTTGACGAGAAATCGTCCAGGCCGTCTCCCCGTGCCTGGCAAGGTATGTGACAGGAAGCGCGTCGCTCATTGCCGGCCCCCGGTGCAGCAGACATGCCAACCAGCGATCGCAGGGGGACCGAGAGAGATCCTGGCGGAATCCCGGGACCGTGTTCGGCATTACGAGACCCCGTTCGGAAATCGGCGGATGGTCGCGCCCCTTGGTCCGGCGGCGCGTGCCCCGTCGTAGCCGGAGTGGCGGCTGACGGCTGCAACGCATCGCCGCGGAAGCCAGCATCGTCCGTTGCGGTGAGCCATCGCCGCATCAGGCGGGATCTGCGGGCGAGTACGATTCGACGACCTCGTACATGCCGGGCTCAAACCTGGCGAGGGCGAGCGCCTGTTGCAAAAACGGCGCAGGAGCCGGGTTCCTGCGCATGGCTTCGTAATCCTCGATTGTCCGCCATTGCGCGTACATCGTGACCCGAGTGCCGTCGAGGCTGCGATGAAGGCTGGCGGACACGAAGCCAGGCGCATGCCGCACCGATGTATCGGTCGCCCGCGCGAGTAACTCGACGAGGTGTCGTTGATTCGCCGGCTCGACCGTGAAGACGTTGATGAGCGTGACGAGCCTGGCGTCCTTCGAGATGGTTGTCATCGTGATCGCCGGTCCTCTTGTTGGGCAAGAGAGCTCTAGCTCAGCCTAAGGTCGCAATCGTTTCCGCAAACCAGTTCGTCGCCGTCGGATTCGTATTACGGACCGCATGCCGGACTCAGTCCTCGCGAACGGCGAGCCGGACTGCGCAAATACGCGGCTGGCACGTCCCATGCTGTAGCGATCCCCAGCATGATGTCCGACTCAATCGACGAGAAGAACAAGGCACATGTGCTCCAGGCCTTCGACACTTTGTTCAACCAACGCGACCATGCTCGCGCCGAGCGCGCGAATCAACAGCACTCTCCTGCGGCCCACATCCAGCGGCAAAAAAGAGCATCTGGCATGTCGATCCAGCCGAGGCTCGATCGTCGCATGATCGGAACCCCAAGGAGGAGCCATGAAATACCTGACGTTCATCCGCCATTCCGAGTCGTATCGCGAGTCCCCGCCGCCGCCCGCCTTGATGGAGGCGATGGGCAAGTTCGTGGAGGAATCGTTCAGGAAGGGCACGCTCGTCGACACGGGTGGTCTGCTGCCGAGCAAGGATGGCGTCCGGGTGCGGCTTGCGAAAGGCAAGATCACCGTGACCGACGGCCCGTTCTCCGAGACCAAGGAGGTCATCGGAGGCTGGGCAATCCTGAAAGCGGACTCGAAGGCTGAAGCGATTCAGATCGCCACCCAGTTCATGGAGTTGCACCGAAAGCACTGGCCCGGCTTCGAGGGCGAGTCCGAGGTGCGGCCCATGTTCGACCCTGGCATGGGTCCGTAACGCTCGAGCCGTGCTCAGCGCAGGTCAGAAGCCCCAGCCACTGTTGCCGCTGTTGGAGGCAAGGGCGGAGAGCTGCGGAGCCGGCGCCCGGCGCTGACGCTGGGCTCAGGGTCCGTTCGGCAGGGCGTCCCAGGCGATCTGCTTCTGGAGCCGGAACGAGCCCGCGCCCTCCGCATCGTGGAACGTGCCTTCCATGGTCTCCCCGGCGATCTCTCCGTCGAACACGCCCATCTGCGGAACCTCGAATCGCACGGAATGACCCAGCTCGATTCCGCTCAGCGACACCGGCGCGCCAATCGGAGCCCTGCCCCAGTAGTTGCCCCGATACCCGGTGTCCGTCCGCGAGAAGTCGAAGTACACGACGTTCTCGAGCATGCCCTTGCGGACCACGCCCTGCCACGGTCCGCTCAGCGCATCGTCGGCAGACGCGCGGGACACGCCCGCGCAGGCGAAAGTCGATAGCAGTGCAAACATCGTCCACTTCTTCATCGCATCCTCCATCGGCAAGAAGCCGTCGGCGACTCCGATGGCCGAAGCCGCCGACAAATTCCCGCACGATCGATCCGGGAATAACGAGACCGCGCTCTGAGTCCACCGCGCTGGCCCGACCGGCGAACGTCATGGAGAGCCGACCGGCCTACGCGGGAATAGGCCGGCCAGTCGATCCCATCATTGGGGTGGAGGCAAACGAAATAGTAACGAGCCCAAGGGGCTACTACGAGTCAGGTGATCAGCGATCAGTTCACAGCGGATTGGCCGATGCGAGTGATCGCCGAAGACCCTGCACGCGCCAGCCCCACAACCCGAGCACAAACCATTAACGGAGAATAGAATGAAAAACTGTAATATACCAAGGAATCAGACCACAAGTCGCATCCTCCTCACCGCGTGCGCCTCTGCTCTCGCGGTGGCGTTCGCGGTCGCGTTCCCGCGGCCGGCCTACGCCGACGATGTCACACCGCCACCGGTGCCCGCCAACATCAAGGTGCCCGCGGGGAACGAGGCGTTCCTCTTGGGTCACGGCGTTGGCACCCAGAACTACGTCTGCCTGCCGTCAGGCACTGGCATCGCTTTCACGCTCTTCACGCCGCAGGCCACCTTGTTCAGCGACGATGATAAGCAACTCACCACCCACTTCTTCAGCCCCAACCCAATTGAGAACAACACGAATCCAGCGGTAGTGGCCGCCGGCATGATCCGCGCCACCTGGCAGCACTCCCGGGACACGAGCACGGTCTGGGGCCAAGTGAAACCAGGCAATTCCTCCTCCGACCCCGGTTTCGTCGCGCCGAATGCCATTGCCTGGCTCCTGCTTACGGTGGTTGGAGCCGAGGACGGACCCACCGGTGGTGACACGCTGACGAAGACCACCTTCATCCAGCGGCTGAACACGTCTGGAGGGGTCGCACCGTCGACGGGCTGTCGTTCGCCAACAGACGTCGGCAATCTGGCATTTGTGCCTTACACAGCCGACTACTTCTTCTACAAGGCCGCTGACGGCCACGCGAACGGCGGCAACTAGGATCTCTGCTCAAGGGCTGCGGAAGAACCGGACGGCGCAATCGTCCGGTTCTCCCTGCCTGACCCGAATCGCGAGGGAACGACACGGCAAGCCTTACCGTTCGGGCGCGGCGCGCTTTCATTTGAGCAGGCGCCGTTCGGAGGCTGGAGGAAGAAGTCAGTTACTTCTTCCCGCGCGCATAGGCCTTCACCGCCTTTTGGATGAGGCCCTTGGCTGCCTTCGGTCCTTCCCAGCCTTCGAGGCGGACTTTCTTACCCGTCATCATCACGACGATGACGAAGAATTGTTCCAGTTCCTGATGGACGCGCTTCTCCAGCGCCGTGGCATCGTCCCAACGTTTCTCGTCCGACGGCACTACAATCAGCCTGTCGTTCCGTTCCCACTTCTCACCTTTTTCCTTCTGGATGAGCCGGACTACTCCGATCGCCTTGGAAGGGATGATCACCCCGGGATATGTAGACATGTCGTGATAGACCATCGCATCCAGAGGGTCGCCGTCTTCCGCCCGAGTGCCGGGTACGAATCCCCAGTCGTACGGATAGGCCGTGCCAAGGCACAGCGGGCGCGCGAACTTGAAGGTCTGTTCGGCCGGCTCGTACTTGAACTTCGCTCGTGAGCCTCGAGGAGCCTCAACGACCACCTGTACCTGGCCGTCTTCGTCGTGCGAGGGGAGATTGATCAGGTTGGGCATGAAATGGCCAGCGCCTCTGGCTGAGATCCATTTTCACTTCGGCTGGGACTCCACTTCGAGGGTGAGTTTGGAAAATGCACTCATGCTGCATGCATAGAAATTGGTGTAGCCCAAGGCAACCCCCCGTCGTTACCGACCCCGTCGCCGCTGATCCCGCGACGCGGACCCGCCGGTGCTGGCGTCCATCGTCAAGAGCGGGCTCGGTCTTCCGCTCCCTGAGCAACTCGACGATCATCTGCACGCGTTTTGGGACGACCGGCGTTCCCTGCCATTGTCGTATCGGTCTCGGATCACCAACGTGATTTCGTGCGCCTTCCGAATCACCTCGAACAAAGGTTATCCAACGCCGCCCGCCGGCATCCGCCCGGCCAGATTGCCCGCACGGTCGCCAGGATCGGCTCTCCATCGCTGGTAGCCCTGGAGGGGCTCGCCGTCGCGGTCGCTCTCCGAGCGAGCGGGCGCCCCTCCTTTCCCGCCGCGGTCGCCGCGCCCATCGCCATCGCCGGCGGAAAGGCGCTGAAACGGATCGCGGGCCGCCCCCGCCCCGGACGGAAACGCTTCGGGAGCATGGGACGGCAGTCGTTCCCGAGCACCCATGTCGCGGGGCCGGTCGCACTTCTGGCTTCCCTGGCCTGCATTGCGCCGCCCACGCCAGGATGGCGCGCTCTGCTGGCGATCGGGAGCGGGACCGCAATCATCGTCGGGCTCGAGCGCGTCCGCGCAGGAGCGCACTGGGCTTCCGATGTAGTCGCGGGCGCGGCCCTCGGCGCGCTGGTCGGTACGGTCCTCGGCTGCGTCGCCCGCACAAAACCAGCTGGTGATCGCGTCCCGGAACAGGACCGGGGGATGTCATCGCTCTGACAAAGCACCTGGTCGCGGTCGACATCGGAGGCAGCAAGATCGCTTTCCTTGTGCGCGAAGCGGGCAGCGCGCGCGACGTATACGCGAACAAGCTCAAGACGCCAGCATCCGCAGGGGTGGAAGGGATTCTGCGGCTCGTCGACGAGCAGATCGATAATCTTCCGGGCGGGCGGCTCAGCCTCCGGAGCATCGGCGTCGCGGTCCCGGGCCACGTCGATCCGGCCGGCCACGTACTTTGCGCTGGGAACCTGAAAGGCTGGGTGAACGTCCCGCTCCGCACCCTGCTCGAGGACCGTTATCGGGCGCCGGTATTCGTGGAACGCGACGCGAACTGCGGCGCCATCGGCGAGAAGTGGCGCGGTGCCGCGGTCGCAATGCACGACTTCGTCTTCCTGGCACTCGGCACGGGAGTGGGCGCCGGGCTGTTCCTGGACGGGCGCGTTTACCGCGGCGCCCACTACGCAGCGGGAGAGGCGGGAGACATGAGCTTCCCTACACGTCGGCCAGAGAAGGAGCGGCCGCCGACTGTCTCCGACGTGGTGGGCAAGCGCGCCATCAAGAAGAAAGTGAAACGGGACACGGGCGAGAAGATGAGCGCCGCCGAGGCGCTCGAGCAGTCGAGGTGGAAACCGCGCCTTGAACGTGCCACCCGCGACGTCGTCGAGTACCTGAGCACGTCGGTGGTCGCGATCTGCTCCTTGCTCGATCCGGAGGCGATCCTCTTCGGCGGCGGAACGAGCGATGCGGGCGAAGCTCTCCTGGAACGGATTCGCCGTCGCGTTCCGCCGCGGCTGCTCTTGCGCGCACGCCTGCTGCTGGCGGGGCTCGGCTCGGACTCGCAGCTCTACGGCGCGCTCTGGGGGGCCGCGAAGGCGGCCAATCTACCATCGCCGGACGTGCGCCGCGTCACCTCGGCCAAACCCGCAGCTCGGAGGAGCAAGAACGGGCGGCCCCCAGCGGTCCAGCACAATCGATGACTAGCTCGAGCAGCGGTGCGCCGGCGCCCGCACCACCGCCACTCTGCCGCCTGAGGAGTCTGGCTGCTGCCGGCGGTTCCCGCTCGCGCCGGCGTCAGCAACCCGCGCCGAGGCTAGTCTTTTGAATATATGGGCCCTGGTTGGACCCCGCACGCGTTGGCCGAAAGGACTGTCTCGCAGGCGGAACAATCAGAGGAGCGAGGAACCCGCTATGCCCCGCGACGACCGCGCGTGGGTGCCAGACTCCAGGCTCGCGGCGGCATCCGGTCCAGCAGATGGTCGACGAAGGTTTTGACGAGGGGAGAGAGGTCGCCTGGAGCCGATGAGCATGGCCCGCTAACTTCGCGAGGTGCTCTCCCGCATGGATGACGATGTTCGAGCTGCCTTCGTGCTCTGCGATCTGGTCGAGCTCCCGGTGGAGGATGCGGCTCAGATCGTGCAAAGTTCCCCGCAGGTCGTCCGCAGGCGAGCTCACCACGCGCGGCGGATGCTGCGCGGGTTCCTCGAACGGCTGTGGAGTGTGTGACGAGAACGGAGGAGCACATGGATGTCATCTCGAAGTGGGCGCAGGTCGTCGGTCGCGTCGCGCTCGGAACAATCTTCTTGGTCAGCGGACTCGGAAAGCTTGCGGCTTGGGGCGGAACCGTCGCGTACTCGAGCAGCAAGGGCGTTCCGGAGATTCTGCTCGCGATTGCCACCGCCCTCGAGTTGCTCGGGGCCGTCTCACTCATCGTCGGGTTCAGGGCCCGCTGGGGTGCGCTCGCGCTGCTCATCTTCCTCGTGCCGGTGA
>Ga0137418_10002737_pt1 | contig 16124 bp, 14 predicted proteins | sample CZODoug3_1_2_16f_FD_122242 | JGI IMG/M metagenome (GOLD analysis project Ga0137418, IMG submission 122242) | Vadose zone soil fungal communities from Angelo Coast Range Reserve, California, USA - CZODoug3_1_2_16fungal (Hybrid Assembly) | ecosystem: Environmental > Terrestrial > Soil > Vadose... | reverse complement strand
GGCCGGAGGCGAGATGGGTAAGAAATAGGTGAAACGCCACTCGGGGTGGCGCATCAGCAGTGGCATCTTACGATCGAGCACGACTCCGCACGGACCCCAATCGCGCGGCGACCCGCCGCCGATGTGCGGTGTCCATCTGCCGGCGATGGCGGGCCAATAGAACTTGTTCCCATCGGGCATCAATAGACTGACGCCGGACGAGTCGGACTGGGTGATCTCAAGGATCGTCTCCGTCAGGGTCTGCAGAATAGTGCGCGGTGAGTAAGCCAGGCCACGGGCTAGCGCCTCGAGTGCGCGGTTTTCCTTCTCATAATCGGGCGGACGCGATGGGCGACGATGCAATTCCTCGGTGCAGAGAACCGATTCCAGTGAGACGATGCGCTCATTTAGGTCATCGCGCTTCTGAGATGCGTTGTCCGCCATGTTTTCACCTCCCTTAAAGAAGAGGCGCGCGTTTCAAAGTCGCGAGCTTGGCGAAGGTTCGAGTCAAAAAGTATAGCTGTCCCTCACCCGGCCCCACAACCAAAAAATCAAGCGGAACAACGAGGGTTTCTCCAGTTTGTTCCGATTTGGCACGAGTGGTGGCTTATACCACAGCGCGGCAACCCCTGTGTGTCCAACATTGAACACTTGAAACGGGTTCAGCGCCTGCCGGGTCTCTCACCAGCGGCCAGTGCCAAAGAGTTTGGCCGGGGTAACATTCAGGCCGCGAGCGATCTTCACGATGCTAACGAGAGCGGGATTACGGATTACCCTTTCAACTTCGCCTAAATAGGTGGCGTGCAGTCCCGACAACTCGGACAGCTTTTCCAACGTAATGCTTTTCTGATTGCGAAGCTTCCTAACACGAAGACCGAAGGGTGTTCTCGGGTCTGTTGGCATCCCGCTATCATTTTGATTCACCCGCTGACAGTCCACAGGCTATGAGTGTGGACAACGATGAGTGTGGTACAATGTCCCAAGAGGCAATATGCTTTACCAATACCCGCCCACACCACCCGGAAATATGGATTTTCCCGGCCCAGTTGAACAGGCGCTTTCGTTTTGCTTCGTATACCTGCTGCTGCTGTCTCTCGTACTCCTCGTGATCCCGAAAAAATGGATGCGGCGGTTGATACATATCGCTTTCCACTCGCGGGTAGAGGAATGAATCCCGTACCGAATAATGTGCGGGATGAAGTGGCCCATAGCGGGGGCCTTGAACGTGTTAATGATGTGTGGCATATATAATGACTGCTATTACTTATAATTGTTATTGACATGCAACGAAACGAAGCGTACACACAGTCTAGTCTCACCTTGTCGACATTTGTAGGATTGTCCCTGCAATCAGGCCCGCGTCACCTCGAACGTCCAGTCAAAGGAGGCCACCGTGCCTCGACGAATAATCATCAGCCTTGTTGTAATTGCGCTGGGAGCTTGGGCGCAAAATTCTTTGTTACGAGCTTCCCCACCTATTGGAGCGGTAGTTCAAACGTGGAGTTACGACCCGCAAACCAACGTCGTCACACTCAAGATCGCCAACACCTCACACAAAGACATAACCGCCTTCAACATCACCCACAAGGAAACGTATGCAGATGGGCGCGTTGAACAAGGCGAACTGCTCGAAGAACTAATCGGCAAAATAATGATCGCAAAAGAACTTCAAGGCGACACTTCGCGGGGTGCGGAATACTTCCGTAAGGTGCATGGGGACGGTGCGTTTCACCCGGGCGAAGTTCGAGATGAAAAGTTGGGTGTACAGCCGGGGCTAAAGGACTTTCAGGCCGTAATTGACGTTGTGACCTATAGCGACGGAACAGCGGACGCCAACAACAACGATGCTTTGGGACGAATCGTTGACGAACGTCAAGCCACAGTAGCTTCACAAAAAATAATTACTGATGCTATCCAAGCTGCATTGGCTGACCCTAACGACCCTGAACCGTCCATGACTGCCGCGAAAAAGATACAAGATCGAGCGACGATCTGGAAGGCACAGCGACACACCAAATTAGACCTAGACGCCGGACACTTGGAGGCGCTAGCCAACGAAATCAAAAGCGTGTCCTCGCGCAGTGCGAATAGCAACGATAAGCGAGCCGCACTCAAACAGATCGTGAGCCAAGAAGAAGTTAGGCTGTCCGTGCTGTCACCCCAAGCGGCACCTGTAAAGACAGGAGGCCAGCAATGAACAAATATATTTTAGGGTTTGCCATTGCGATTCTCGCGGCGACCTCGGCCAACGCGCAAGATTGTAGTAACGCAGTTCAGCCTACTAAGACTTGGAACCAACAGCCTCCTGACGCGCCAGGGACCGCCCCCAATTGCAACGGGACTTACCAGCAGTCTTTTACTGTCTATTCGACTACTGTGGACACCTGTCAGAATATAAACACTGGGGTCGTGTACGACCAAGCCGTTCGCCAAGTCACGGGAATTGGTTATTGGTCAGCACCGACCTCCGGGGCACCGTTTTGCAGCAACTCAACAACTCTGAAGTGCAATCCGACAATTGCGCAGGAATTGACCTATGCAACCAGTGGAACCGACTACAATCGCTTCTACCTGAGAGCGTGGGACGCAGCCCCTATGATTCAGGGGGCTATGGTGTGTCCAAATCCTCAAAACTACCCAATGGCTCGGCAGGACTTCTGGCAATGCAGGGGGGTTGCATGTCGCAATTGCGGCGATTGTTATGTCAGCGTTTGCTGCACTACGCCTGTGCTTATCGATGTCGGCGGAAAGGGCTTCGCGTTGACCGACGCCGCCAACGGCGTGACGTTCGACATCGCCGGATCAGGAACTCCAGTTCGGCTCGGCTGGACCGCCCCCGGCGCAAACAACGCATTCCTTGCCTTACCCGGCGTAGACGGCCTCGTTCACAACGGCACCCAACTCTTCGGCAACTATACGCCGCAACCACCATCAGCCACTCCCAACGGCTTTGCGGCGTTGGCTGTTTATGACGACCCGAAGAATGGCGGCAACGGAGACGGAGTCATTGATTCCAGTGATACTGTTTTCGCATCCCTCCGTTTGTGGCTCGACGCAAACCATGACGGTGTTGCACAACCGGAGGAGTTACATACCCTTCCGTCTTTGGGTGTGAACTCCATTAGCCTGAAATACAAACAGGACGATAGGACTGACAAGTACGGAAACGTGTTCCGCTATCGTGCTCAAGTGAATCCGGGGGACACCACCAGCACAGGCCGGATGGCGTACGATGTTTTCTTGATTGGGACGACTACTCCGACCGCTAGGAATAAACTTATGGTTCCAGCGGGCGGTAAGTGCCAAGTTCCCACGATTAAGACTGGAATGCTGGCACCTGTAAGCAGCAGTCTCCGGTAGATTTGACGCGGGAAACGAAGGGATGGGGAGGGGATTTCGGGGACAATCTCCTCCCGTTCATCTTCGGACGCTAACGATGGAACTTCGAGGAAACGCTAATCTTTGGCTTCCAATCGCGTTCGCGGCGGTAGTCAGTGAAGCCACTCCAATGTCTGAATTGCGTTATTTACCTGAGTCTCTGCAACAGATGAACTCCAAATTGCTGGCCTTCGATATACCCCACGGTATTACGCAACGTTCGATCTCCGGGGTGATTGAATTCACTGGTGCGTACTTTCCAGTGCTTCAAGCCTTGGTGGTCGTCTGCGCGTTCGGTGCGTATCTCGCTCTGACAAGGACTTTCAGTTTACGGGGATTTTTGTGCGGATTGCCCACCGGGCTTCTCGTATTGAGCTTCGGTTTTGCGGGCGTGATAGCTTTGTTGATTTTTTCTACTTCGCATCTTCCTCAACTTATTTTTTATTACGTGATCTTGCGGTTGCCCATGTTTCTTGCTCTGGTGTTGGCATTGTGGATGGCGCAATACATACGGCTCAAAAATGCGAGAGTACAAAGGGTGCGAAATTTGAGTTCCAAACTGGCCTGAGGCACGTCGGAGCACGAAAATGCAGTGGATAATAGCAGCGGTGCTGTGCCTCGTGTTCGCAATACGAACGTCTGGCCAAAATCCTACGATCTACACGGATCATCCCAACCCACGGTCCAAAGCAAACTCCCGGATTCATTGCTCGGCGTTGTAATTGAAAGTTGGTACTACGATCCGGTACAGAAGGCCGTCATCCTGCATCTCGTAAATCAATCGCACAAGGATGTAACGGCGTTCAACATTTCTATCCTTGAGAAGTATGCAGATGGGAGCACAAGCTATCTGGACGGCACGCCGAGCAACATTCACGACCACCAACTAATGGAAGATATGGTCGGATTGCTGATAAACATTCAGTTGGGAGCGAGTCCCGGAAGCGGCAAGGGGACGTTTGTTGCCGGGACAAGCCGGGATTACCCGGACTTCGTTGGTAAAGATGTGTCCGGCATAGATGCCGTGGTGGATGTGGTCGCCTACGCCGATGGGTCCGCCGATGTGCGGGACAATGACCGGGCCTTCCGAAACCTGACGGGAGAGAAAGGGCCGACTACTGGCGATGGAAAAAGTCACCGATGTCATCAAGCGGGCGTTGGCTGACGCAATGGTCAGTGATCCGGTCTCTGTTGCGTTGAATGAGTTGCTGCCGTTCGCGGAATCATCGGATGCGAAGACTAAGAACCGTTCGCCGGAAGTTGCCGAGAATAACGTTGCAAGGAACCTGCAAGGCGACATACAGAATTTACAGCGCATGCAGCAGGAGAAAATGAGCGGTACGCAACGCGAGTCCCTTGAGCGGTACGTTGAGTATCTGGAGAGGATGATTGGTTTGCTGAAGCCACATTGCGAGCTTGTGCCGCTATAAAGATGTCAAAAAGGCGCGCTCAGTTTTTTTCCAGCAGCTCATTCAGAAGCTTGTGCATGCGTTGCACGGCGTCGAACAGCTTGTCCACGCCCGGAGTCTCCCGAGTAACCTCGTGGGTGGTGAGATCGGACACTATGGCGTTTCCCAGTTGGGCGGCGCGACGGATGCGCTCGCTGGTAAGCAAGGGGAGCACGGTGTGTGGATCGTGATGCGTGAGGCGGCGTTCCTGCCATTCCTGGACGGCCCACGCGGTTTTACGGACGTGATCGACGGCGTCGCGGAAATCCATGAGGATGCGCTCGTCAATCCCTCCGCTGCGAATGGCGTGCTCGAGCTGCATGAGTTCTGCGCTGGTCTTTTTGAGCTGGAAATTAACGCCCCAAAAGGTCTCGCTCGGAATGAGTAACTCGACCGCAACTCCGACTACCTGGCTTTCTTTGCGGCGGATAGCCACCACGCGAGCGCGATAGGTTTCTCCTGAAATTAAATTGGTCAGTTCAAGTTGGCTCCCCACACTGGGGAAGTTCGGCATGTCCAGCAGGCCGCCCTGGGTGTTCACTTCGCGGGCTTGCGCGGTTTCGACGACAATGCGACCTGTGGCTTCCTGCCATTTGGCCTGCACGGGAACGATAACGGGAAAGCGGCTGCCGCGGCGCTGGTCGGTTTTCGTAGTAAGTGGTGGACTGACGAGTTCTTCCATGCGGGTACCCTTACAGGGAGCTTAGCGTCAGTTCCATTTTGGAACAGTGTCCGAGTGTGTGTACGTGCCCGATTTGTCAACAGTCAGATGGACGTCGGGTCCGGCGCAGCAACTGACTTGATGCTTGCGCCAGCTCCAGAAAATCCTTCCGACGAGGTACGCGAAGCTATTCCACGATTATGACGAGAATGCGCATACCGGGATGGCGCCTGTTGTAGAGATAGTAGTCGTCGTCGATATAGTCGATGTAAAAGTCGTCGTCGTAGCCCCAATCGTCGGGCCAGGCATCGGTGTATTCAAACCAATAGCCGCCGTATTGAAAGCGTTGGTCTCCGCCGCCTCCACCCCCGCCGCGCTGCACGTGAAAAGAGTGTTCGCGGCCGAAGCTGCTTCGGAAACGGTCATCGGGAATGCGACGACCGCGGCTGGCCGACTGGCCTCCAGAGCGCTGGCCCCGCTCTTGTGATTGGACACGATTGCGATCATCGCGCTGAGGCTGATTGCGCTCTTGATCCCGGGTGCGATCACGATTCTGCCGATCGCGATCTTGCTGGGCTCGATTACGATCTTGATCGCGACGGTCTCGGTCCTGTTGCTGCGAGCGATCTTGGTCCCGACGGTCTCGATCTTGCTGTTGCGTGCGATCGCGATCCTGACGGTCCCGGTCTTGCTGTGGACGGTCGCGGTCTCGATCGGGCTGATCCTGTTTCCGTGGTTCTTCTTTTCGTGGTTCTTCCTTCGGCGCCGGTTTCGGCTTGTCCTTCTCATCCTGACTTTGCATCGCGAATGCGAAGGTGCCGAGAAGCAAAGACATGGCGGTGGTTGTTATCAACAGCTTCATGAATGTAGCCTCCAGAATTTGCATTTCAGCCAGCATCCATGTTGGTGGGCGGATGTCGACAAGGACGCAGAGGTGGGCAGGGCAGCGGCAGGCAGGTGTAGATAGGATGCCGGAGGCGTTTGCGTGAGACGCAGCCTACATAGTCCCGTGCTGCCGGCTAGGAGGAATTCCCATCGCTTGCTGAGGTGTGGAGTATTGGAGTATAAGCGTAGGCATCGAGGGGCTTCTGACCCTTCCCGTGTTCCGAAGCCCCTTCTTATCAAGAAATTGAAGTGCTTGCCCCCGCAAATCTGAGCGCAGGCACCCGATGCCGAAGGAGGCAGCAATGTTTGAAGCAGCGCAAGAGCAGAAGCAATCCGGTTCAAATCGGATGTTAGTGGGAATTTTTGTTGTGGTCGCGGCGATTGCTGTGGGCGGCGTGCTTTACACGATGTCGAAAGGCGGCAGTAAACCCGCTGCGCCGGTCACCGCCGCTGCGGCTGCGCCTTCGGCGGCAGGCAAAGCGGACGCGGTGCACGACCTGAAAATTTTAAGCGCCAGAATGGAAAAGGATCGTGCCGGAACGACGGCGGTCTGGCTGGTGGATGTCAGCAACAAATCAAACGCCTACACCTATAGCAGCATCCAATATGAAACTACTTATGTTGGACCGGACAATGCCGCATTGCTGGTGAACAAGGGAACGGTTCCGTTCAATCTTGCGCCAGGAGAAGAGCGCAACGCGCAGATTCGTGACGTGCTGTACCCGGCGGGGACGTCTTGGTACAAATTTCGGATAGTCGGCGCTACTCCAGCCGTGCAGTAACTTTGGGCAACATTTGCTTTGATGAGAAAACCAAGACCGGCTTTCGACCTTTCGGCGAAAGCCGGTTTTTGCCGTTCCGGAATCCTGCGAACTCTAGCAAGCGTTTTTTATGGTCACGGCGTTGTTGCGCAAGCGTGGTACAGGTTGGAATACTCCGGTTGAATCGCATATGACTTGCTGGAGATCGAGAAAGCGGCATACCTGCCAAATGGATTTTCGCAGATATCCCCGATTTCAGCGCCATACTCCGGAAGCGAAGCTCGCGCGAACCATGCAGTGCCGTCCGGGTCAGTAATAACCTCAATCAATTCGTGCGACAGTGTGCTGCTGGTCGAATCCACCAGCGCACCGTTGGGACTAGGCTGCGCTACCGAGCACCCTGCGACATTCTGGTATGGCTCAACCGTATAGAGAACGTGGCCGATATCGTTGAAGTCCGCTGCCCCGTGATAGGCGCAGAAAACAAAGGTCGCGTTGTTGTCCGGTGAATAGCACACATTCGCGGAGGTGCACACGTCCACCCCGCTGCGCAAGAAGATGTGGTAGACGTGCCCGTACCCCGAACCATGCGCACGCGCCGCAGTGTGCACCAACTGCAGAATATTGGACGAGGTCAGTTTCGCCGGAAGCGCCGTGTTAATTGAGGTTGCGGTGCCCACCGTGTAGCGGTTACTGCCGGTGCTGCCCACATATTGGTCAGTCACGTGGATGAAGTTGCTGGTGGCCAGCCGCGCCAGAAAGTTAGAAGGAGTTCCCCAACAACTGGCCGCGCAGTTTACGTAAACGTTGTTGGATTGCGTGGTGGTCAGCACTCGGCCGTGGCCCGGGTTGCTAATATCCGCGGGATAAAAACCGGGAGCAGGCACGCCGGGTACCGTAGATAACGCCGAGTTTGACGAAGGAGACTCGCCATTTGAAAATTCCTGACGCGGATTCCCGCGACGCACTTCCGTATCTTCGTAACGTCCTCGCGAAGCGGCGCTAGTACGGAGGGGATGCAGATGTACGTGGTGTCCGGCGACGTCTTCAGCGGCGATCTCATCGTTAGCGGTTATCTGTAAGGACTCAACTGATTCCTGTCGCGTTGCAGGTTCATCTTGAGCCGCCAATCTGGAAATTTTCATTGAACCCGCCAGGAAAAGCGAGCATGCAACTGCCACAAAAATGCGCGAAGCGCCTGACACCTTCATTATTTTTTACCCCGTTGAGTGGAATGGATTCTCAGTATTTGGCTGGGGAAGGCGGCTGGAGGTACTAAGTGTTGCGTCCGCACCGGCCGATGTCAATGGAAAACCTTAGAAAATTTGGTTGGACACCTTACTTTGGCGTACAGTAAAAACTGCATTCAGCGTTTTGGACGCTTCGGACGGTGGTAACTTTCCTGCGTTTACAGTAAGATTCGGGCAATGGTTCCGGTGGCCCTGCTGCCGCGCCAGGTAATTCCGCGAAGTGTCCAGCCCGCTTCTGCCCGGCCCAGAGTAAGCGAACTGTACCTACGGGAACTCAGCTCAAATTCGAATGGAGGAATACCCCATGAAGCGGGTCATTCAGGTAACGATCGTGGCCAGCGTGGTATTGCTATTGGGAGGCTGCGCGACAAAGAAGTACGTCGCCAAGCAGACCGATCCGATCACCGCAAAGGTCGCCGAAGTGGAAAAGCAGGCGCAGAACACCCAGAAACAATTGGAGAGTGACGAACCCAAGATCAGTGCGGCCGCCGAAAAAGCGGATTCTGCCGATGCGCGCGCTGGTGACGCCCTCGGGCGCGCGGACGCGGCCTCCAAGAAAACCGACCAGGTAAAATCCGATCTCACCAGCCAATTTCACAGCGAGTTGAATGAGCGCATCGCAAACATCGACGATTACAAGCCCGCGGGCGACGTCGTTGTGCTCTTTAAGTTTAATTCCGCTAAGCTAACCGATGATGCCAAGCAGCAGCTCGATCAACTTAGCGGGTCCAAAGTCGGAAGCATGAAGCGCTACTTCGTGGCCATTCAAGGCTTCACCGACAAGACCGGCACTCCTGAGTACAATCTGGAGCTGAGCCGTCGCCGCGCTGAGGCCGTACAGACCTATCTTGTGGCGCAGCACAATGTACCCGTGTACCGCATCCAGATCGTCGGACTCGGCAAAGACAAGCCGGTGAACGATGAAAAGACCCGGGACGACCGGCAGAAGAACCGTCGCGTGGAAGTAACCATCTTCAGCGCTGACAGTGGCCAGGGCACGACCGCGCAGAGCCCCGGCTCCGCACAGTAAACAGACTCGGTACATCGATAGGGAACGGCAAGGACTGCGCCCGACCGCAGCGGGCGCAGAGGTGCGTTAGTCGAGCTTCGGGAAAATGAGCGGCTCGCCAAGACAAGTCAATTCCCGGCTTTAGCACTGATCGACGTCGGAAATACAGGTCCCCGCAAATTTATTAGAGCGGTTCCGAGCTAGCAGATGCGCGAGTTCGTAGTACCGAACTTCGCTCGCGGGCTCTATCTAGCTTTATTCCGCGAGTTCTCCTGATTGTGCGCGTCGACGAGGAGCAGGAGTTCCAAAGTGGAACAGTCCTCCCCATTCTGGTACATCATGAGAATAAAGATGCTTACCCCGCAATCCTCATCCCTACTACTCTGACTGCTTCCCAAACTGGGACTTCCTTCCAAAGCACAATTCGTGTATATACTGAGTTGTGAACAGCTTTGGCGGTTTCCTAAATTGGCAATAAGAATGCTCCTCATTACGTCTAAGGAATCTCCCGGATCAACTCATGAATGAAGAAGCGGCCGTTTTACGCCAAGTGGCCACGATGAATATCCTCATCGTGGATGACGAACCCAGCATTCGGGAAACCTGCGCGGAAGTCGCCAAGCAAAGTGGCATGAAAGCGATTACGGTGGCCACCGCGGAAGAGGCTCTGGAGGTATTGGAAAACTCCGCCGTGGATATCGTGCTGACGGATTTGATGCTGCAGCAAAGTAGTGGCCTGGAGCTTCTAAAACGCGTGCATGACACCAGCCCTATGTTGCCGGTCATTGTGCTAACCCAATACGGAACCATAGATTCGGCTGTTGCTGCGACTCGCCTGGGCGCGGTGGACTATGTAACGAAACCTTTTCGCATTGAGGAGTTGCGTTCGCGGCTGGAGCGGGCGGCTCGTGCCGTCGAGTTGCAGCAGGAAAATCAGCTCTTGCGCGAACAATTGCGCACCCGGCCCGGCTTCGGCGGGCTGATCGGCGTCTCCGAGCGTATGCAGCGCGTTTACAAAATCATCCAGAAGGTCAGCCTCCACGAATATCCCGTTCTTATTCTCGGCGAAAGCGGCACCGGCAAGGAATTGGTGGCCAAGAGCGTGCATTTTTCAGGCCCGCGCAAGGACCGTCCCTTTGTGCCCGTGGACTGTTCGTCGCTAGTTCCCACCTTGATCGAGTCCGAGCTCTTCGGCTACGTAAAAGGCGCGTTCACCGGCGCGCTGCACGGCAAGCAGGGCTTGCTGGAAGCCGCAAATGGTGGAACGCTCTTTCTGGATGAAATCGGCGACATGCCCGTCGACCTGCAAGCGAAGCTCCTGCGCGCCTTGCAGGAGCGCGAGGTAAAGCCGGTCGGTTCGACGGAGCGGCGCCGCATCGATGTCCGCATCATCGCCGCCACCAATCGTGATCTCGATTCCGCCATCAAGGCCGGGGCGTTTCGCCAGGATCTGTATTTCCGTCTCAACGTAGTGCAGGTCAAACTGCCGGCGTTGCGCGAGCGCAAGAGCGACATACCGCTCTTGGTGACCTCCTTCCTCGAGAAATTCTCCGCCTCGCAGCAGACTTCCCGGGACATTTCCGAAGATGCCATGCGCCAGTTGATTGCCTACGACTGGCCGGGAAACGTGCGCGAACTGGAAAATGCGATCGAGCGCGCCGTTGCGCTGGGCTCCGGGCCAATTGTCCACGTAGCGGACTTGCCGAGCAGCTTGCAGTACCCGACCACCGAGCGCCTCCCGGAAAGAAACGAGTTGGTACCGCTCGACGAACTTGAGCGTCGCGCGATTTTGCGCACGCTACGCGAAACAGCAGGCGACAAGCTCCAAGCCGCGCGCATCCTGGGCATCGGCAAAACCACCCTTTATCGAAAGCTGAAGCAGTACAATTTGGATGCGGAAAGCAGCGTCCAACAAGCTTAGGTCTGCTCGTTGAGGCGAATCAGGCGCGGCTTTTCCGCTCTCAATCGGCACTTCACTTCTACAAGTTTCAAACGCTAAATCCGTCTCGACTCATTGTGTGCCGCCCTTTTGGCGAAGGACGCGTCGCATCACCCGCGGTTCTCTGCTCAACGCCGAGTTTTTCACTTCGGGAAACCGTGTGTCTCCAAGTCTCGACATGGAATACTCCGTTTCCCACTCCCTCGCGTAACTGACTCCTTTTGAATGACATAAGGCTGCGTGTTTGGGCCCCACCGGTGCAATACACATCATCGAGGAAAGTCATGCGGGTTTGGGGGAAGACGTCGGCAGGACCCAGGCACACCATCGGTGTGGCCCGCGCCGCTGTGGCAGGCAAGGGGCAACACGACCTGCTAAGCGAGGCTGTGCATACACTGCTGGTCAGCGGCCAGGCGGATCGTTTCGGTGCTTGGGTTGAATTTGCCGCTGATTCTTCCGGCGATGCCAATCACATCAACAGCTTCCGGGGAATTGTAGGCGACACAGAAAACGACTCGATACCCGCAGAGTGGTCCAGGTTGTCTCCCGAGCCGCCGTTGCCTCAGCAATTGCTGGTGGGCCTGCAAACTGTCGAGCAGGAGTTAACCGACCCATCGGAACGCGTGATGATCGGGACACTCATTGAAATGCGGCGCGCGCTTTGGGTTCCCCTGGTGTCGCACGGACATCTTCGCGGCGTGTTATTCGCCGGCCAGCGTAAGAAACAAGCGCATCTGCCCCGCGCGCTACTCGAGTCCGCGGCGGCCGAACTGGCATTGGCTTTGGAACTCGAGGACGAGCGACGTTTGGCGCGCGAACGCCAGCAGGATTCTCAGTGCGTGCGCACCGTGCTGGCCGCTCTGGCCGGTCCCAACTCGATGGGCGATATTCTTACCGACATCTTGCAGGACTGTACTCGCCAAGGCGCCAACGAAAGCGGACCTGCTGCCATCTTCGCTGCGGTCGGCCGCCCGTTGGGAGCACGAGAGATCCGAGAGATCAAGGACCGTTCGCCAATCGCGAATCAAACCATGTGCTTTGCCTGGGTGAGCGGAGACGCCGCTTGGGGTCGTGCCTTGGAAAGTAAGCCGTTAAGTGCAGTTTGGCTGCAAGCGCTGGAATGTCGTCGCGTAGCGGGAATCGAGCCTGGTGCCACCGCGGCTGGGGCGACCCTCGATGACCAAGTTGCGCGCGTAGTAGCCTTCCCACTCCTCGCCGCTGGCGAAAGCCTCGGCGTGTTGGTTGCGGGCATTCGGCATAGCAACGCCTCTGTGGCCGCTCTGGAGCATTTGGAGCTGCGCGCCGCCTTGGCTACCGCGGCGCTTCTGCGGCAACGGCGCAGCGAGGAAACAGCGGAGCAGGAACGGCAAGAGCAGGCTGTGCTCGCAGCGGTCGGCGCCGCGACCGTCATGATTCACACTGACGGCACCGTTACGCCAAGGAGTAACGGCGCCCGCGTTCTGTTCGGAACAGGTCAGGCATCGCCAGTCCAACTTTTAGCGGCCACCCCTAACGAACATTTCGTCGACCTCTTCGCTTCTAAGGAGCTTCCTCGCGTGAGGACCTGGCTAGGAAAGGCTCTGCTGCCCATGCGCAGCCAGGTTGTTCCCAAGGAAGTGTTGCCAGAAGTAGAGCTGCGCAATGGCTCGCGCGTTCGCCTGCAGGCGCTGTTCTCCACTGCAGACGGCGCTACAGGAGCCCTCCTTGAGCCTCTGCCCGAACTCGGCCAGGAACCGACGACGGATCACGGCCTCGCCGAAATCCTCAACGTCATTGAATGGCTCGAAGAGGGGGTAGTGCTCCTCGGGCCCACTCGGGAAATTCGGGCCCTCAACAGCCGCTTCGGCCAGATCATCGGTCTCTCACCCGAAGAGTTTGCAGCCATCAAAACGTTCGATGACCTTATTGGGACGCTAGCTGCGCGCACTGGCGATCCCGGCAATTTCGCAGAGAGCTGGCATAGCTTGGATCGCAGCGCCGAAGGCGGCGTGCGCGAAGAACTCTACCTTGTGCGCCCGGTTCCGCGCTTGCTGGAGCGGGCTGCGCGCCCGATCCTTGATAAAAAGGGCGCACTTCTGGGGCACGTGGAGATCTACCGCGACCTGACCGCGCAGCGCGTTTTTCAGTCCAAGTTGCTGCAGACCGAAAAACTCGCCGAACTCGGCCAGATGGTCACCGGCATCGCTCACGAACTTAGCAACCCGCTTACCAGTATCCTTGGTTACGCGCAGCGCCTGCTCCTACGCCGCGATCCGCTTGGCGGCTCGCATGACGCGCGCCAGATCTTTCAGGAAGCGGAGCGCGCCAGCGCCATCCTGCGCCAACTCCTGCTTTCCGCCAGGGACTCACGTCCCGAACGCCGGCGCGTGGCGCTTAATCAGGTCGTCACTCGCACTCTCGAACTTCAGCGCTTCAACTCCGCAGCCGAAAATATCCGCGTGGAACTCGATCTCGATCCGGTGCTCCCGTTCGTCAACGGCGATCCGGGGCAACTGCAGCAAGTGCTAATGAACCTGATCGGCAATTCGCGCCATGCCATCGAAGCGCAAGGTAAAGGCGGCATCATTCGTGTAAAGACCAGGCGGATCGCAGAAAAGCGGGTGCTGCTGGAAGTTCGCGACGATGGTCCCGGTATTCCGCAGGCCATTCAAGCGCGCATCTTTGATCCGTTTTTCACTACCAAGCCGGCCGGCGTCGGCACTGGTCTGGGTCTGGCCATCGTTCTAGGCATCGTGCGCGAGCATGGCGGAAAATTGCATCTGACCAGCAAACCCGGCCAGAACACTGTTTTCTCGATCGAGTTCCCGGCCGCGGCTGGTCCAGAGATGCCGCTACCCGCGATAGGTGAGACCTCCGTCAATCGTGCGCGGCTCCCGATCCTGCCAGCCCCGGAGCCGCTGGAAACCGTGCACGCCGGTGCGACCCTCGCAGCCTGGGCGGGCACCCGCGTTCTTGTGCTGGAAGATGAACCCACGGTCGCGCGGCTGATCGCCGACGTGCTGGAAGACGAAGGATTCGATGTGGACGTCCTGCTCGACGGACGCGAAGCGCTGGAGCGCGCGGCACGCGAAACGTACAAGCTGGTGATCTGCGACATGAAGATGCCGGGACTGGACGGGCAGCATTTCTACAAGTCCCTGGAACGAGCGGGAAATCCGCTGCGCGAGCGATTTCTCTTCGTGACGGGAGACATCGTCGCGGCGCCGACGCAGGAATTCCTGCGTCGCAACGATTTACCGCACGTCGCCAAACCGTTTCGCGTCGAAGAACTTGTGGAGAAAGTTCACCGGGTGCTGGAAAGCAAAGTCCGCCAGGAAAGCGCAGTGACCTCAACAAGAAAAAATGCAGCAAGGAATGGATGAACTCATGCCGAACAACGGTAACTCCAACACGGAACAATCGATCCTGCTGGTAAGCGATGATGCGGCACTGTGCGCCGCGGCACGCCGCCAATTTGAAACACGAATCGCGGGGCTGCGTGTCGCCGCGGTAAGCAACGTGGATGCGGCGCGGCGAATCCTGAAAGACGAGGCGCCGGCGGTGATCGTCTTCGAACTCGAGGAGACTTCGGCCGCCGCGGATGCCGGAGGGACGCGGGGAAGCATGCCGCGGTTCGATGCCATCGTGAGCTCGTTTACCGTGCATGCCCCGGTGGTGGTGATCGGGTCGGCGGAGCGGCGCAAGGGGCTATCCGCGCTGATCGCCAGCGGCGCTGCGGACTTTGTGGCGCGCGACGATGAGCGCTGCCTTCCGGAAACGCTGGACGTCATCCAGCGGAGATTGCGTGAGGCCGCGCCTGCCGCCGACAAGACTCCCGAACAGTTCGCGGCGGGCAACGCCGATTTCGGAGAAGTGCTGCGCCACGAGTTGAACAACCCGCTGACGGGCATCCTGGGAAACGCGGAATTGCTGCTCGCGGAAATCCGCAGAAGAGACGACGGCCAACTTCCGGAGGGCGGACGGCAGCGCGTGGAAACCATCGCGGTGCTGGCAGTGCGTTTGCGCGAGACGGTGCGCCGCCTGAGCCTGGAGTGGGAAGCGCGCCAAGCCCCGAAGCGCTGAACCTCGCGCTCAGCGTGCTGGACTACGGCAACAGCCGGAAATTCACACTGATCGTGGTGTCGATTTCGATGGGCTCCCCGTTCAGGAGCGTTGAAGCGTAGCGCCACTGGCTGACGGCTTCGATGGCGGCGCGAGCCAGCCGCGGGTCTACCTGACTGTTCATCACCTGCAGTGACAGCGGTTTGCCGTCCATACCAATGACCGCATGCAGTACCACGGTGCCCTCCACGCCCGAGGTCTTGGCCGCGTCAGGATAGACGGGTTGCACCTTCTTCAGAATTCTTGCCGCCTGCACGTTGCCACCGATGCGTAGCCGAGTGGGCTTTGGTTTTTCCGCGGACTCCTCTGAGGCGGGGACCTGAGCGGCCCCTTCCGCTGGGACGTCCACAACCTGAGTGATGGCCTCGATGTCCAACCGGATGTTCAGAGAAAGATCGTGGTTCGGCTCCAGAACGATTTGCGGCGCGCGGTACGGATCGAAGCCTGCCTTCAGCACTTTCATGTCGTACTCTCCGGCTGGCAAAGCCTTGAAACTGAAACTGCCCTCGGCGCCCGAGGCCGTCATGTCGACGGTCTTCGCTTTGTGGCTGGTCATCACGATGGTCGCATTCGGCACAGCGGCGCCGCTCACGTCAAAGATCGTGCCCGTGAATTTGCGGGAGAGATTCTGAGCCGGCAGGCGAACAGCCGCAAGCGGGAGCAGCACGACCAAGGCAACTAGTTTGGCAAGGCGTCCCGCTCGCAGCGACACT
>Ga0137418_10002736_pt1 | contig 16125 bp, 17 predicted proteins | sample CZODoug3_1_2_16f_FD_122242 | JGI IMG/M metagenome (GOLD analysis project Ga0137418, IMG submission 122242) | Vadose zone soil fungal communities from Angelo Coast Range Reserve, California, USA - CZODoug3_1_2_16fungal (Hybrid Assembly) | ecosystem: Environmental > Terrestrial > Soil > Vadose... | reverse complement strand
AGCGGCTCATAACCGCTTGGTTGGAGGTTCGAGTCCTCCCGGGCCCACTCTTAATAAAATCAATAACTTAGCCGATCTCTAAGAGGAGCGGTTTGGGTGCCCCTAGGCGCCTGGGGCTACAGCCGGGGCTACACTGCTCTTGCCTCCGCCCAGAAAATCGTAGTCGGCGTGAATAAGGGTGGCAGGGGTTCACCGCTTAACGCATGTCGGGCGTTGTCTCGGGCGGGGCGGGGCAGAATACGGGTAACCTATGATCCGCAAGCCAACACAGACACCGCCTGAAGCTCAGCATCTGCATGACTGGGAAATTTACCGTGCCAGTTCGCACGCTAGGTCGATCGCTTGGGTCGAAGCAAAGGATGGAGATGAGGCCATTGCAAAGGCTGTCAAAGAATTCAAAGTGAGCAGCCCCAGCAAACTGACGGCAGTGTGGCGGGGGCGGTCTATGGATTAGCCCGTTTGGTTTATCAGCAGGCACGACAACGCAGCGGCGGACTATGCTACAGTTGATGCAGCCCGAGCTGGCACGCCCCAAGCAAGTGAGCCTAGCTTGAGCGAGGCCCCGGGTGACCCAAACCACCTGGGGCCGGTCGACGCTAATGCCGATAGGCCTTTACGGCGAATGCAGTCTTGAATTCGGGGTGATTGTAATGAACCTCAAAGCCATGGTCCCTCGCATGCTTGATAGCGTGCGGCGCTATCTCGAAGTGCTCTGCCTTGCCAGCCACCAGGGGCATGCTTTCCCAACCCTGATCGTTCTTTTGTAGCCAATGCCAAGGCTGCACAGGGTTGCCGGGCTTAGCTCCTTCACCGTGGCCTTGACCCTTGAGTGGCCCATCATAATAGTTAGATAGAAAAAACATCGCGTTCATGGCGTCCTCCCCTTGGTCGCAGATTGAATGCTGCGCAAACAGGCACCCGCGCCTGAAGCTCAGCACTGTTTGACTTCGATATATATCAGGTTCAACACACACCCGCGCAGCTACTTGGATCGGTCCGGGCTGCCAATGCGGATGCTGTCCAGGAAGCGGCCACGCAGCTCAATGAGGACCCGAAGCGATTGATCGCCGTTCCAAAGCATTAGGCCATGACAACTATAAGGAGCATAACAATGGCGCAAAAACAGCTTACACAGAAAGAATGGGATCAAGCCAACGACCTCAGTGACGAACTGATGACTGTAATGGTCGGCAAAGGCACTAGTAGCGGTGTTGGCATGGTAGCCGTTACCTTCCTTGTGGCAAAGACCCTCCTAAGCCTTTCCGACAATAACAAGGCCGAAGCACACACCACTTTAGATGATACGGTTATTCCAAACATAACCATCGCAATCGATGAATTTGAATTTAGCAATGTTAAACATTAGACGCTTAGGCGGAGCTAGGGCTATGCTGGGCTTGATCTATGCCACGCAAACCACAGCCGCCAAACCTGAGCCTAAGCCAGCTGAGATGCACAACTGGGCTGGTGGAGTACCGAGGCACCTACGGAATTATTGCAAAAGTATCTTTGAATTCGGGAGGGTCATCGTAAACCTCAAAGCCATGACTTTTCGCATGGTGGATAGCTTGCTGTGCAGTTTCGAAGTGCTGAGCGTTACCAGCCACCAAGGGTCTGCTTTCCCAGCCCTGGTCTGTCTTTTGTAACCAGTGCCAACGGTGTGCAGGGTTGCCGCTTTTGGGTTGCTGGCCGTGTCCCTGACGCCTAAATGGTCCATTGTACCAGTTAGCTAGAACCGCTGCCCTGTTCATGGTGCCAGCCTCCCACGCCTCCTGCGGCCCCGGAACGAAGCCAAAGCTAAGCTACCCATCCTGTGCGAGGATATCTATGAGCGCTATAAGGAATAGCTTTGGGCGGGCGGTCCCGGCCTTCGCGTTTTCCTGTTGCTGACCGATGCTGCAAAAAGTGGCCCCGACCTTGGGGATATGTGGCGGGGAAGGTCGGGGCCATTTGCTCTGTTTGGACAGAGCACGGTCACCTTGACACCGCTTTCATGCCAAGATCAAGACATCTTCGGCTCGCTCCGCGCAATAATCTGTGCACCGTTTCGGTATTGAATTGTATCCTTCGGAAACGTCCTCACGGCGGTCTCATATGCAAGCCCTGCCGATGGATCAGGCTGGTGGCACGGGCCAGAATTTCATCCTCTGAGTTGACCCGGATAACTCGGAAGGGCAGGTCTTCAGCCATCGGCGTCGCGAGGCGATTGTTCGAGGCGTCGCGCAAGACTGTCCACCATGCTTTGAATCATGGCCGCGCGATCCCCGGGGGCATGGCCTCCTCCCCGCGGTAGGTCCCGAGACAAGGCGCTGAAATGCATGCACGCCGCCGATGAGGCGCACGATCCTGGCCGGTGGCTCGCAGATGGCCCGCGTCCTTGATCGTTAGGCAATGACTCAACTCGCGAACGTGTGAAAAGGGGCGAGGAATCAGTCGCGAACGTGTGATTGGAGGCCGCGAATCGCTCCCGCACGTGTGATAGGAGCGCCAGGAACAAGAATGTGTTCGACGGACTTTCTGTCTGGTGGCCGGTATACAAGCGAGCGGTCGTCTTGTTTACCTCGTTTGTAGTGTCGGCAAAGGAGGAGGTTCGAATGGGAAAATTGCCGCTTATCGCCGCCGTCGCTAGCGCAATGTGGGCTCTCCCAGCATTCGCCGAAGGTGGAGGTAATCCTATCCCTTCCAAGCCTGCGGTCACGCTCGCTCAGCTGGACTTCTGTATCGGACCCGACTGCCGGCGTGAGCGTGAACGTCGCTATTATGATCGGTACGATGACGATCGGCGATATCGTTACGACGATGATTGGCGATATCGACGCGGAGACCATTGTCGCGATGTGACCATCCGCGAACGGCGCGGCGATGAGATCGTAGTCAGGCGTGTGCGCCGTTGCGACTGATTGCGAGCGGTGGGCACCTCTCTCACATCTCTCTCACATCACGTACGCTGGGCCCTACGGGTCCCTGGGTGTGCGCGATGTGAGATCGAGCAGAACGTTGCCGTGATCTGGCGAGCATTACAGCACGCTGGTTGGGGCCGAGGAGTTGGGCGCGCTGACCTACGAGCGTTAGCCGCTTTGACAATTCCGACCTAACGGATGGCGTCTCGCCTTAACAGGGACCGGGGAATTTAAGCCCGGCACGGGGATGGAAGCGCTTCTCGTCAAAATTCTTGCCACAGCACTGGCGTTTAGCCAAGTGACGGTAACCCCGCACGCTGTAAAGACAGAGTTCAGTCGCGATCGCGGTCAACAGCAGGTGGCGGAATTCCTCCAGGCCGGCTGCACCCATATGATCAAGGCCTTCGAGATCGAGAACATCAATCTCGATGACCTCATTGACACTGCAATGGAGGATCCGCGGGCGTTTGGCGGCGAGAACAAGGAATTCCGTGGCATCAATTTTGCCGATCTGCAAACGGCGTACCGGCAATTTTGCAAGCACCAACCGGTTGAGCACGCCGTCATAGATCTGGGCGAGGTGATTGATTACTACAATAAAGCGGCCTCCGCCCTTCCAGACCACAACAAACTCAAGGGCCTCAAGCTCCCTGGCGAGAGCATTGTGCTCGACATAAAGGGCGAGCGCTTCGCTGAAATGTTCGAGGACAACCAGCGCCGCGTCTGGATCCCCCTTGCCGAAGTCCCTGACCACGTGCGTAACGCGTTCATTGCTGCCGAGGACAGGCGCTTCTACCAGCACAAGGGCGTTGACGAGCGCGGCTTGATCCGCGCCTTCGTAAGTAGTCTCGCTCAATCCGGGCGCCCCGAGGGAGGCTCGACGATAACCCAACAGCTCGTAAAAAACCTGCTGGTAGGTGACAATCGCACTTACGAGCGCAAAATCCGAGAGATGATTGTCGCAGCGCGGATTGAGTCAACTCTTACTAAAGACGAGATCCTGGAGCTGTACCTCAATTCCATCTATCTCGGACGCGGCTCGTGGGGCATTGAACTTGCCGCTCGAAGTTATTTTGGCAAATCGGCGAGAGAGTTGGCGTTTGAGGAAGGCGCATTGCTCGCGGGGCTGACCAAAGGGCCCAACTATTTCAGCCCAGATCGGCAGCCGGTCCGCGCACAGGAGCGGCTCGGCTATGTTTTGGCCAGGATGCGAGAAGATGGAATGTCGAGTGCTTCGGAAAGCAACGAGCAGCGCAGCAGACCGGGATTACCGCTACTGCCTGCGCTAATACCCTATCAGCGGCCGCGACGCGATATAGGCTTCCATTTCGTCGACGACGTGGCCCGGGAAGCAAAATCGATAGCGGGGATCAATGCAGTCACCGCTGATTCCTACACAATACGGTCCACCATCAACTCGCAATTACAGCGGGCGGTGGAAGAGTCGTTGCAGGAAGGATTGTTTCGATATGAGAGTGGTGCTGGTCGCCTGGAATTCCGGGGTGCAGAAGCGAACCTTGGCCAAGCCATCCAGCGGATCGAGGCAGAAAAGAAATCCACCAACGAGCGGCCGTCGTGGCAGCAGGCCCTCATAAGCGCGCGCCTGCCGCTATACGATGTCCACTGGAAGCCAGCCGTGGTGGTGGAGAAACCGAGCGGCAAGAGAGGGCAAGCTTGGCGCGTTGGCCTCACGGACGGGCGCATCGTGTCGCTTTCGCTCGATTCCCCCGCCGCACAGCGCAAACTCGACATTCACGACGTCGTTTTGGTTCATCTTTCCGAAGGAAAGGGCAAAACTTCGGCCCGCGCCGAGCTGCGGGTGCGCCCCGTTGTCCAAGGAGCAGCGGTGGTTTTGGAGAACAAGACGGGCCGCATTCTGGCGATGACCGGCGGCTTCTCCTATCCCTTGAGTCAGCTCAATCGCGCCACCCAGGCGGCCCGCCAGCCAGGCTCGGCAATCAAGCCGCTGACCTATCTCGCGGCCCTAGGCAAGGGCTTGCAGCCCAACACGCTGATCAGTGACGGCGCCATCACATTGCGGCCGATCGGGTTACGAAAGGCTCGCGAGCAGGATTATTGGTCGCCAAAGAATTACGACGGCCGTAGAGGCGGCACGCTGACCTTGCGGCAGGCGCTCGAAAATTCGCGTAATCGTGCGACCGCGCATCTTCTCGAGGGCGGGATCGAGAGCAAGCCCGAAGCCAGTCTCAATCGGATCTGCGATCTTGCGGTCGAAGCACAAATATATCGCGAATGTCTGCGGTTCTATCCGGTTGTACTTGGTGCGCAACCGGTGCGGCCAGTCGATCTTGCGGCCTTCTATGCGGCGATCGCGAATGAAGGCTTGCGTCCATCGCCCTACGTCGTGGAATCCATCGAGCGCGACGGGCAAAATGTCTTCCAACGCCAGCCCAAGTTGATTGCCATCGATTCTGTCGATCACGCCGCCTTTTACCAGTTGAAGTCACTGCTGCAGGGTGTTCTCGCGCGTGGAACGGCGCGCTCCATTGCGGCGCTTTCGCCCTATGTGGCGGGCAAGACGGGCACAACGGATGATGAGAACGATGCCTGGTTTGTGGGCTTCACCAACGATGTCACCGTCGCTGTTTGGCTCGGCTACGACAACGCGGACGGCCAACGCCGAACACTGGGCAGCGGCTCGACCGGGGGCGCCGTGGCGGTGCCGGTTTTCGAGCCGATAATCCAGGCGGCATGGGCGCATGTCGCACTAAAAGACGCACTCGCTCCGCCCTCGCCGGAGGCAAGGCGGCAGCTGTCGTGTAAATTAACCGACATCGAAACCGAGGGAAGACGCAGGCGAGAGGCTATCAGCGAGTGCCTCCGGCTGGATGAACACGGCAGAGTGCTTGACACTCGGCACCGTTTGGTGTCCCGCGAAAGTGGGAGGGAGGATCGCGACGAACCGGAAATTCGTAAAAAAGTCGAACCCGCCAAAAGATCCGAGCCCGCCAGTGTGTTTGAAAATACTAACCCCTGGCAAACCTTGCCAGAATGGGGGTCGATATTGGATAACGGACGGCGCGGGCTAACGCCGCGAAATTGGCAAGGTCCGAGGCTTGATAGTTCCCGTTATTTCTGGCTTCGTGACTGATCAGTGCTTAGTCAGAAACCCCGCGGCACACGAGTAAGAGTAATCACAGCAGACGCAGACTGGCCAGCCGAGACAGTCCGTCAGCATCGAAAGCGAGGGTGAGTCGCTCAAACCGCGGCGACCTCGGGCATCATTGTCCAGCAGCGGACAGTCTCGATTGTCGAACATCGAATGTTTTGCGAGAAAGATCCAGCTGACAGGCGTGATTCTTTGTAGAGGCGGGCATGTACAAAGAACGTTCGTATCATCGACGTCGATCTTCGGAAGACGATCTGATGCTCCGTTCGCTCACCGCTCCTGGTCTGATCCTTTGTGCCGGCCTCGCGCTTGTTGGGCCGTCTTTCTTACGCCTCAATCAAGCGGGTGCGCAAACGACTTTTAAGGCCGACTACGTAATTTCGTTCGCGCGTATCACAGTCGGCAATGCCGTCGTTCGCGCAGACGTTAGCAGTAACGTGTACGCGATTTCCGCGAGCGGACGCACCGGTGGCGCTATGCGATTGTTGGTCAACGGCGACGGAAACCTGACGTCTCGCGGCGCTGTCACCGGCAATCGTCTCTTACTAAGCACGTTTATGTTGAAGATAAACTCTTCAGAGGATCCATTGGACGTGAACATGATGGTTGAGGACGGCAACGTCACAGAGCTTACGGTTCTGCCGCCCAGCAGCGACCGCGTGCCGATAACTGATGGAGATCGTAAAGGGATATCGGATCCGTTGAGTGCGGTGTTCGTACCCACCGGTGACACGGGAGACGGCTTGAACAAGGAGACATGTCAGCGCACGCTACCAATCTTTGATGGCCGTCAGCGCTACGATCTGCAGCTCGAGTTCAAGCGTCTCGACAAGGTCACGGCCAACAACGGCTACTCAGGCCCGGTGATTGTCTGTTCTCTGAGTTACTTCGTCAGTGAGCGCGCCAGGCCATTCACGACCGCGGGCTTTTCCCGGATGATCGAGCCCGCCACGGTCGGCGCTGGCCTCGAATTGAAGGCCCATCCGCACATGCTCCGGCACGCCTGCGGCTGCGCGCTCGCCAACAAGGGTCACGACACCCGGGCGATCCAAGGGTGACTCAGTCATCGCTCGATCACGAGCACGGCAGTGTATCGCGTCGATGCCGCGGATAGATTTACATCCTTGGTCTTATAAATATGTCGTCCTTGACAAAAGGGTATGAAACAAAATTTCTATGTCGAAAAAAAACGAGCAATTTTCCATATAATATCGATCGCACTCGACGCAACGATCGATACTCATAGCCGTATCGGCAATTTGGCATGGATCGTCATTGGCATGCTGCAAAGTGACAAGTCCAGGCTTCACCTCCTGCAGGTCGAGCGAATGAAACGGTTTGCCTGGAGCATTTCGTAAAGAGGTGAGTTCCAACAATCGACATTTCCCCGCATAGAACACTAATTAGCTGGGCGAGCTTATCCGTGCCAGAGCGGCGCAAGATCTGACCGAGTCTCGTAATGCGCTGGACCTCACCGGGCCTGTGCTTGGATGTCTTTTCTCGCGGATCAACGAGCGTCGTTCGAAATTGGAATATCTCAAATTCGGCACTATTGGCGTTGTAGCGCCTATGCCGACACAGAATCGGTCCAGGGGATTCGACGCTGATCCCCAACGAAATTAGAAGAATGAGTGGCGATAATATTACTAGACCGACGATTGCAACGACAATATCGAACGTTCTTTTGTTAAAAGATTGGATGGAAGAAATAGATCGTCGTATTATTCGCCGCTCAAGGCGATACTTGCTTGTATGCAACATAACGCAACCTCCGTGCAATGAGTTAATTGACTTCAGCGGCAAGCATCGGTGAGCGATGATCCCATTCGCTTGCAGGAAGCCGCACGCCTTGGCTTTGGCGAACTGGACTTAGCCACCTAACCAAGCTGCCTACGCCCCGCCTCCCTCGCCCGACTGTCGTTCGAGCCGGTGCGCCAATTTCTCGTAGCCCGCAGCGACTTCGCGCATCTTCTGCCGGGTGTCCGCGTCGTGCATGGTCTCGGCTCGGGCCAAGATTTCTTCGGCCCGTGCGCGAAAGTCCCTGGCGCGCGATAGAAGGTTCGCATCCGGCATTAGAGCCACCTTTTGAATCAGGTTGCGGCCGAACGTAGGAGATTTCTCCACAAGCTCGTATGTCGGCATGACCTAAATCTTTTCGAAGCCAGCTCTGGCACACACCGCGTGCCTCGATGGTTCACTCTCGATAGTAATCCCTGAACTTCTTGCCTTTGTAAGCTTCAATACTCCGTAATGCGAAGGGATCTGCCTTGTTGAGGACGATGCCTATGAGACGTTCGCGAACGATCTCTGCCTCGGAAAGCGCCTCCAGGACAAGACTTCGCTTGGTCTGCCCCCACTCGACGACAAATACGAACCTATCAATGAAACGCTCGATCATCTTCAAGTCAACGACGGACATAATCGGCGCAATCTCAATGACGATGTAATCGTAGGTTTTGCGCGCAGTAGCCAGCAGTTGCTCCATCTCAGGCGACCCGAGTAACTCAGCTGCGTTGGAAAGGCGGGTCGAGAGAGCGCACGGCAACACATCCAGCCCCGAGCGCTTCCTTTTGGAGACGAGCGTGGCGAGCCGAGATGGATCGACGAGAGCTTCGATCAATCCCTCACGTGCGTCAGGCGCCAACTTAGTGGTCAGGAGCCGTAGATGGACATCACCGTCGATAATTAGCGTGCGGGCCCCCGACGATGCGATCATGAGGGCTGCCAAATTAGCCGCGATAGTCGTCTTGCCCTCCTTCGGCACCGAAGACACGACACCGACTACCCTGACGCCGTCACCGAGCTGGGCGCTATTGATCAATGCTTTAACGTTCCGTAGTTCCTCAGTGAAACGCGAGAAAGGCGCATCGAGAACAAATTCCTCCACAAGCATCGATTTTGCGCTGCCCTGGAACGAAGCCGTTCGCTCCAGGTTCGGCTGAACCATCGGCAGGACAACACAAGGTATACCGGTGACTTCCTCGACCGCCTGAGGAGTCCGAAACACGTCAGCTGCCCATTCTCTCGCTACGGCTGCTCCGGCGCCCAAAAAAAGGCCGACCATAATGCTTCCTGCAAGCACTGCTGCGGCCTTCTTGGAACTCTTATGCTGCGGCGGCGCCGCCCTCGTAAGGATACGGGCATTCTGGACCGGGATGGTCTCGGTCTGGATCGTATTTATCTCTTTGAATTTTTGTAGGAAGCTGTTGTACAGATTGCGGAGGGTATCTGCCGAACTTTCGAGTTCGCGCATCTTGACCTGAGCCTGACTGCTTGTCCCTGCTTCCCCGACTAATTGGGCCATGGTAGAAGCAAGCTCGCTCTCTCGTGTCTTGGCAATTTGATACTCGTTAGCGTAGGAATCGGCAACTCGCTGTTCCTCGTCTCGGATTGATTTGCGCAACTCGTCCATTTTCGTGTGAAGCTTGATTACGACGGTGTGCGCCGGGCCCACGCTGACTCCTAATTCGCTCGCCCTCGCCGCTACGTCCCGATATTCCGAACGAAGCTTGGTCAAAGCGTCAGTCGCCGCTGTGCCCATTATTCCTTCGCCGGACATCTGATGGATGCCATCGAGCCGCGCTTTGGCTTCGGTCAGCGCGATTCGGGCATTAGTCAATTGGGTGTTCAGATTCGATAATTGCTCGGAATTCAACGAGCCCTTGTCGGTATTTACCAAATTGTTGTCTATCTTATAATTTTGCAATGCTCGATCGGCATCCATAGCTTGCACCTTCAGTTCCATCAACCGGGTCTGAAGCCATTGGCTGACCACGTTGGCCGATTTCAATTTGGTCTCTAGGGTGGTCGCGATATAAGTATCAGCAACTGCATTAGCTATATTGGCGGCCTTGTTTGGATCTTCCGAGTCGAAGGTAACATTGATAACGTTAGCGACATCCTCCCGATAGACGCTCAGACGCTTGAGAAACGTTCCAACAGCGGTTTCCTCAAGAACGGCATTGGGGTCAGCATCGGCACGGTCATTCCAACCGATAAATTGCTTGATGAGTTTTCGTACATTCTTAATGCGTTCCAAAATCTGTGCGCCGCCAGCATTTGGCTGACCAACAAATTCACTGTCGTGGGCTAAATTCATGGAACGGACGACCGGAACAACAATGCTTTCCGATGACAGGATGTAGACTTGGCTCGCGATCTCTGCCTCGTCATAAGTTGGGTCGTCGACAATTTTATTGGTCTGCAAATATCGGGTCACGCTCCTATCTAGCATAATACGAGCGCTGCTCTTATAAAGTGTTGGTACGAATATGATATAACAGACCCCCAACGTCAGCCCAATCAAACATCCGAATAAAGGGAACCGCCACTCTCGGCGCAAAGTCGCAAGAATGTCCCTAGCGCTGATTGCAGGACCTGCGCTGGAGACGTAAGTATACTCAGATTGGATAGGAAAGCCATTATTTCGAGCGTCCATTGCATTGTCTCCACGCGAGGGCGAGGCAATCAGAGAAGCAAGCGTGAATCAGAGCGAATGGTGGTTTCGCATTTCGGTTGACGCGCAAAGTGCGGCGACGCTGCGATACTCCTCCGCCAAGTCGCGGCAACGTTCTGCTCGATACAGTGGAAGAACTGGGAATTTGCTAAATGCCGATGATCGGTGATGGAAGCGTCCTCGCCAGCGCTTGCATCCGCTCTGCCCCGAGTCGGCCCAAACTCGTCTCGATGCAGGTTCCGATGATAGCGGCTTCCCGATGAACGAGCAAACTCTGCAACGGGCTGCACAGGCTGTCATACGTGCCCGCGTTGCGGTGATGAGCAATGGGTATGGATCCGATAAGGGAATCTGCGCCGACCGGCTTGACATCCCGTTGGATCGGGGAGCAGGATGCCGTCATCCCATATTGTTGACGAACTGACGCAAACGCTCCGCCACCCACCGTGGCGTTTGTCGTTCCGGGGTTTGCCATGTGACGGCCCCGATATGACGGCGCTCTCGAAATACGCCCGACGAGCTGGACGCCATCGCGGCGCAGACGCGATCCGGATCGGGAGCTGCGGCTGCACGACATCGCAGTCTCGTGCAATTTGAATCCCAGGCTCGTCCCTGTTGCGAGTTGCAGCCTGCTGGGGCCGCGACATAGGTTGTTCGGATAATGCCAGTTCTACCAATCGATTACCCAGAGCCGTTTGCCGCTGTCCTTGGCACGATGCTCTACCCGAACGAAGGCGACGCGGCACAACGATGCGCCTTTGCCGCCCACTGTCTCGCCGAGCCGATCCGACGCTTTGAAGCGGCCGGCGGGGCGCTCGCCTATAACGACTTGTCGCGTATCGTGAAAGACGGCGGGGCGCGCCTGGACGACCTAGACCAGAGATGGTGGGGTGGCACGGTTATGGGGGAGTTGTTCAAAATCTTGTTCGCATTCGCGAATCATAACCCAGAGCGGGCTAGCTGGGAGTATTCGGCGCGCATTGTTGAGAAGTACGCTACCACAGCAAAAGTCTCCGGTGCACGGACATCCATAATGGCGGCTAAGCGACGTTTTCTGACCGTTGCGCATCTCTGGGGCGCCTACAGTATACGCGGCAGAGAGTTCCGAGAAAGAGTCGAGGTGCATTACCACTATGCCGACGATTTTGAGAGTTTTCTTACTGAAGCCGAGATTCTTCGGAAATGGGGCCAGACATGGAAAGCCAATGCTGCGAAGGCCAGATCACCGTTGCCCGTTGGGACATGGGCTATGCCAGAGATCTGGACTCCGGCACCACGGAAGCCTGGTTGGCCACCGACCGGCATGATCCCTGACATCCTGCCGCCCCACGATCTGCTCCTGCCGCCTGGCCGCCCCGGACGCCCGCGCAGGGTCCGCTGAAAACTCTGTCCAAAATTTTGCGGACACCTTTTTTGAACGCGTAACAAGCCGCTACTATCGCCACAGAACATCACTCGCTGTGGCAGCAATTCATGTTGGAGAAAAAGAAACGATGCGCTGATCGCCGCCAAAGCGGTATTGGCGCGATACGGCGGTATCTGCGGGATGACCCTGCACCGTTGGGTCCGCGACCCAGGTCTCAACTTTCCCAAGCGGCTCCTGATCAATGGAAGGCGATATTGGCGGCTCTCGGAGCTGCTCGCCCGGGCATCCGCGGCCCAGATGCCTTCAATCCTCATACACGCAGGAGAAATAACCATGCATCCCATGGACGTCGAAGCTATGCCTGTTGCGAGCTTAAGACCCTACGTGCGCAACGCACGTACCCATTCCAGGAAGCAGATCCGGCAGATCGCGAACAGCATCGAGCGATTTGTGGCCGTCCGCCGCGGGCTTTGCGTTTCGGGCCAATGATATTTGGCCCGAAGGGATTCGCGCCTGGCCCTTTTTTGAAGGAGATACCCGATGAACCGGCAGCCAATGCTGGGCGGGAACGGCTTTGCCGTATCCCGCAATCTCAATCCAAATCTCGTCCGCGTTGAATCTTTGAAGCCGCTCGGCCGAGAGACGCGCAAACACCCGCCCTCACAGATCCGCAAGCTGCAGGCGAGCATCGAACAGTTCGGCTTCGTCCTTCCCGTCGTCATCGACGTGGACAGCCGCGTGATCGCCGGTTGGGGATTGGCTGTTGCCGCCAAAAGGCTCGGCCTGACTGAAGTCCCCGCCGTGACCATCGCCGACCTCGACGAGGCCAAATTGCGGATGCTGCGGCTCGCGCTCAACCGGCTTGGCGAGGACTCGGGCTGGGATCTTGATGCGCTGAAGCTGGAGTTCTCCGACATTCTGGAGATCAGCAGCGAGATCGACCTTCGCATCAGCGGCTTTGAGATGGGCGAGATCGACGTCGCCTTCTTTGTCGTCAGTCCGCTGCGGGATCGGCCAACTGCTTGCGTTGCCGAGCGGAATCAGCGTCCGCAGAGCGACCAAGCCATCGCCGCGAAGTTGATCCGCGCGCTACTTGCCGGCCGGGCCGTCGGCGACGTTATCGAGTTGCGGGACGAGTGGATCCCAGGCTCGGCGCCATCGTTCGCAATGGCGCCCGGCGTGCGATCGGGCACGGCAACGAAGGTGGGGAATTTCGTGAGCAACATCACAACATTCGACCAAATCAACAATCTGGCGGACCGGCTCGAAGCACGCAGCAGAGATAGCGCAGAATTTTCAATGAAATTCCACCTCTCCAAACGGTAACTGTTCGTAAACCATAAACTTCGAACAGTCAGAACGGACACTCATCATCGTTCGGGCCGATTCCAGCACGGCCCTCCATTGCCTCCCATGCGGTCCGCAAGTCGAGGATCATGCGCCTCAGGTCTGGCCCGACATGCTTCCGCAGGCTGACTTTGCTAACAGGACGTATGACGTCCAAGTATTCGAGATCCACGATGTCATTACGCAGCATATCGAGCCGAAGACTGAGATACTCGCAGGCTTCTTTCAGTTCATCGTCGCCGGGCACGACTTCTCCGCAATCTTTAGCGGGTCTATGCTGAAGACGCCTGACATATTCGTGGAAATCGTCGGCCGTAGCGAATTTCATTCCGCTGCCTCACTGAACAACGACGCCGCCCCGAACAACTGCCATTTCTCGACCAACGCCCCGCCGTACGCCGAAGCGAATTGTCGAAGCCGCATCGCGTCGTAATCCTCGAACGCCACGAGGACCCGAGGCGCGCCGCTATTGGCACGATCACCGCTCCGCGTCGTGCACGATGACCCGTCAGGCTTAACGAAGGTCAAACGCTGCGCCATGAACAGTATGGTGGCGGCCTTGCTCCAAGAAACCCTGAACCACGCGGTTTCGGTCCTGGCATGAAGGAGCGCGGTGCCGCGGCCGTGCTCGGCAAGGCGGCCAATCCAACGGGCGACCACATAGCGATCAAACGGCGGATTGAGCCATACACGACCGGTCCATGACTGGCGTAGGCCGTCCTGTGCTTCGGAGAAGTTCTGACTCGCACAATCCCACGGTCGAGGATCCGCGGCGCAAGGGTCGAGATCGAATGGCCCCAAGGCGTCGATGATCCATCGCGGGGTCAAATGGACTTGAGAGGCACCGACGGTCTTTTGGTGGGAGCCGAGGGTCATCGAACTTCGTCTCCGAAGGCACTCAACTAAAACTAGTATGCTTGTTTTCCTCGTTGCCTCTCCATAGAGGGCCAAACCTCCCATAGAGTGCCAAGTCTCTAAGCTTCGGCCTAACCCGCCGGAATGTCGAGGGTTCCCCCACACCCCGGAACTCACGATACAGAGACCGCGCTGGTTGGCTCCCTGGAAGGATTCGGACCGGTCTGCGTCGGTTTCGAACCGATCTGCTGGCAACATTTCCAAGCCAACAAGTCACGCCAACACCGGATGATACGCCCGAAATACGCGGGAGCGTTCGGATGATTGCGCGACCACACACGCTCTCCTGGCAGACGAAGTCGAGAGGAAACTGAGCAATGGTCTTGCTGGTTTGGCCGCGCCCGAACCATCGCGGGCGCGCGAGAGCGCAGCCGCGATGACCGGCCGCAGCGGTCAGAGAAGTGTCACACGTTGGTGCGGATGCCGCGCTGGTCGAGGTCCTCGATCACGGCGCCCATCGCGCCCAAGTCGAGATAGCGCCGGAAGATCGTTCGCACCGTCTCACTGATGTTGGCGTGACTTGTTAGCTTGCAAATGACGCCAGCAGACCGGTTCGAAATCGACGCAGACCGGTTCGAATCCCTCCAGGGCAGCCAGCCAGTGCGGTCTGCGCGCTGTGATTTCCGCCTCTGCCAGAACTGGACAGTCCCGGAAGGTGTGGTACAAGCGGGCCATCTTCGATCATAGGCGCTAGCAGGCAGGACGCGTTTTACATCAGCCCCGGCTACCTCGGACTTGCCCGTCGAAGGTTGCCATCCGTGCTCCAAACCCCTCAAGGACGATCAGCGCCACCGATGGATCTCTCTGTTGGAGCTACTGATGAGCGAGACCGGCCGCTGCCGTCGCCGGCCTCAAAGGCACGCCCCAAGAGATCGAGCGACAGTGGTACGAGCAGGTCTATCGCGGCCGCGGGGACAGCATGGCGCAACTTACCTGGCGCGCGGTGCTGATTGGCTCATGCCTGGGAGGCGTGTTGTCGTCGCCCGGCAAATGCCTCGCCATTGACAACCAACTCGGCAGCTTGCTGCAACACATCGAAGGCAAGGGGCAATAAATGTTGGTGACTGATCGAACAAGAGAAGCTCTCCGGTGCAGGCGCATTCGCCGAAAGTTGGCTGCCGATGGCTTTGAAGAAATTGGAGAGAGTGGCGGCCATCTCTGGGAATTACATCGCGACATCAAGCGGCATCACAACACCATTACGGCGGTCGCGATTGCGCCGGAAGGCAAGACGCTGTTCGTCAAGACAGGGCGCAAAATCTGACATCTCATGCTGAGAGCCGCGGAGCGGCTCCAATGAAGCTCTTCGAAGTCGCACGAGACATACATCGAAACCTGACCTGGAAGGTCGGGTATGAGTGTGGAAAAGCCGGGCGCGACTATCGCTGCCCGCTGGCCGTGAGATACCCGCGCAATATTTTTTGTTTTGTGTCACTTCGGCTTCGAGGGGCCAAGTACACATCCGGCCCGATACGCACGGCGATCATGCCTTTCGCCACTTGCTCGCCGAGACGAACGCCGGCGTCGTAACGCTCGGCCACGATGTTCGTCAGGCCATAGTCGACGACGATCTCCACCTTGATATCGGGATACTGCGGCAACAGCCGCGCGACGGCCGGCCACAGGATCGACTCGGCCGCGTGCTCGCCGGCGGTGATGCGGATGGTGCCGGCGGGCTTGTCACGCAGCTCGCTTAGCGCGGCCAGCTCAGCATCGACCTCATCGAGACGGGGTCCCACCGTGCGGAGCAGGCGCTCGCCGGCTTCGGTCGGCGCCACGCTGCGCGAGGTGCGGGTCAACAGGCGCAGCCCGAGCCCCCTGCCCAAATAAGAAAGCAGGCACTTGCACAGTGACAGCGTGGACCCACACAAATCGTTTTTAGAGTCTGGAAACCAGGCCCCGACCCGATCCTCAAAATCGAATCCTGGCCCCGGCCGCCGCCCGGCTGAACGGCGAGCAGGCCGAGCTCGACAAGATGGTTGCCCCCCATTTCACACGAACGGGATCAACA
>Ga0137418_10002735_pt1 | contig 16130 bp, 19 predicted proteins | sample CZODoug3_1_2_16f_FD_122242 | JGI IMG/M metagenome (GOLD analysis project Ga0137418, IMG submission 122242) | Vadose zone soil fungal communities from Angelo Coast Range Reserve, California, USA - CZODoug3_1_2_16fungal (Hybrid Assembly) | ecosystem: Environmental > Terrestrial > Soil > Vadose... | reverse complement strand
GATAGTAACAGACGACCGCGAATAGCAGCACATTCCTCTTCAGAAGGCTCCTCTGCTCTGGCACACAACTCCATGGCATATATGCTCAGATATAGCACCGCGCTGGTGTCCTTCACCTTGAGCCAGTGCTGGTGCAGGTACTGATCGATGCTGTTGTTTCCCAACCACTTACCTGGCTCCAGGAATTGCATTTCATCAATTACCAGAGGCCAATATGAAGGGTCTGCAAGCACACGTTCTAGATATATTCATCAGAATGTGTGGGGATAAGCTGGAAGTGGGGTCTCACCAGCAGGGCCCAATTCCTCCATACTTTGTTCATTGCCGAACTCCACCAGTGGGGAATCGGGCAAGAATTCATCTATGGTATTCTCTAGGCTGTGTTCTCCTGAACTAGACGAAGGAAGTGATTGTTTCTGAATGGGCACTTCACCATTTCCAGTCTGATGAGAAGCAATGATTCCATTGACAAAAGTATCCCACTCATCACCAGAGGACGGAGAAAGCAGAGGTATTGCCTTCTTGTGAGAATGCTTCTCTTTATGCTTCTGTTTAATACCACTGGCGAAATCAGCCCAGCCTGAACTCGAGCTGCCAGACGACATGGGATGATAAGGGGTGCCCTATGAGATGGAATTTCAGCCTTTTTATCCAGTTGTCCAGTCAGCCATGAGGCTGCCTGCAAGATCACAATGGTGCCTGCATGAGGCTGCCATGAATGTGTCCATTACAGGTAAGTGGAATTCAAGTGGATGGGACGCTGTACCACTGTCTATATACATCAAATGGCCATATTGCAGTCGGGGCAGTAGAGTATGTGTAGTCCCTTCCTAAAGCCTCTCTAACATATACCTGACCCATGCTAGCTTCCCAGTCCGACGGGAACCCATCTGAGGCTTTCAGCTGATCCCTGGCCCACAGCTACCGTTTGCACTCAAGTACCACGATACCATGGTACACTATCCGACTGTTGGATAGTCGGACGGTAGTACAGTATCACAGTACCTAAACAAAACATGTAGGCCAACTTTTCAACCTTGATCTCAGTCTCATCTGCAACTTCAGTAATAGCATCTATCCAGCTGTGACAGTAAATTTTGGCCCACAAATAATGTGCTATGATCATCTTGACTTTGCAAACAAGGCCACCAGTTGGTGTGACATCACAGCCATTATGGGGTCCATACGATTACAAGAAAGGGGGCCATCTTGTCTTGTTTGATATCGACAAGATTATTGAGTTCTCTCCTGGTTCACATATCCTCATCCCATCTGTTGTTATGCATCATCATGGCAACACTCCTATTCAAACACATGAAAAGCATATGGGATTTACACAGTATGCAGCTGGTGCGTTGTTCCAATTGGTTGACAATGGATTTTGAATGGTGGAGGATGTACAGGGCATGGACAGGGAGTTAAAGAATAAGCTAGATGCAGAGGCTCCAACATGTTTTGAACACCTTAGTTTGTTTTCAAAGTTGGAAGAGCTCACCGATGACCATGTTTGAGTCATTGGGAAATAATTATTGATCACATCCTTACAAATCCCAATTAAATCCTATCTTTGTAATAGTTCTTCAAATTGCTGACTGGATGACAACCAGAATGTGCAAGGAGATCATGCATTGCCAATTTCTTACAATAATTAGACTCAAATTCAAGTGCTGAGAAGACCACTAGACAACCTGTGCAAATGATAGTAGACAGTCATTTGCCTTACATAATTTGAGTGTCAACCCCAATTAAGCCCTGTACCTATAAACCAATTGCAATACTTAAATAGTTCATGTAATTGCTGACCAGTTGATAACCAGAATGTGGCAAGAAGCTCATGCATTACCAATTTCTTACAATAATGAGAACAAAATGCAAGTACTGAGAAGGCCACCAGCAGAATTGCAGCACTTTTTCAAATGCTGGCACAGTGAGGAAATTATATATTATTTTACATTGCTTTGCAAGGTTTGAGCATCAATTGCAAGTCCACCATGAACGTACAAACTCCATCCGGTCATACCAGCACTGCCCCGACTTCCTGATGTTCTATACTCATACCTCATATAGTTGACTGTCTAGGAGGGGACTAAACTACAGGTGAATCTATAGGAAACCTCACCCTGATATGACAATATGAACATGAGTAATAAGGTGTGATGTGCTGGACATAATGCAGATTCGAAAACTACAACAGGAAGGCCTATTGACGAAATACTGCAAAGCTATTCAAGACTTCAAATTTCACATAAGTATCGGGTATAACATGGTCCTGACTGACTCACCTTGGTGTGCCTCAAACTCAAGCGGGGCTCAGACAGAAAATGCTAGTTTTTAAAGGAAAACCTATGTCTCAAGGGAATTCCACTATTTCATTGAAATCGCATTCCCACTAAACTCGTCATTCCTCTTCTTAAAAAGCCCACATTATATTGGAACTCAAGCTCCAACGAGTTCAAGCACGGCGCAGTTTCTCCAGCATGAAAACGTCGTGTGCTTTGCACATAATACCACCACGTTTCACATCAGGATGCCACCCGATGTCCTGATGCACGTCGTTGAGGCTCACTGGATACATTCCTATCCCGTCTTTGGCACACCAATCAAAATCCACTAAGAGTGCCTGCTCCTCCCCCGATACCATGATATTAGGCGGTCGAAGGTCTCCAAAGACAAAATCGTTCTCGTGCAGTACTGCTACGGCCTCCTCTACTTTGTTGAATATTGCATCCGGGAGTGAAGGGTTGTTACCAAACGCATCGTGTGCAGTTACACCATCCACAAAGCCCATGACTACTAGGTTTAAGCCCCCGAAATTGAGAGCGGGTTCGTATTCAGTTGTCTCTGGGTAAAGCAGTTGTGGAGTAAGGCTGTGGGTTGCGAGCAGTCGGTGCGCTGCGAAGTTGTATGTCTGAACGAATTTGACTACAATATAGTCTCCACCACCGACAATCTTGGCTTTAAATACGGCCTTGGTGGGGCTTTCATTGGCGAATTTGATAACATACTCAAACCGAACAACGCCGTTCACCGTAGGGTATGATAGAATGTGAGGAAAGAAACGCGCGAGGTTCGTGGGTACGGTGGGGTCGGCAGGGATATTTAGCCGTGTGTAGAATATATTAAGAGACTGAAGTGCACTCCGAAGGGCTAAAAGGACCCGGGTGACTCGGAGTAGCTGGTCATCAGCCGAAGGATGAACACCGAGCCAAATGTAGTCCGTCAGGGGCTGAATTACTGGAAACTCCACAAATACGCCTCCGAGAACAACCATCCACGGACCGGAAATTGCAATAATGAAACTCGGGCAGTTGCACGCGTTTCGAGCACGCTCAACCTGTTATAACATATGCGAATGAGAATCAGACGAACAAAGAATGGGATTGCGTACGTCTTTTTGAATCCAATAGTTTCGAAACGAAAAACATCCTTGCTTGACTGCGTCACAACCTCCTTCCCCTATGTCATTTTTCCACTCCAGAACAGCACGATAGAGCGACATGCCATGTGCAATTGTCAAGATCGTTCCATCAGAGATTGCCCCATTACGCGCGAAAATTGATGACATTGGCTGGTATAAAATGTGTGCGAGCATGTCTTGCATTGCTTCGCGTCGGCTCCTTTCATTCTTGTAGATGGCAACCGCAGCGGTGCAGAACTTGGAAGTGGAGGAAAGATGATCGGGCGTGACATCGGTTTGAGCTGTCGGATTACTGAATCGGGTCCTAAACTCGTCAAAGATGGGGTTATACAAGCCAACCGGAAGTCCCTGTTTGTCAATTGGTCGACCGACCAAGATGGGGCATTGATCCTGTTGCCCCGCAAAGTTGCTCAATTTTGCAGCTTGAGAGGGGCTCGGACCTTGAAGAGCTAGTGTGATGAATGATTTCTGGACTACGAAGTATTTAGCTGGCATACAAAAGGGCAGACCTCCGGAACGTACGCTCATCCAACCGAAGTCGCTTCTCCTCATCGCCGACGGATTCGTTTGTCATGTGTTTGAGTCTTGTAATTGCAGCTGATAATCATTTAGTGCAGCGGCCATCTCAAAGAACCTGCACGTACTAGGAGGGCGTCGCACTATAATATGGAGATGCTTTTTAGGGATATCTGTTAATACTTCCCAGAGTTCGTCCTCCGGCTCCAATTCTTCACCGCCCTCGAAGTCGCCCTTCACCTTCACCGTCTTGAGCAGTTTCCGGTCCTTCTTTAAGTCAATCTTGACCTTGCAAAGTGAGGTCGTTGACTTCGATGTGTTAAATATGGGCATCAACTACTCATGCTCACCTTCCAGAGATCAAGAGAGTCTGCATCAAGGTTAACGAATGCATTCTGCTTCTTCTCCTTGATCGCGTCCTTCAAGGCATCGACCGTCTCCGACTTTGCAATCTTGACAGAAAAAACGCGCTCTGGATCGTCGCCAAGGACCCAACAGTTGAGATTGAGCATATCAGACATATCCTTTGCGGCCAAGATCGTGGTAGCAGGGACAATGGTCACGAAGCAGAGATAGACAGAGGATGTGTAATACTGTTTAGATCCGTTTGTGTGTTGCAGCTTGAGCAAGATAGGCGCCCAAATATCAGCCAAATCGACCTTCAAGTTCGGACTCAATAAATGTTATATAATGAACTCGTCTTCCTCACCTCAACTCAAGTCCTCCAGACCCCAGTTGCAGCCGATATTGTCCTCCGGATAGCTACTTCCACGACATTTCTCCCGTCTCTGTCCCATCTCCGCGAAAACGCTGCCAAGTCACTGCTTATGAGCTCGTATCCAATCCAATCGTACCGTACCATTTCGACCTTAGGTTCGTCAATTTTGTGATTTTTGGTCTCCGAGAAGGCCGAAAATTTCCCATTTGATTTGTGGCGAATTTTAAAAGTGCCCATTTTTCATGGCTGTGACCTGTGACGAACCTAAGGTCGAAATGGTACAGTAAGCCCAATCGGACCATTTATACAATACTATGCACTGGCAAACCCCTCGCACAGAAATTGAACGCTACCACCCTCTAATAACATCAATGACTCCCGTAAACCCTATATATTTTGCAATTTGACTCAACAGGTGGAGTCGGAAATAAATATTGATAGGTTCTCCACATGCCTAAGTGTTTAATGTTCTCTTCACGGTTTCGCAGATCAAGTCTAACTGTCTTTGATTCGATCGACAAGGTCCCTCGTTAATTCGTGTCCTGCCGTTCCGTTAATCTGGGAGGCAGATGATGTGTTGGCTGTGTTTAGCAAATATCCATGGACTCGTCATGATGGTCTTACAGACCAACCGCTAGGCTTTCGCGTCCCTGCTGGTAATTAAGACGACGACAAAATCGTTGGATTTAATATATGCTCAGCCCTGTGGGACGACAGTCTGATGCCAGAAATGCATGCTTTGGCCTGTCGAAAAATTATGCCGAATATCGACAACCTTCGGCTACTGTCGATACAACCTCCAGGACGACTCAACTGCCGTTATCAGACCCATAATCAATTAACACAAGAACACCGCTCTAAAAATCAAGTGATTCATGACCTTCAACTCACCGTGCGTGTCAAATGTATTTATTATAATGCCTGCGCTGACAATAATGCAGAATATAAATCTGTCACGCTGTAAAATTTTGGTCGGATCTGCTCAAAAGCCCGCCTGGACAGATCTATCCGACCACAGATCACAGTAAGTTCTGTGATGGCCCTACATAAGCGGATCCATGAAGTCCATCTAACGCTCGTATGGACAGATCTGCATAACCCTCCATCATCCGAGTCCGCAGACGGATCTGTCCAAACAGGTCAACACTCGAATGGATCCAACTATTCTGACATGCGCTTGGGTATGCATGCGTCGGATTTTGTGGTCTGTCATCCATGAACGGATCCGTTTGAGCAGGGTAACCTGCTTGAATAAAATAGAGATGACATGGAAATCTAATAACAAGCTCAACACAAAAGCAAAAGACATATTCAAAGGGGTGGACGCACAAACTAACTACGTAGGAGGTACCCATATACATTAGTACGTGGTGGCTGCACAGAAAGATGATATATAATATATATCAATAAAATCACATTTGCGCAGGGAAACCCTCGGTTGGGAGTCACTTGGTTACAAGAAATCCCGGAAATTCTTCGTAACGTTTGAGACCAAAATGTACGGCCTAAAAAGACGTTAGACTCACCATGCATCCAAGATCTCCTGTTCAGCTTCATCAGCAGCAGCTCCCGCCATTGAACTTTCCATCGCCTCCAGGAGGATGCTCATTGCCTCAGCATCAAAGGGTTGAACGCGTCCACCTCTGCGCCGTGTATTTGCAGCGAAAGTTGTCTTTGAGGTGATTTTGGAATATATTTCCTTGCCATCTGGGAAGGTGTAATGAATTTGACGATCAATTTTTGTGAACTCATGAGTTCCTATAGAGAGCTTAGCATTCTAAAGTGGAGGCAGAGGGGGAAAAAAAACGCACGAACTGTGGTTGTCTGTTCCTTCTTTATGAAAGCTGAAGAGCTTTCCTTATCAGATAGGCCACTTCTGAAAAGCGCTCGGAACGATGTGAACATGTTGAATACAAGGATGTTAGGCGCGGTTGCAATGTGGGGTAGTGTGGGGTAGTTGTGGTTGTGAAAGTTTATTTGGTCGTGATGAAGCGCCTGATCGCCAGGAACAGCTAATTGTGTTTGTTGATGCTTGTTCATGTGGGTGCCTCAGGCAACCGCCATACTTGAATGTAAACTTTTCAGTCTTGTAAAAGTAGCCTCGATGTACTGTACTATTCCAACCAACTGTTCATGAATTTTGGTAATTTTGGTCTCCAAGAAGGCCGAAAATTTACATTTCAATTTATGGCGAATTTCCAATGCGGGCTTTTTTTGCGGCTGTGACTGAACACTTTATCGGAATAGTACAGTAGTCTCTTCTAGATGCCTTCGTAGTGCTGCCGCCGTCCGGTCCCGAACTCAGGTCCGAACCTGAACCCATGCGAACTTGACCAAAGTTCGGTCGCAAGTTCAGCGGTTGGACCTGTAGTCCTCTGTGGTCCAGTCCAAGGTTCGGGCGGCTGGTAGTTTTTGCGGACCCGTTCAAACCAGTTCGAACTCCGCCGAACCCGAAGAGATTTCCAGGTGAGAAAATCGAGTTTATTTCACCGATTAACAGGATTTCGGAGTTATGTTCGACGATGTGGACGGTCAGGCCATAAAAAATGTGTGTAACGATACCCAGAAAGGTATCTATGGTGCGTTATCCTTTGATTTCGAGCAGTTAGGCCTTCTCTAATAGACGAATATCAAAGCTCCGAAGGTTGTTGAACTATGTATCAAATAGTTCATTAACTTACCTTGTATTATTCATGGTGACTGCGCAATCCTATGCGGAAATCAGATTCCTCGCCACGTGACTCTTTCACATCGCAAAGCACATCGGAGACCAGCTACATCAACATAACAAGGCCCGACTCGGAGGTCGAACATGTAAAACAGTTCTTAACGCAGGGATACAGACCGAAGTTTCGTCTCGGTTTCAACCTGCTGGTATTCCCCATTTTGGGACGCTTTAATCTCTTCCTGGTGCGATAATTCGTACCAATGCTGCTGCAGCGTTACCTGTCACTGAAAGCCATGCTTTTTGGGTGATTCAGAAGTTACATACAATATTGAGTGAGTGGTGGAGAGTGACACGACCAAGATTCTCCACTAACGCTTCCAATTTGACATTCGTCCTCAGGTACATGTTATACAATTCCCTGCCAGTGCGATAGGTATCGAAGACAGTCTGACGGGTGGCCTAGCGTCCCTGATCAAGACTGATGTTGATCCCGAAGCCAAAGCTCGAGTTTTAGCAAGCAGAAGAGCGCAATTTTGAGGATAAAAATTAAGTATTAAATTTGCCTGGTTTGACGGTTCGAACCCGTACAGAACCAGAACCTGACCGCGTCGAACCGTTCAAGGTGGTCAGGTCCAACGTTCGGCGAAGTGGTCAAACCTGAACCATGGTCAGGTTCAGGGTTCGATAAATACAGCGTAAAGACCGGACGGAACCAGACTACGGCACCACTATGCCTTCGACATATCAAGGGTCCAAGTGTCCACAAATCTAGGATGGGTTTGTGAAAGTCAGATTGTGTGGTTTTCGGGTGATGTGCATTCCAAGTAGTATATTCAGTTCTCCAATCACCTTTATTTGAGAACATGTTATCAACTGGGAAGACGGTTTGCCGAACCAGTTCAGCGAACTGTGAACCCGAACCGCTGGCTATTGTGGCCAAAATTGGAACAATAGCACTGCAGCAAACACCAGCAACCTTGTTGATGTCGTTGCCACCGCCTTGACCACACCATTGACATTTTTTTAATTGCTTTGTTATGTGGCCTTCCATTATCTGGGATTCTCTGCTATGTATAAATTCCCATGTATATGGTACTTGTTCAACAATCTGATATGAGTTTTCTCCAGTTCGCTAGCACTCTCAACAGCAATCCTCCATTCACTGCTGCACTTGAGTTTGATGCTGTCATCAGATACATTGATTTAGTTTGGTGCTTAAAACACACTATGGCCCCCCCAGGAGGTGTTGTATCACCTTAACCCCCCCAACACTTAACAGTACAAATTACTCAAAGTCTGCCTTGACATTCCAGACAATACCGCCAAGCTCACTTGGGCTGTCTTTCATGATCTAGCTTGAAAATTTGAGAGTGCTGATGGTGAGATCGAGGCTCTAGCACATAAGTATATCAAGTTGTTGTCTCTCTCAGGGAATCAGTACATTTGATACCTTTGGATTATGGTGATTGGCTGATGTTTCATGCAGGCTTTTTTAATACCACCCCACCCACCTGTGTTTGCATTGATCTCATGTGTTGCAAGCAGCTTCTTGTAAACTGGAATCAACACAGAGAACTTGCTGAAACATGGGGTGACTCCCATGGAGTCACCCTGTCAGTGTGTTCACATGAGCATTTGGAGCAAGTACCTGGCTTTGCTAAATAGTTATTCTAGTACCAACCTTGGTGGAAATATGCCTTAAGTTATCAGAAATGGAGGTTCAGCATGGAAACCTATCATTATTTGTTATGGAAACCTTTAATACTTTACAAAATAAGGCTTCTCAAGAGTAAGCCATTTTCCAAGTATTAAGTTCATCATACTGCATTCCAACGAGGATAGAATATGAATTCAAAGATACGTGGTCGATTGTGAATTCATGTGCAGATGGTAGACATATTTCTAGAGAGTTCTGAGAAATAAAATGGTAATCCGGCTCTTCTGAGAGTTCTGATGCCACAAAATCTGATACCACAGATAATAATTTCTCCTTGAACTTCTCTCCTAATTCGCCATATATATTGCATATAGGATCCTCAGTTAAGTCAAGAGAAATATGTTGAGTGGTGTCCACTGTAGGTCCTTGTTGATAAGGGACTCTCCGACATAGCTGAGAAATTGGATCAATGTTGGAATGAACTCTTCCAGCTCAGTGAACAATGCATAAATTTGTGTAAGCAGTGCAAACAGTTCCCCAAGTCAATAACCTTCAGTTAAAATTTTGGAAGGTTTTGATCCAAGTTAAAGCAGCATGATTGGTGACAGCTAATATAGTTTCTCCTTCAATGTAAGCCTGAAACTTAATTGGACCTTCCTTTAACACCAAAGCCCCCTGTTCAGTTGGCAAATAATTCCTCAGCTGATTTGAGCACCCTTGACCAGTAGGCAATTACCCATTTGATATGAACCAAAGTTTCATCAAGAGTCGAACCCCAGTTTCCATTTATGGGAACATCATTGTCTGATTTGGAAATTTGTACAACTAAAGAAGGTATAGGTTTGTCTGCCTTATAAGCCTTCTCACATCTTCCGTGGGTCTTAGTTCCCTTCAAATCATTCAATTGGACCTTGTGTACTTGTTGCAGAATGGCTGCAAAACCAAAGTCACAAGCATCAGAATATAATCAGTAAGGTAAACCCGGTAAGGTGTATCCTTGAACTGGAGCATTAGTTAGTACTTGCTTGCATAATTAAAATGCTTCGGAATGAAGGGGAAACCATTCCCATTTTTTTTCCTTCATTAGCAAATTAAATAATGGCCCAGCGATCCAAGCGTAAAATGGTACATAGGATGAAAAATAAACCATCATTCCTATGAACACTTGAAGATTGTGGATGTTCTTTGCTCGTGGAGTTGAAGGATAGCATCAATTTTCTTCTTGTGTGTAGATAAACCTAATCTGTACACTTTTTGTCCAAGCAATAATACCAATTAATATCTGAAATGACATTTAGTAACAGAGAGTGTGACTTCAGGTTTCTGGATTGCTTGGAAAACTTGGTCCAAATGATTTATATGGTCTTCGAAAGTCAGGGAAAAAATCACAATGTCATCAATGTAGACCAAGGCGAATATCCGAAGGAATGGCGCAAGAATATTTTGCATTACTCGCTGGAAAATGCTGGGACCATTTTTATATCCAAAAGGCATTCAGACAAATTGCCACAATCCTCTATGAGTTCAGAAAGCTAACTTCTAATGTTCCATTCCCTCAATTTCCATTTGAGTGAATCCATTGAGGGCATCAAGGATAGATAGCCATTGACTGCCGCATAATGCTTGTAGAATATCCTCTTGTTTAGGTAGGGGAAATTCATTGGATATAGCGACTTCATTTAATTTTCAATAATCAACGACCATGTGGGGTTTTCCATTCCGATAAATTGTAAAGTATTAAAGGTTTCCATAACAAATAATGATATACACCCATCGGCTCCACATTCCTCCACCAAATCTGATACTGATGAGTCCAACATTGAACTGCTGGAACTCATTGATATCTCAGAGGAAAAATGTGATGCAATGATGGAGGATATCCCTCATGCCAATGGGATTATATATAACCTTGGACTGGACTTAAAGGATGATGAAGGGGAAATCATGGGACAATTCCATTCCCTTCAGATCCCAAGTTGTCCATACTGCAACAACTGCACGCCACACGTTGTTGTGGATTTCTTTGTCAATTATTACGGTGAACCTTTCATCTGTAATTGACTTATCTGCCAAACAACTGGCGCAGGAGCTGCACCATCTCTTCAAGCGATGAGGATGGTACACTCCTCAAACATCCAACGAAGACAAACTGTCTTGTTCGGACAGCCAGACCGTTCACCTAGACTACCCTGACAGCCACCACAGCCTGCTACTGTACTCCGTCAGATGATCCTATAGTCCTTCAAGTTGATACTTAAATGTAGGCCAACACAGTTGGATTTGGCCATACTCTGGCATCGCCAAACCTCTGGAATTTCCCAACCTTCCACTTTTGGAAGGTCAAGGTTCAATTATGGCAGGATCCGACATCAATCTGGATTCTGACTTTCCACCTACTAGACCATCTTCACCTGACCTTTCCAAAGCTCTCATTCTTCATCCCATTCACTCTAATTTCGCTCACGCTCATCCCGAATATACCCCATTCACCTTGCTTGATGCCATCCCTGATTACCTAACCTACGGTGACCATGGTTTGCCAGTCGACAATCTTATTGACCATCTATCTATCGGTATGGAATCTGCTTCGATGGAGTAATTGAGACTGGGGGGGCTATGTTATGGATATCAGATATTTGTCAATATATTCTCTATTTTCTTTTCTCTTTATTTACAAGTAGAAAAACTCAATGTGATACTTATCAAAATTCCTACTCAGAGTTCATCTTGAATTTCCTCAATATTATTCACTCTCAAATAACTCCATTTCACAAATGATTGTACTTACTTCAACCCAAACCTTTAGTGTTTCTTGACTATGCCTTATTCAGTAATCACGATCATGGCTATGCTAACTTGTCAAAGTGCTTGTGGCTGTGTGTCAAAGCATGTGGGAGTCTTTAACCATTTGTTTCTTTATTGTTTCTCACTTATATATTTTACAAATAGACAAACTTCTAGATATTTAGTTGGATACCTTCCTGTCAAATCTACTAAAGAGTTACCGGAGAACTAGAGAAATGCGAAGCCAAATGCATCCACAAACTCAATGTTTGCTGAGTTTCAAACCTATTTCCTTTAACAGAAGTTAGTGTTCGAAACTTGTCAACTTGACTCGGTGTAGCTCTAGGAATTCCATGGAACACCAAATACCCTCGGAAGGTCTTCCCCGAATGTACTTCGACCTCCTGGAATGTCCTAGAATTTACTTACCACCTTTTCGGTGATCCAATGTGGCTTCCAAGTGTTCTCTCGGGCTCTCCCCTCTTCACCAAGTAGATAATCCAATGTAGTATAAATACAAGGCGTCTGCATCCAAATAAATTATCTTTTAACAACTCTTACCTCGTTCCCAAACTGAGATATTCTTAAGTCATTAAGGACCATTGTACATGCTACTTAGTGAATTATTGCATGACTCGCTCTGCAATCTTCCAACTTACTATAATCTAAGCAAGATTGACTCGTTCTCTCTTAGACTAAGTTCTACAGGATGTCGTTTAGTTATAAGCGCTACCAGGATTACTAGTGTCTTAGACTGTTCTGGTGCAGCTATATCGTTCATTATATATTATTTGTTTTATTCAGTTAGATACATTTTGTATATTCAAGGAATACACCAATATTATTCCTTCACTTAAAATAATTAGATAAATATGATAGCTACACTTGTATCCTTATCTACTTATTTTTGCTCATTTCATAACACAATACTTCCAGTGTTAAAATGTCTTCCATCAATGAAACTGATTGGCCACCCAAAATATCTGTGATGTTTGGTGACAAATGTGTTGTCATACTATGAAATTGTTTCATAGTTGAACATAGAACATCACAGGTAGTTTATAATTATAAGGCCTAAACCAATAATGCTACTACTTACACAAAGGACAATAATTTAATAAATGCTATAAAACCGCACAACACATCACATTTAATATTATCTTTGCCTAAATACAGACCAAAGATGGAAGAGGAAGAGAAAATAGACGGAATGCTGATAGCAATAATGGCAGAGCAGAAGAGCATCAAGATAGAGGAAGAAAAGAAGGACAGGATGATTATGCAATACAAAGTTCTCCAGTCAGTCAGCAGAGTAACTAAAGTCCTCCATGATACCAATCTCCGATGATGAAGTAAAAACTCCATTGAATAGCTCACTGGAGCTGTTACTCGAACTATCCCCTGAAATGTCCTTTGAAATGTATTCCACTCCAAATGAATTTTAACTCACGTCGTATCCAAAAAATCGATCATCGACTTGAGAAAGGGTTTGAGGAAGCGTGCCTGAATGCGATAAAACATCGGGATTGAAAAGTTGGTAGGAGGAAACGACACCACCATCCTCCGAATCAACACCTCGCCCTCCGAAATCCTTCCGAAATCCTTAATACCCATCATGAAGTAGTTCTTCCCAACCCCACACACTCCCAAAACCTTGCCTGCCCTCATACTCTTCCCAAAGAATACCGTCGATCCCTCTTCAAAAATACCACCCTCCCACACAAAGCAGTCTGGATGTTTTGGACTGAAATATCCACCCAGCTGAAAGCTGCGATCGAAGGGAATCATCGCGGACATTTTGGGTTTGAAATTGCATGATGGAACATGAATGATGTGAGAAGAACGATTGTAATCAGTGTCGATCAAAAAATTGCAAAGTTCAGAAACAGATTTTCGGCCAGGTGCAAATGACAGTGGTAGCTTGCTACTGGCAAGTAAATTGGTACGGGCACAAGCAGTGCGGATATAAGGATTAATGATGTCAGCCTCAAAGCGTGCATAGTCCATCGATGGCCTAAAAGTTTCGAGCAGATGAATTTCCCTGGAGCTATTAGAGGGGAATGACGACATGGCCAAATGGAGGATGATGGTCGACTAAAGAAGAGTAAAATGATGGAACGATTGAGTCCAGAAGTAGCAACGATGCTGAAGATGGTGCGAACAAAGATAGCGCCAACATTTGACCACCTGTGAAGCCCACGTGAGCCTTCCTATTAGAGGTGGTATTGTGGTCGGATGCTCCCCATCTAGTTAGCCAGAAAACACATCGATCCAGCAATAACTATTGCTTATACCTTCAAATGACTTGGAAATTTTTGAGAATGTCAGGTCCCTACAGTACGCTGAGAATGGTAAAATGAGCTTAAACCAACACACGTCGCTGGTTGCTTCCTCATTCGGCAACATCCCGTTCACAAGTTACAACCCAAGCAGCAACTCGGACCTCGCTGCGTTGGCTTTATGCTCATCGCTGTTGCTCGATGACGAGCTCAACGTTGGGTGTCGTTTCTTGGCCGTTCCACACAAAAAGTAGGGCGTCATGATCTGGATCTCATGTACAATACATTTGCATGCCAATATAGTGGTTTGCAGCCCTGTATGACCTGTTGCAAGCAATTTTCACCGGGGCTGGGGTTTGTACCCTGTATCTGATACATGCATTGAGAAGATGTATATCATGAGCAATGCACATGAGGCTACTGTATGCAATAAGGTAGAGAGTATTTGAATTTGGAGATGTGGGTAGAATAGAGGGTAATATCAAATTGTGATATGACGCGGCTAGAGAAAGATAGCAATCAAAAGGAAGCGACATTTTACCTTATCAACAGTCCAATGACATGTCCGTCCTTCCGGGTGTATGGATGCATAACATGCCCGTGCAAAGCATCCCCACATCCTCTCCACCTGGACTCTCCCTATCATCCCCAACTGCTGCTTTGCTTATAATCCTGCAGTACCCACCCACTCAGTGCCATCTTGACCAACACTCTCCATCTCCATCTGGTCTTTGGTGTCGGTGAGAATATCTTTGTTCTTCAGGGCCATCTGGGATTACGGGCATTCGCTTCACTTGTTTGGAAGGCTTTTTGGTTGTCGGGAACGCGTTGTTCTCCTGCGGTCAGGTGATTCATTGTCTCTGCCTTTCTTTTGCCTGCCGTCGATCAGCGTTTCCGTTTCTTCATGATCACCTGTCCTTATCTCGACGCCGCTCCAGCCTCAGGTCGGCTGCATGCACTTTGACCTCAGTATTGGTTAGTTTAACCCAGCGGATGATGCCCGCCAACCAACCGTCATGTAGCGTGATCATGTCTTTGATATTTCCAATGGTTGACAGGCTCGCGAAAGTGATGTTTGCTGGCCAGCCAATGATCTTAACCTTGCGGCCTTGGACGATACTGTCCTCGTAGTTGGTGTAGTTCATGGAGACAACGACAGTTGACCGGGCGGTACTTGTTGCCCAGTCAATGGGTAAGCATCAGTGGGATGTTATTTAACATGTTATTAAGAACTTACTGAGACGAGCCTGGATGGCCTTTACAGTTCTAACTCGGAGAGTATTTAGGTTGTCACACCCACTGCCCGCTAAGTATGGAGAGAGTTAAGTGTCAATCTTTAAGTCAGAATGAGGAGCAACTCACGGAATTTTCTAGAGCAGCATGCCTGCTCAAACTTCCTGAGGATGTCCCACGCGTTGGTGCTAAGGGAATCAGCAAAAAAATCGTGGCACCTTCAGACCCAAGCCACGTAGGTTGAATCATGTCATCCACAGAGGATCGCGTAGCCATAGCAAAAAAACTCTACTCCGGTACGTGAATGAAGGGATTGAAACTGTGCGGTAGGTCGAATTAATTAGCTCACAGATGAATGGTAATATGATATCTTACCTCCGCCTCGATCCTCTCCATTGTAACAAATACATCACGGGCAGCGCCCTTATTGGTAACACGAGCATTGAAGCTCTTTCCCACTCGAGCTGTCAATGACTTCCTTGCTTTCTTCTTCCCCCAAATTCGGGTATAGCGGGTCATCTTCGTTGGCCCTTTGAATCTCAGCGAGGCTCGCTTTGTCTCCAACTTCTCTATAGATCTACCTATGGGTGTCCTGATAATTCCATTCGGAATAGCGTACGACTCCTGATTCAAATACTGTTAAAAAGTCCATCATATTATCGAAAGAAGTATCATGTACTACTGAGCACCGCTTTAAACATAATGTCCAACATCTCCATGTCATGCTCGGCAGTAATGAGCTCTCCATCATATGCTCCATCAGGTCGCGTCAGGTTAGGGCCCCTGTTCACATTAATGGGATATCTTACTTTCCCAATCTCCCCCGCCCAATCAAAATCAAACAGCATCATCTCAGG
>Ga0137418_10002734_pt1 | contig 16132 bp, 15 predicted proteins | sample CZODoug3_1_2_16f_FD_122242 | JGI IMG/M metagenome (GOLD analysis project Ga0137418, IMG submission 122242) | Vadose zone soil fungal communities from Angelo Coast Range Reserve, California, USA - CZODoug3_1_2_16fungal (Hybrid Assembly) | ecosystem: Environmental > Terrestrial > Soil > Vadose... | reverse complement strand
CGCGGCCGAGACGATGCTCGCGGCAGCGGCACGCGACTCCCATCCCAACGCGTTTCTCGTCGTCGAAGGCGCCAAGGCCGAGGTACACGCGCGGCGGTTCGATCGCGCTCGCGGCCTGCTCGCGGGCCAGCCCTGGCTCGAAGACTACGCCGGCGGTGAGGCGCTGGCGGTGCTGGGGCAGGCGGAGAGCGGGTTGGGGCAGTACGCCGCCGCCGCCGAGCACTTCAGTGCCGCCCGCGCGCGGGCATCGGGCGCCCGCGCGGCGCTGCTCGCCGTGCGCGCCGGCCTGGCGCACGAAGCCTCGGGACAGCCGGATAGCGCGGCGCGGGCATTTGCCGCGGCCCGGGCGGGTGGACTCCAAGGGATCGACGCGTGGTTGCGCGTGCGGCAGGCGCGGGTCAGTCGCGATACCGCCGAAGCGTTCAAGCTGCTGGCGGACGCACCGGCCGCCGCGGCCCGCGAAGTGATGCTGGCGCGTGCGCGCGCGGTCCTCCTCGCGGGCGACACGGCGCGCGCGCTCGACGCCTTCGCGCAAGCAGGGAAGGGGCTCGACGTCGCGCGGTTGGCGCTCGCCGTTCGAGACTCGATGCGGGCTCGCGCGGCGCTGTACGAGCTGATGGCGCGGGCGCCGCAGAGCGACGACGCGGCGGCGGCGGTCGCGCTTGCGCTCGGTCCCCTGCCGCCCCGCGCCCCGGCCGAGCACGTCGCGTTGGGCCGCGCGTTGAACCGGCGCGGCACGGCAGCCGACGCCCGCATCCACGTGGAGCACGCCATCCGCCGCGGCGACTCGAGCGCGGCGACCATGGTCTTCTACGGCGAGCTGCTCGTCGCGACCGGGCGCTACGATGAGGCCGCCCGGGCGTACCGTGCCGCCGCGACCGATTCCGTCCTCGGGCGCCTCGCCATTTATCGACGGGCGCGCGTGCTGGTACGCCTCGCCGATCCCGGCGCGACGACCGCGCTTTCCGGATTCGCGCAGACCTATCCGTCCGACACCGCCGCTCCCACCGCGCTGTACGTGCTCGGTGACGCGCTGTTCGATCGCGGCGACTGGGCCGGCGCGTCCCGCTGGTTCGGAGAGTTGATCGCGCGCTACCCGTCGGACACGCGCTCGTCGCTGGCCCGGTTCCGGCTCGCGGCGCGCGTCTATCGCGACGGCCAGCTCGACAGCGCCGCCGCGCTGTATCAGGGAGAGGTGATGGCGGTGGGCCCGCAGCGCACCGGGGCGCGCTTCTGGCTCGGCCGCATCGCGCAGACGCGCGGCGACTCCGCCGGCGCGCGTGAGGTGTGGCGCGCCCTCGCGCGCGACGATTCCCTTGGCTACTACGGTCTGCGCGCGCGGCGCGCGACCGACATGCCGGGCGTGGCGGTTCCCGTCGCCACCGCGCCCGCGGGGATTCCCGCGGCGGTCGTCAACGGCCTGGCGCGACTCGACACGCTGATGCTCGCAGGACTCGACAGCGAGGCACTGCTGGAGGTTCGCGCCGTCCTTGGCCGGCCGCCGCAGGACGTCGAGAGTTTGCTCGCCTGGAGCGAGGGCCTGGGGCTGCGCGGCTACGGGTCAGCGGCGGTGCGTCTCGCGTGGCAGGCGTTTGTCAAGGCGCCCGGCGAGCCGCGCGTGTTGCGCGCCATCTACCCGTGGCCGGCCCGCGCGGCCGTCGAGGCGGAGGCGAAGGAGTTTGCCGTCGATCCGCTGCTCCTCGTCGCGATCATTCGCCAGGAGAGCGTGTTCGATGTCGAAGCGCTCTCGCCCGCGGGCGCGCGCGGCCTCGCCCAGCTCACACCGGGCACCGCGGCGCTGACGGCGCGCGGCCTCGACGTCACGTTCTATCCGGAGTGGATCACCGTTCCCGACCTGAACCTGCACCTGGGAGCCGCCCACCTCGCGGAGCTGCTGCGCCGCTTCGGACGTCTCGAGACCGCGATCGCCGCGTACAACGCGGGCGCGTCGCCGGTGCGCCGCTGGCTCGAGCGCGACGGCGCGGACGATCCCGACCAGTTCATCGAGCTCATCCCGTATCCGGAAACCCGCGGCTACGTCCGCAGTGTGATCCGCAACCGCGAGCTATATCGCATCTTGTACGCGACGCCCTAGCCCTGCTTGACAGCCTTCCCGGCGCCCCTCATTTCTATGGCGCTCGACACGCAGGTTCAACGCAACGGACTTTGCCGGAGGCGCCCGCGCATGAGCAAGGGAAAGGTGAAGTGGTTCAATGATGCCAAGGGCTACGGCTTCATTGAGCAGGAGGGTGGCGAAGACGTGTTCGTGCATTTCTCGGCCATCCAGATGGACGGCTTCAAGACGCTCGCCGAAGGCCAGGTGGTGGAGTTCGAAGTGAAGCAGGGTGACAAGGGGCTCCACGCCGCGAACGTGATGCGCGGCTAGCGCGTCCCAAAAGCAGCCGCCGTTGATCCACCCCGCCCGAGCGGTTCCGGGCGGGGTTATTCTTTCGCCCATGGCAGAGCGGCTCTTCCTCGTCGACGGGTACGCGCTGATCTATCGGGCATTCTTCGCGATGATCGCGCGGCCCCTCACCACCCGGCGTGGCGAGAATACCTCGGCGGCGTGGGGCGTCACGAACTTCCTGCTGCGCCTGCGTGCCAAGCACCACCCCGACTACCTCGGCTGGGTACACGACGTCGGCGAGTCGTTCCGGCACCAGCAGTATCCTGCCTACAAGGCCACGCGCGAAAAGCTCGACGAGCAGCTGCAGCAGGATTTCGATCGCTCCGTCGAGCGCATCAAGGAGATCCTGGCGGCGTTCCGCGTCCCCGTGCTGGGCGTCGAGGGCTACGAAGCAGACGACGTGATCGGCACCCTCGCCGAGCGCGCCGCGCAACGTGACCTCCAGACGGTGATCGTGTCGGGGGACAAGGATTTCTACCAGCTCATCGGCCCCCACGTCGCGCTGCTCAACCCGGGTCGCGGCGGCCCCGCGGCGGTCGAAGAGCAGTGGGTCGACCCGAGCAACGCCAGCGAGCGGCTCGGCGTGCCGCCTGAGCGCGTCGTGGATTACCTGGCACTCGTCGGCGACAGCTCCGACAACATCCCGGGGGTGAAGGGCGTCGGCGAGAAGACCGCATTGGAGCTCCTGAGCGCCCACGGCGACCTCGACACGATCCTCGCGCGTGCCGCCGACCTGCCGGGCAAGCGGGCGCGGGAAGCGCTGCTGCAGCACGGCGACCTCGCGCGGCTGTCGCGCGAGCTCGTGACGATCCGCCGCGACGCGCCTGTCACGCTCGATCTCGACCAGCTCCGAGTACGAGCTCCCGACACGACCCGGCTTGCAGAGCTTTTCACCGAGCTGGAGTTCCGCTCGCTGATCCCGAAGCTCGACGGCTTCGCGGCCGCGGACGAGGGGACTCCCGCTCCGGCAGCCCAGCGGGCGCCCGCCGTCGCGGGAGCCCCCTCGCCCCCGCCCGCTCGGATCGTCGACGACCCGGCGCAGCTGGGCGCAATCCTTGCGGACCTTCGACGCGCGCCGCTCATCGCTGTGGACACGGAGACGACCGGGCTCGATCCGATGCGCGCCCAACTCGTGGGACTCTCCCTCGCTGTCGCGCCGGACCGCTCATGGTATCTCCCGTTTGCGCACCTGCCGCCCGACGGCCCGCTCGCCGGCGGCGAGACGCCGCGGAACCTGCCGCCCCTGACGAGCGAGGCGCTCGCGCCGCTGCGCGCCCTGCTCGCCGACGCGAGCGTCCCCAAGGCCGGTCACAACGTGAAATTCGACTGGCTCGTCCTGCGCCGCGCGGGCGTCGAGTTGGCGGGCGTGCGCTACGACTCGATGCTCGCAAGCTTCGTCCTCGATCCGGGACGGCGCTCTCACGCGCTCGACGACCTGGCACGCGAGCGCCTGAGCATCGAGATGCAGACGTACGGCGGTGTCGCGGGGAAGGGCCGTCGCGAGCGCCCGTTCGCCGAAGTGCCGATCGCCGACGCCGCGCGCTATTGCTGTGCCGACAGCGAGATGGTGCTGCGACTCGAGGCCGCGTTCCGGCCCGAGCTCGAGGACCACCGCTTGCTGCCGCTGCTCGAGACGATCGAAATGCCCCTGGTGCCCGTGCTGGTCGAAATGGAGTCGACGGGCGTCCTGATCGACCGCGGGTTGCTGGGTGGGATCGGCCGCGCGTTCGCGAAGGAGCTGGCGACCCTCGAGCTGGAGATCCATCGGGCCGCGGGCGGCGACTTCAACATCAACTCGACGCCGCAGCTCCGCACGATCCTGTTCGACAAGCTCGGGCTCCCCGTCCTGAAGCGCACGAAGACGGGCGCCTCCACCGACTTCGAGGTGCTCGAGCAGCTCGCCGCCATGGGGCACGATGTGCCGCGCCTGTTGATCGAATACCGCGAGCTGTCGAAGCTCAAGTCGACCTACGTCGACGCGTTGCCCGGATTCATCCACCCGGAGACGGGCCGCGTGCATACCAGCTACAACCAGACGGGCGCGGCCACGGGGCGGCTCTCGTCGTCCGATCCGAATCTGCAGAACATCCCCATCCGCACGCCACGGGGTGAGGCCATCCGGCGCGCGTTCATCCCGCCCCCGGGGCACGTGCTCCTCACCGCCGACTACTCGCAGATCGAGCTGCGCCTCCTGGCGCACCTGTCCGGCGACCCGGCCTTCGTCGAGGCGTTCGAGCGCGGCGGCGACATTCACCGGCAGACCGCGGCCGTGATCTTCGGTGTCGCGGAGGAAGCCGTGACCGCGGAGATGCGCGCGCGGGCCAAGACGATCAACTTCGGCACGATCTACGGCCAGGGCTCGTTCGCGCTGTCGCGCATGCTGAGTATCACGCAGGACGAAGCGAAGGCGTTCATTCAGCAGTACTTCGAGCGCTTCGCCGGCGTGCGCCGTTGGCTCGATGCGGTCGTGGAGGAAGCGCGTCAGAAGGGGTACGTCGAAACGCTGTTCGGCCGGCGCCGCTACATCACGGAGCTCAAGGACAAAAACTTCAACGTCCGGTCGTTCGGCGAGCGCACGGCGACCAACTCGCCGCTCCAGGGGTCGGCGGCGGACTTGATCAAGATCGCGATGATTCGCATCCACGCGGCGCTCCCCGCGGCGGGTTTGCGCGCCCGAATGCTGCTCCAGGTGCACGACGAGCTGGTTTTCGAGGTAACGGAGGGGGAGCAGTCAGCTGCCGCAGATCTTGTAAAACGCGAGATGGAGGGGGTGACCCGTCTGCGGGTGCCCCTCGTCGTAAGTATTGGTGCCGGAAAGAATTGGGTGGACGCGAAGGATTAAGCACGCCTCTTGCAGGAACAGGTCCGGAGCCCAACATTGGGGCGTCGATCCAGGGGTCTCCCCGGGGTCGGCGCCCTTTGGCGCCCGGAGGGTATCGCCTTGAAGTCGCGTGGTTTTACGCTGATCGAGCTGCTGATCGTGGTCGTGATCATCGGGATTCTGGCGGCTATCGCCATCCCGAAGTTCGCGAACACGAAACAGAAGGCGTACGTCGCCCAGATGAAGTCCGATCTCAAGAACCTGGCGACGGCGGAAGAAGCGTATTTCTACGACTCGACGTCGTACACGACGAGCCTCGTGGCGCTGAACAATTTCCGCTCCTCGACGGGTGTAACGCTCACCGTCACCGAGGGGACTCCCATGGGCTGGTCCGCGCAGGCGCTGCACACCTCGACGACGCGCGCCTGCTACCTCTTCAACGGCAATGCCGCAGCCGTGGGCAACGCGACGGTCTCGGGCAAGATCACCTGCACCTAACGCCGCCCTATCAGGAGTTCACGCGCCGCCGCGAGGGGATGTGCTTCGCCCTCGACGGCGGCGTTTGGCTTCATCACCATAAAATCCACGATGAGCCGATGGCGCACCTGGTGAGCGCCGACAAGGAGCGCCTCCTCGAGCTGGGGCGTTCCCTCGGCCTCCATCCGGCCTGGCTGCAGTACAAACCGCTCAAGGATCCGCGCACCGGCAGCCGCGTGCCGGCGTGGCATTGGGACCTGTGGGGGGAGAAACTCAGACGCCTAGGCGCCTAGTCCGAATCTCTGGCCTCGAGCTTGGGGGCGCGGACGCCCGGCCACCAGTTCCAGCGCCCGGCGATGTGCATGATCGCCGGCACCAGCACCATCCGGATGAGCGTGGCATCGAGCAGGACGGCGAGGGCCAGTCCGAAGCCGATGAACTGCACCGCCAGCACGCGGGAGAAGGCGAACACACCGAAGACCGCGATCATGATCGTGGCGGCGAACGTAATGGTCGACGCCGTCGCCGATAGGCCTTCCATGGTGGCGTGGTCGTTACGCCCCGTCTTGTCGAACACCTCTTTGATTCTGGTCAGCAAGAAGACCTCGTAGTCCATCGAGAGCCCGAAGACCGTCGCGAACACGAGGACCGGCACCACGACGAAAATCGCCTCCGTGGGCCCATCGAGTCCGAACAGGCTCCCCCCGTAGCCGTGCTGGAACACGAGCACCGTGACGCCGAACGCCGCGCCGACGGAGAGGCAGTTCAGCACCACGGCCTTGAGGGGCACGAGCAGCGAGCGGAACGCGATGAACAGCATGATCGCCGTGACGCCGAGAATCATCCCCACGACGGCCGGAAACCGTTTCAGCAGATCGCGCTGCAAGTCGACGCTCGACGCCGCGAATCCTCCGACCACGATGTCGGCCCCCTGCATCCCGCGCATGCCGCCGCCCAGGATGCGCCGGGCATGGCGCACCAGATCCATCATCCCCGTGAGCGACACGGTATCCGCGGCAATGACATCGATCAACGTGGTGCGCCGGTCGGCGCTCAAGTAGGCGTTGAAGAACTCGGGGTAACGGTCGCGGACGGCGTCGGCTTCACTGTAGAAGATTGCGAGCTGTAGCGTCGACAGTCCGGGTCGCAGCGTCGCGACCCCGCGGACTTCGCGGACCCGCGGATCCTTGCGCATCGAGTCGCTGATCGCCTTGAGCCCCGGGAGGCGGCGTCCCGCGAGCACCGATTGGCCCTCGGGCAGCTGCACCACGATGCGGATCGGCATGATGACACCGCTCGCGCCCATGTCGCGCAGCGCCGCAAGCCCGCGCCCCGACTCCGACTGCGGCGGGAACCAGTTACGGGCCGGTAGACCGATCCGAATCTGGGTGAGTGGGAAGGTCAATACGGCGAGAATCACTCCGCCCCCGGCGATGGCGCGCCACGGACGATGACCGAGCCAACGCGCCCACCGCTCCCAGCCGCTCGGCGCGTGGATCCGGACCAGCAGCCGCGCCAGCCACTTGGGCCGATCGATGTTGCGACCCAGGATCGCCAGCACCGCCGGCAACAACGTGGTCGAGAGCAGCACCGCCACCGCGACGACGATGAGTCCCCCGATGCCGACGGAACGGGTCTCCGTGAGCGGCGTGCTCACCAGGGCCGCGAAACCGACCACGACCGTGAGGCCCGACGTCACCACGGCGGAGCCGGCGGTCTCGATCGTGCGCACCGCCGCATCCGCCGGCGAGAGGCCGCGATTCAGCTCCTCGCGGAACCGGGTCACAATCAGCAGCGAGTAGTCGATCCCGACCCCCAGCCCCACCATGGTCGTGATATTGAGCACGAATACCGACATCGTTTGGAACTGGGCGGCGACCGTCACCAGCCCCAGGGCGATGGTGATCGCGACAAACCCCACGATGATGGGGAGGGTGGCGGCGACGAGCGCGCCGAACGCGATGACCAGCACGACCAACGTCACCGGGAGCACCGTTTCTTCGCTGTTCTGCGTGTCCTCGGTGCTGATGCTGCGCACGTCGTAGTCGAGGGCGGGGTTGCCGGTGACCATCACGTCGAATTCGCCCCCCCGCGGCAGCCGTTCCATCGTCTCGGAGACGAGGGAGCGCAGATCCGGCACCACCGTACGGTTGAGATCGCTGGTGCTGCTGGGGGTCAGGGCGGCGATCAGGAACGTGGTACGGCGGTCCTTGCTGACGAAGCTCGACTCGCCGATGGTCCGGACCGACACGACCTGGCTCACGTAGGGGCGGCGGGCGACGGCGGCCGACAGGGAATCGAGCACGGCGTCGAAGCGCGGATCGGTCCAGCGGACCGGGCCGTGCACGACGATGGCGACGTAGTCGGCGATGGGATTGGGGAAAGCGTCCCGGATGAGCTGGTTGGCGCGCGCCGATTCGGTCGCCTCGACGGAGGCCCCGCGCACCGCCAGAACCCGTTGTACGTGACACGCCCGCGGCGCGAACAGCAGCGTGAGCGCCGCCCACGCCGCGATCACCCAACCGCGCCAGCGGATGAGCGGCCTCGCGGGTAACGCGATCACCTACTGTCCAAGCATAAGCAGGCCACAATCATAGAGACGCCATCGCGGCAAAGCTAGCGGTTGAGGTACGCGTCCGAGCATATTGCGCGCATGGTGGAACGTCGGCTCACGGCAATGCTCGCGGCTGCGGGCACGCTGATCGTTTTGTTCGTTCTCTGGGATGCGTTCCGACCGGCGCCACGCCCGTCCCCGACGCCCGGGCCCGAGGTCATCGTCACGCACACGAGTCCGCCGGAAGGCTCGAGCTCACAAGGCACGGCCGCGCCGGCGCCCACCGCGCCGGCGCCCGGCGACCCGAACTACATGGAGCTCCTGGCGCGGTCCGAGGCACGCCGTCGCATCCGGGCCAACGCCGGCAGCACGTACCTGAACGAGATGATCGCGTTGACCGGCGATTCGACGCTGCGTCGCTGGGACGACCGGGCATCGTCGGCGGTGCACGTGTGGTTTCAGCCCACGTTCACGGCGAACTTCCAACCGGCCTTCCTCGACGCGATCCGGTCTGCGTTCGGCAGCTGGACCGCGGCCGGTGTCCCGGTGCGCTTCGACTTTTCCGGCGACTCCACCAATGCGGAGGTTACGATCCGCTGGAAGCCTCAGTTCGAGATCGAGCGCACCGGCCAGACCGATCTCACCTGGGACGGACAGGGCCGCATCCAGTCCGCCGTCGTGACGCTCGCCACCTTCGATCCCAAGGGCCGCGCGCTGGGGGTGGACGACGTCCGCGTCGTGGCGGAGCACGAAGTCGGGCACGTGTTGGGCCTCGACCACTCACCCGACTCGACCGATATCATGTTCGCGACGGCCAAGGTCCGTGAGCTTTCCGACCGCGACGTGCGCACCGTGCTGCTGCTCTACCAATTGACCCCCGGGAGCATCCGTTGAGGGCGGCATGGCGCCCCGCTCGATCATTTCGTTCCTGACCCACGCCGCCCCTCCCGCCGATGGGGGGCCGGCGACCCTGGCGCAGGCGCTCGACGCGCGCGTCCGGGAAGGGGAGCTGATCGAACGGCTGGAAGGGGGCGCGGTCCGCTGCTTTGCCTGTGGGCACCGCTGCCTCGTGAAGCCGGGTCGCCGCGGCATCTGCAAGGTGCGCTTCAATAAGGAAGGGACGCTGCTCGTCCCTGCCGGCTACGTCGCGGCGCTGCAATGTGACCCTACCGAAAAGAAGCCCTTCTTCCACTGTCTGCCCGGCAGCGACACGCTCACCTTCGGCATGCTGGGGTGCGACTTCCACTGCGGCTACTGCCAGAACTGGTTGACGTCACAGGCGCTGCGCGACGACAGCGCCGGGGTGCTGCCGACCGATGTCACCCCCGACGATCTGGTGCGCCTCGCGCGGCGCCAGGGCGCCCGCATGGTCGGGTCGTCGTACAATGAGCCGCTCATCACGGCCGAGTGGGCGATGGACGTGTTCCGGGTCGCGCGGGCGCAGGGCCTCAAGACCGCATTCATCTCGAACGGCAACGCGACCCCCGAGGTGCTCGACTACATCCGCCCCTGGACCGACTGCTACAAGATCGACCTCAAGGCGATGGACGATAAGCGCTACCGCGAGCTGGGCGGCGTGCTGCAACACGTGCTGGATGCCGTGCGGATGGTCTACGAGCGCGGCTTCTGGCTCGAAATCGTGACGTTGATCGTACCAGGCTTCAATGACGACGACGCGCAGCTGGCTCGCGCCGCCGATTACATCGCCGGCGTGTCGCCCGAAATCCCTTGGCACGTGACGGCGTTCCACAAGGATTACAAGATGACCGAGGCCGACAACACGCCGGCGGCGACGCTGCTGCGCGCCTGCGAGATCGGCGCGAAGGCGGGCCTGAAGTTCGTCTACGCGGGCAACCTGCCCGGGCGCGTGGGCCGGTGGGAGCACACCTGGTGCCCCGACTGCGGCGACCTGCTGATCGAGCGCTTCGGCTACGTGATCAAGCGGCAGCGCGTCGGAGCGGACGGACGCTGTCCTGCGTGCAGCCGGCGCATCCCGGGCGTGTGGTCGTAGCGGCGCTGCTGTTCCTGCAGGCCGCGTCGTTCGACGCGGCCACGTTCGATCCCCTCGTGCGCGACGGCATCCAGCGCGGCGCCTACCCGGGCGCTGCCCTCGTGATCGGCCGGCGCGACACGATCCTGTTCGCCAAGGGGTACGGGCGACTGACGTGGTCGCCCGGCGCAGCCGCGGCGGACCCGGACAGCACCCTGTGGGATCTCGCGTCGCTTACGAAGGTGATTGCCACAACGACGGCGCTGATGTTGCTCGTCGAGCGAGGGCGCGTGAGTCTCGACTCCCCCGTCGTGCGCTACCTCCCCGGATTCAACGGCCCCGGAACTGCTGCGGTAACAGTCCGTCACCTGCTGACACACACGTCCGGCCTGCGGGCGTGGCTGCCGCTCAATCGTCTCGCCCGCGACTCCGCCGCCGCGATGCGCATTGTGTTCGAGCAAACACCGCAGGTGCCGCCGGGGACGCGGATGGAATACTCCGACTTCAACGCGATCCTGCTCGGTGAGATCGTCCGCCGGGCGGGGTGGGGCGGGCCGCTCGACGCCTTCGCGACCCACGAGATCTTCATGCCCCTGGGCATGCGTCAGACGGTGTTTCGGCCGTCGCGCAGCCTCGCGCGGCGCACCGCCCCCACCGGCGTGTGGCGCGGCCACCCCGTCGCCGGCGTCGTGAACGATCAGAACGCCGCGAAACTTGGCGGTGTCGCGGGACACGCGGGCCTGTTCGCCAGCGCGAGCGATATCGCGCGGTTCGCGCAGTTCATGCTGGGGGACGGCGCCCTGCCGGGCGGCCCGCGCCTGCTCCGACCAGAAACGGTCCGCGCCTTCACGGCCGTGGCGGTGAAGGCCCGGCGTGGGGCCAGCGCGCGGACGCTCGGCTGGGAGGCGCTCCCCACCGGCGAGGACGTTTCGAGCGCGGGATCGCTGTTCGGCCCGCGCAGCTACGGGCACACCGGCTGGACCGGCACCTCGCTCTGGATCGATCCCGACCGCAACCTGTTCGTCGTACTCCTCACCAATCGGGCGTACGCGCCTCGAGCGCGACGACCGTTCACGGTCCTCAAGCAGGTCCGCGGCCGCGTGGCCGACGCTGCCGCGAAGGCCGCGGATGGCCAGTGATCCCGGCCCAACCGTGATCTACGACGGCGAGTGCGGCTTCTGCCGCCAATCGGTCGAGCTGCTGCGGCGGTGGGATCGGGAACATGTGCTGCGCTTCGTGCCGTTCCAGGACGCAGCGGCAGTGGCGCGGTTCCGCATCGCGCTGCCCGCGCTCGCGGCGGCGCTGCATCTCGTGTTCCCCGACGGTCGCGTATACGCCGGCGCCGACGCGGCACCGGAGCTGTTGCGGCTCTTGCCGGGAAAACGCTGGCTCGCGCCGTTGTTTCGAGTCCCGGGGGTATTGCCGCTGGCACGGCGCGTCTATGCGCGGATCGCCGCGCAGCGTCACTGTCTGGTGCGCGGAGCGCCGCCCCGCTAGGTTCGCCGTGAGGAGGCAGTCGTGATGGCTACAGCCGTGAATGCTGAAATGGTCCGCCAGGCCCTGCGTCAGGTGAAGGACCCGGAGCTCGATCTCAACATCATGGACCTCGGGCTGGTCTACGACGTCGAGGTGGAGGACGGCGAGGTTAGCATCGCGATGACGTTGACGTCGCCTGGCTGTCCCGCCGGGCCGATGATCACGAACGATGCGCACAAGGCCGTCCGCGCCCTCGAGGGCGTCAAGGACGTGAACATCGAGATCGTGTGGGAACCCTACTGGACCCCGGAGAAGATCGAGCCGAAGGTCCGCGCGATGATGGGGTTCTAGCGCAGCGCTTCGAGCAGCGCGTCGCCGAGCACGTTCCCTTGCCAGCGCCGGAGCTCCCCTACCTGGGCGAGCCCGGCGCGGTCTTTTGGGGCGGCGCGTGCCACCGCCTCCAAAGTCGTCCGGCCGCACAACACGCCGGGATCGATTTGCAACTCGGCAGCGATGCGATTGCGGACTGCCTTGAGCCGCTCGACCCGGGAATCGAAGTCCGGATCCTTCGGGGGCCTGGCGGACCGCTCGAGCCGCGGCAATTCGCTCTCGGGGAGCGCGCGCGCCCGCGCCACCGCCTCGAGCAGTGCGTCGCCGTGCCGCCGGGCAAGCGACGCCGGGAGATCCTTGAGGCCCGCGAGATCCGCCGCCTTCACAGGAAGCGCCCGGCTCACGGCGAGCAGGGAGTCGTTGCCGATGACGCGGAACGGGGCCTTGTCGTCACGCTCCGCCACCGTCTCCCGCCAGCGGTGCACCTCCCGAAACGCGGCGAGGGATCGCGGTGGCAGGCCTTTGGCTCCCTTGACCCGCAGGTACCCGTCCGTGTCGCCCTCGGCGACGCCCGTCCACCGCAATGCCTCGAGTCGCGCAAACTCCTCGGTCGCCCAATCGAGGCGGCCCAGATCGCGCAGCCGCCGCTCGAGTGCGTCGCGCAGCGCGAGCAAGTGACGGGTGTCCTCCGCCGCGTACGCCAGCATCGGAGGGGGCAGCGGGCGCTGCGACCAATCGGCCTTCTGGTGCTCTTTGGCGAGCTTCACGCCGGCGTACTTTTCGAGCAGGGCGGCGAGGCCGATAGCCGGCTCACCGGCCAGCTGCGCCGCGATCCGCGTGTCGAACAGCCGGGCGGCACGGAACCCGTAGTCGCGGTCCAGGACCCGAAGATCGTAGTCGGCATCGTGGAAGGTCTTTTCGATGTTTCGATCGGCGAGTACGGCCCCGACCGGAGAAAGGTCGGCGATGGCGAGGGGATCGATCAACGCCGTCTGGTTCGCGGTCGAGATCTGGATGAGGTAGATCCGGTCGCGGTAGCGGTGAAAACTCGCCGCCTCGGTGTCCACCGCGACCCGCGGCGCGCGGCGGACGGCGGCGATCAGCTCGGCGAGCCTATCCGGCTGCGCGATGTAACTGTCCACGCGGTATCCGCTTACTCCGGCTTTGCCAGCCGTTCCATGCCCGCGGCGATTTCTTCGAGCGCTTTGGCCAGGGTCTTGTAGAATTCGGCGTCGGGGGCTTGCGGGGCGCCGCCCAGCGGGTCGCCCGCACACTTGCGGGCCGCCCGTGCCGCGTGTCGGATGTAGTCGGTCGCAATCTGCATCGCGCAACTCCGCTCCAGGGGACGTCGTGGACGCCGCAACGTTCGCCACAAAGATACGCAGCGCCATTGCGCAATGCAGTCTGGGCGACTGGCCGACGCCGCTCGACCCGGCGCCGGCGCTCGCCCGCGCGACCGGCGTCGCCGAGCTCTGGCTGAAACGTGAGGACCGCGCCGGCGGCAGCAAGGTTCGGGGCCTCGAGTTTCTGCTCGCCGGCGCTGGCCCCGATACGACCTTCGTCACCGTGGGCGGTACCGGGTCCACGCACTGCCTCGCCACCGCCGTACACGCGCGCCGGCTCGGCCACCGAACCGTACTGGCGCAGTTCCCGCAGCCCGACACCGATGCAACTCGAGCGGTCGCCGCCGCCACGTCGCGCGCGGACGCCGTCGTCATCCGGGCGGGATCGCGGCTGGGACTGCCGTGGGCCGTGCTCCGCGCCTGGGCCGAAGCGCGCCGACTGGGTGCGCCGCGCTGGATTCCGGGAGGCGGTGCCCACCCGCGTGCCGTCATCGGCCACCTGCTCGCCGCGCTCGAGCTGGCGGCGCAGCTCGGTGCTCCGCCCGATACCATCGTCGTGCCCCTGGGCACCGGCGGGACGGCGGCGGGCATCACGTTGGGTGTGGCGTGGCTCGGCTGGCCCACGCGGGTGGTTGCCGTGCGCGTCGCACCGCGCTTCGTTGCCAACCCGTGGCGCATTACGCGCCTGGCCCGCCGCGCCGCTCAGCTTCTCGGGATACGGAGCTCTGAGCTCCGCGTGCGAGTGGTGGACGGCCTCGGCGCGGGTTACGGCCATCCCTCGCCGGCCGGGGAGCGTGCCCGCGCCCTCGCCGCCGACCATGGATTGACGCTCGATCCGACGTACGGCGCGAAAGCTTTCGCCACGCTTCCCGGTATGCAGAGAGTTGTCTTTTGGAATACGTTTGCCTGGCCGTGACCGCGCTCCCCACCGTCGATCTGACCGTCTACCCGTTCGAGTGCGACGCGTTCGGGCACCTGAACGAGGCCTCGTTCCTCGCCCTATTCGAGCGAGCGCGGTGGGACGCGCTCGCCAAGGGTCCGGGGATGGACCTCTTCAAGCGGAACCAGGTCTGGCCCGCGGTGCGGAAGGTGACGGTCGAGTACCGGGCGGCCGCGTTTCCCGGCGACGTGCTCAGCGTCGAGACCGCCTTGACGGACCGGGGCACGACGAGCTTCACGATGCAAAACGTGGCCAAGCGCGTCTCGGACGGCGTCCTCATCGCCGAGGCCACGCTCGTGTTCGTGTGCATCGACCGCGCCGGACGGCCGACGCCGATCCCCGACGAGGTCGCGCGGGCGCTGGGCGGAAGCCCCCGGGGCACGGCGCGCGACCCGCTGCGCGTCGCGGCGGGCGGGGCCGATCTCGCCGTGGAAGTGCGGGGCGAGGGCGCACCTGTGCTCTTCATTCACGGGTTTCCGTTCGACCGCACCATGTGGCGCCACCAGCTCGCGGGGCTGTCGCGGTGGAAGCGGATCGCGCCGGACTTGCGCGGCGCGGGCGCCTCGAGCGTGCCGGCGGACGACTACTCCGTGGCGCGCTACGCCGACGACATCGTGCAAGTGCTCGACACCCTGGGGCTTGAGCGGGCCGTGGTCTGCGGTCTCTCGCTGGGGGGCTACATCCTGTTCGAGCTGCTGCGTCGTCATTCAGGCCGCGTGCGCGCAGCCGTGTTCTGTAACACGAAAGCGGCCGCTGATTCAGCGGATGCGCGACGGGGCCGGGACGAGATGGCCGCACTGGCGCAGCGCGAAGGGACAGCGGCGGTGGCGGAGAAACTGCTCCCGCAGCTGCTCGCCCCGGCGACGTTCGCGGCGCAACCCGACGTGGTGGCACACGTGCGCGAAATGATCACGCGGACGCCCGTCTCCGGGCTCGTGGGGGCGCTGCGGGCGCTGCGCGACCGGCCCGACTCGACGCCGATGCTCGCCACCATCGGTGTGCCGGCGCTCGTCATCGCGGGCGAAGAGGACAAGATCGCTCCCGCCGACAGCATGCGTGCAATGGCGCAGACTATTCCAGGCGCGCAATTCGCCGTCATCCCCGCGGCCGCTCATCTGGCACCGCTTGAACAGCCACTCGCGACGAGTCGTGTCCTCGCGGACTTCCTCGACGGGCTGCGCTGAGGTAGGCTTCACCATGCGCCCCCCCTCGCCTCCTTCCCCCGCACAGCCATCTCCCGACATCGAGCCGACGCGGCAGGGGTTCGTCGGTTACATCAACGTCGAGGGTCTGCAATGGCGCGTGATGCTGCGCCTCCGTCTCGAGGACGAAGCGTGGTGGCGCGGCCGCCTGTGGTATTCTGAAGCGGGTGGGACGGAGGTTTGGGACAAAGAAGAGATCTTCGGGCGCAGCCCCGAAGAGTTGCTACGCCAGGCGCGCAGCGTGCCGGCCGAGGAGCTGACCGGGCGCTTCCGCGCCTCGTACGACGATCGGCGCCGCTACTTCGCCTTGCGCGCGATCATGGACGACCTGATCGAGAAAGCGCGTGCCCTGAACCGGATCGCCGTGCGGGCCGCGGCAGGCGAAGCGGATCCCGAACGCGCACGCGTGGACCTGGACCGGATCCAAAACGAGATGCAGGCGCTTGTCGTGGGGTTGCGGCAGGTCGCGGCGAAAGAGGGCCGGCTGGTCGGCTAGGAACCCTTGCGCTGCGGCTTACCGGGCGGGGTGGCGCTCTGGAACACGTCGCGGTTCTTCGCGATGTAGTCCTTCCACTGCGGCGGCGTGTCTTCT
>Ga0137418_10001250_pt1 | contig 16137 bp, 11 predicted proteins | sample CZODoug3_1_2_16f_FD_122242 | JGI IMG/M metagenome (GOLD analysis project Ga0137418, IMG submission 122242) | Vadose zone soil fungal communities from Angelo Coast Range Reserve, California, USA - CZODoug3_1_2_16fungal (Hybrid Assembly) | ecosystem: Environmental > Terrestrial > Soil > Vadose... | reverse complement strand
CCGCAGCCAACGTCGAGTACGTTGAGTCCGGAGCGGAGAGCCAGAGGCGCAAAGAATTCCCTGGGCGACGTGTGAGCGCGTTCAAGAAGACGAGCGCGGGTAGCATCCAGAAGATTCACAAAGAAGCGTGGATTTTCGGTTCGATCGACTTGAATCCATGCATCTGCGAACGCAGTCGAGGGCACCAAAGGCTGAGTCAAAAGATCCTCCCCATGCGAGATAGATAGGGAATTATCGAGCAGCACAGCTAGTCAAGGCAACCGATTCGTTTCAGCACGGATGCGCTGCGGATGGATTGTCGGCTACCCGGAAACTGACCCACCACCAAACAGGCGCATAAATCCCGCGGCAGGCAAGTCCGCAACCAACAACGGCGCAACTTTGAGACCCGCGGCTTGAACCAGGACCTCGGCAGCGCGATAGCCGCTACGCACTGCTCCCTCCATCGTCGCGGGCCAACGGGTGGCTGTCCAATCGCCCGCTAAGAATACGCGTTCGGATGATGTCGCCTGAGAGGGCCGAAACCGATCCACGCCCGGCCCCGGAGAGAACGTTGCGTGAATTTCCTTAATGACCGTCGACTTCACTAACTGCGCTTCGCGCGCCGCGGGAAAGAACTCCCGCAATTCCCGCACCGCCAATTCAACAATCTCGTTCTTCGAAAGATTCACCAGCGACTTCGCCGAGCTGACGACCAACTCAACATAGCTCCCACCAGCATTCTCGCTCCCGCGAACCTCCGCCTGAATCCGCGACTTATGAAACATCCATTGGATCGTGCGATCTAACAACACAGCATGATCAAGCTCGGAAATCTGCCGATCAAACCAAAGGTGAATACCCGCAATCGGTGAAGTCTCCAGGCCGTCCGAAGAGGCGATCCAAATTTTCGGACGCAGAGTTTCCGGAAGCAGCTTGAACGCGATATCCGAGGGAACGGCAAGAAGAAGAACATCGGCACAAACCTCGCCCTGGGCCACCTTGAGTCGCACCCCAGCATCCTCCAGGGTGATCCCCTCGACCGACGCCCTCAGAAACACTTCCCCACCCCGCGCCTGAACATATCCAGCCCCAGCCGCGTACAAATCACTCAGCGGAATGGCGGGAATCCCCATCCGACCAGCGGCGGCTGACTTCATGAACGACTCGCGAATCACCTGCCCGGCGTAGAAAACAGAAACTCGATCAAGGTCCTCGTTGAGGGCGCTAATCAGAATGGGCTTCCAGAACCGTTCCAATGCCGCTGGAGTGGGACGATACTGTTGGAGCCACACAAGAAACGATTGACCATTGTCTTCGGGAACCCGCCGCATCAGCGCGATCATCACGCGCGCGATGCTCAGCTTATCGCGCAACCCGAGGCAACGCGCGCCCAGAAACGACGGCCCATTGTGCATTGGCGCCGGCAGAAATGACGGCGCAATCCGCGAAGCCCTCCCTCCCGGTTCCAAAAACGTCAGCTCGTCGTACCAGCGAATCTTGTCTTGGACACCAGTCCGCCGATAGAGATCGATGAGATTCGTGCAACAACCCAGCAGCACGTGCTGGCAGTTGTCCACAACCTCGCCAGTCCCCGGATGCTGATACGACGACGCCCTGCCGCCCAAATACGGCCGCCGCTCGTACAACGAAATCCGGCAACCCGCATCCGCCAGGGCACAACCCGCCGCCAGCCCAGCCAGTCCACCGCCCACGACGGCAACATGCAGAGGTTTGCCCGAAGTTGAAGAGAGATTTTTCTGAGGAAGAACCATCAGGTCAGCCGGCGCAGGAAGCCTTTGCCCAGGATGGTCAGCTTTTCGAAGGTAGTCAGTCGAATCTTTGCGCCAAACACGTCATAGTTGGCGGCAGCAATCTTTTCCAGCAACGCCCGATACACCGCAACCAGCGTCCATAACGCCGGCTGGCTGTCCTCGTCAATCAACGGCATCAGGTCTTCCGCCGCAAGATAAAACTTGCGCGCCCGCTCGGCTTCCATCTCCAGCAGCGGACGAAACCGGGACGTGTCGCCACTCGAACGAAAATCAATCGCCAGCAGACTAAACTTGGCCAAATCCTCCGCGGGAATGTACACCCGGCCCATGGCCGCGTCCTCTTTCACGTCCCGGATGATGTTCGTCAATTGAAACGCAATGCCCAGCCGCTCCGCCAAAGCCTCCGCCCGAGCATCCTGATATCCAAAAATGCGAATGCAGACCAGTCCCACCACCGACGCCACGCGGTAGCAGTAAAGATAGAGATCGTCGAACTTCCGGTAGTGCACGTTAATCGCGGTCGCATCGAAACTCGGCGTCTTCCCCGTCTCCATCTGCTCCTGCAAATCCATCCCCGTGCCATGGGCCAGATGATCGAGCAGCTCGACGGGAATGCTGTAACGCCGCTGCGTGTCGGCCAACGCCAGCAGAACCGGATCGTCGGTCCCAAGTCCGGCCGCGGCCCGGTGGAAGTTATCGATCCACACCGCCAGCTTCTCGCGCCGTTCCGGCAAGGGCAAACTGGGGTCGTCGGTAATATCGTCGCACCGACGCATAAACGCATATACCGCGGAAATCGCTTCCCGCTTGCGTTTCGGCAGCACCAGAAATCCATAGTAGAAGTTCTTGGCGTTGGCGCGCGCAATGCTCTTGCAAACGGAATATGCCACCGCCAACTGCGATTCGGTCGGCGTAAATGAGGACACGGGCTGCACAGCTGTGGTCATACCATCCGGCTCCAAGCCGCCCGCGCCACCAAAACCAGTTTGCGGCGCTTGGAGAGAGTGGGTCGGTGGCTCAGTACATCGTAACCCGACGCTGCAATCGCGTCCAAGATCTCCATGCCACCCCGGCTGAACAATTCCAGGTCGCGCGCCAGCTCGCGCTGCACCAGCCCAACCAGCGGCAATCCCTGGCGGAACCACTCGCGGGCGCGGTCCACTTCAAAGCGCATCAGTTCGCGAAACGCCGCGGTCGCTTGCTTGCCCGCAATCACAGTCTCGCTAACCCCAAACCGGCGCAGATCTTCCTGCGGCAAATACACCCGGCCCTTAGCGAAATCTCCGGCTACGTCCTGCCACGAATTCGTCAATTGGAGCGCCGTGCAGGTAAAGTCCGAGAGCCGCTGCCGTTCGGCATCACGATATCCGCCGAGATACAGCACCAAATGACCCACCGGATTCGCCGAGTTCGAGCAATAGTCCAAAAAGTCCTTGAACGTTTCGTACCGCGTGACCGTCTGATCCTGCCGGAATGCCTTCAGCAAGTCCGAAAACTCATGCTTCGGAATGTCAAACTCACGCACGGTTTCGGCGAGCGCCACGAACACGGGATGAACCGCGGTGCCGTCATAGCACCGGTCCAGCGCAGCCTCCCACTCATCCAACAACGCGAGAGACGCCTCGGGATCGCCGACTTCATCGCCTAAGTCATCCGCGATCCGGCAATACGCGTACACATTGAAAAAGTGCTGTCGCAGGCGTTTCGGCAAGAACCAGCTCGCCACCGAAAAATTTTCGTAATGCGACCGCGCGAGATTCCGGCAGTACTCATGCGCTTCGACCAAACCAGGACGCCGCTCCGGCATGGCATAGCTCGCGGGCAGCACCCGCCATCCGCGCTCGGCGGCGGTGGACACACTTCGATCGGCATGAACGGAAGCTATCGACATGATTGTTGTTCCCGGCGGCCTCAGCGCCCCGGGATGATCGCCGTCTTAATATCGCCGTTACGGTGCAGCATCTGGTGCCGCAAAACTTCGTTCAGCCGCGACAGCGGCTCTTCGCCAGTAATGTACTCCGTCGGCCGCACTTTCTTGCCCGCAATCAGCGCAAACGCCCGACGCACCGTCGCCGGCGTGTGATGGAACGTGGCTTTCAGAGTCAGCTCCGAGTAGTGCAACAAATTCGTGTCGATCTCGACCTTGGTTCCAGCAGCGCACCCGCCAAAGAAATTCACCGTCCCGCCCTTGCGCACCATCTCCACCGCCCACTGCCATGCCTCCGGACGTCCCACGGCCTCAATGACCACATCCGCGCCACGATTCTCCCGGCTCAAGGCGCGCACGGCGCGAATCGGGTCTTCCACCCGCCCCAGTTGCACCACATCGTCGGCGCCCATCTGCCGCGCCGCCGTAACTTGCCCGTCGCGCTTCACCACCGCAATCACGTTGCAGCCAATCGCCTTGGCCACCTGCACGAACATCAGCCCAATCGGCCCCGCGCCCAGCACCGCCACCGAGTCCCCAGGTTCCACACCAGTTTCCTGCAACCCGCGCAGCACGCAAGCCAGAGGTTCGGTCATGGCCGCTTCCTGGTAGGTCACCTCAACCGGAATCTGCAGCATATTGCGCTCGACAATGCGCCGCGGAATGCGGATGTATTCCGCATAGGCGCCGTTGTTGAACAGCAGGTCTTCACACAGATTTTCCTGATGCTTGCTGCAGAAGAAACATACGCCGCAGGGAGCCGAATTCAGCGCCACAACCCGCATGCCCTTCTGGAAGAACTTCACTCCCGGGCCCACTTCTTCAATGACCCCGGCCTGCTCGTGACCAAACAACGATGGCGGCACGATCATCTTGGCGTGATAGCCACGCCGGTAGACTTTCAGATCCGTACCGCAGGTCAAGGCGACCTGCACCTGGATCAGCACTTCGCCTTCGCCCAGAATCGGGACCGGAACCTGCTCAATCTGGACGTCTTCCTTGCCGTGTAAAACGGCGGCGGTCATCGTTCTGGAATTCATGGCCCTGGAATGTGTGCTGCTCAAGTTCAACGTCCTTCCCAATTCGCGCCCGGCTGGATGACGGCCTTCATCGAATCCGCCTGCGGGTGGGCGGCAAATTCCAGCCCTTCCACGCTCTTTTCCAGCGGAAACCGATGCGAAATCAGCCCCTCCAGCTTCATGGCGTGCCCAAACACAAACCGTACTGACTCTTCCTGCAAATCCACCGACGCGCTATAGGAGCCCAGCAACGTCTTTTCGTCCACACATACCGCAGCGGGATCAATGGTGGCTTTTCCGCGCGCCGTTTGGGCAAACAATAAAACTCTTCCACCCGGCCGCGCTGCATCCATCGCTGTCGGAATCAAACTGTTGCCGCCCACCGCCAGCATCACCGCATCCGCGCCCCGACCCTGCGTCAGCTCGCGCATGTGCGCCACCACGTCTATTTTCGCGGCATCCAGCCCGTCGCTTAATCCGAATCCTGCAGCTATTGTATGCCTTTCCGGATACAGGTCGGAAGTGATTACCCTAGCCCCTGTCCGCTGGGCCAGGACCGCCAGCAGGATGCCAATGGGCCCCTGCCCAATCACCAAAACCGTCTCTCCAGGCTGCAAGCGGAGGGTGGCCACACCCTTCAGGCAGGTATTGACGGGCTCCACGAAGCAAGCTTGCTCGTAGGAGACGTCGTCGGGGATCTTTTCCACTCCGCCGCGAACGATCCAATCCATGACCCGGACGTATTCAGCAAACCCGCCGCCGCTGGCCTCAAACCCGGCCGTGCAGCCAACTTTCTTGTAGGTCTCGCATTGCGCGAAAGTTTTGTGGCGGCAGTAGTAGCAATCGCCGCAGGGGAGGTGATGAAACGCGATCACCCGGTCGCCCGTCTTGAACTTCGTCACCCCGGCACCCGCCGCTGCCACCATGCCGGACGTCTCATGCCCAAAAATCCTCGGCGCCGAGTGCGATCCGGTATGAATCTTCTTCAAATCCGTGCCGCAAATCCCGCACGTATGTACGCGCAGCAGTAATTCCCCCGGGCCGATTCCGGGCACCGGCACCGTCTCCAGCCGCACATCATTGACCCCGCGATACACCGCTGCCCGCATCGTCTTCGGAATCGCTCCCACCGCCGCACCCATCTTCGTCTGTTCTAGTACCGCCATCATCCGCACCATTCAGATCGCAAAACGCCTGTCATTCTGCGGGGGAGCGAACGGGAGTAAAGAGTCCCCGCAAACTCCGCCCAACTGGGTCTCGGCAACTCTCTCACCGGGAAGTTCGCACCGGCGCGCCGCCATACTCCGCCATCCTCGCGCCGAGCGCGTCCGACAATTTCCGACTTGCCAACGAACTATTCCTCCCCAGCCTAATCACCCGCCCCCAGATCCAAGGCCTCATGGCCACTCCCGCTAAAAATCGCCCCTGGTGAAACTGCCCCTGGGCATCGACGCTGCCTTCCGCCACAGGAATCTCAAAATCCAGCTCGTCGGAAATCGCCTTCACCGCCACAAACGGCAACGCCCGCAATCCCGCGGCCTTAGCCACGGCAGCCGCTTCCATGTCTACAGCCACTGCGTCGTACTTCGCTCCCAACACGCGCTTTCGTTCCACCGTCGCCGTTTCGGCCACAGAAACGAGTCCACGCGAACCAGTCCCCGTTTCGGCGCTACTTCCATCCCCGGCGTCAATGACTCTGGCCGGAACCACGACATCCCCGGCATGCAAATCCGCGTTCAGCGCGCCGGCAAACCCCGCCGAAATGACCATCTCCGGTCCATAGGATGCGCAAACCGCCTCACACGCTCGCCTCGCTGCCGCCGGCCCGATTCCGCCACAGACGACCACCGCCACTTCACTTTCGAAAAACTTGAACTCCCGCCCATCCCAACTACGCCGCACCACCCGCCAACCAGCTACGAGCGGCCCAATCTCCCGCTCCAGAGCTGCAACCACCGCGATCTTAGGCATATCCGTGCTTAGGCATATCCGTGCGCCTGAAACCATTGCACGGCCCGTCCCAGCGCCTCCTTCACCGGAACCAGTTTCCAACCCAGTTCCCGCTCCGCCTTGGCCGACGACACCCACATCTTCTTCTTCCCCATCCGCACTGCATCAATCGTCGCCCGCGGCTCGTTCCCCAAAAGCCTTCCCGTCACCAGCTCATCGAGCACGCCCGTCGCCAAGGCGAAAAAATATGGCAACTTGATCGAAGGTGACGGCAACCGAGTCAACTCCGCAAGCTGATCGAGAATCTGCTTGAGCGACAGATTCTCCCCGCCCAAAATGTACCGCTCCCCGCTCCGCCCCTTCTCGAAGGCCGCCACATGCCCGCGAGCACACTCGGTGGCGTCCACCAAATTGAGCCCAGTATCCACATACGCCGGAAATTTCTTCTTCAGGAAATCCACAATGATCCGCCCCGAAGGCGTCGGTTTGATATCCCGCTCCCCGACGGGCGTAGTCGGGTTCACGATCACGACGTCCTGCCCCTCCCGAGCTGCGTCCACCGCCACCTGCTCCGACAAGAACTTGGACCGCTTATAGTGTCCAATCATCGCCGCCAGCGAAACCGGAGTCGCTTCATCCACGACCGCTCCAACATCGCTGAATCCCATCGTCGCCACGCTCGACGTATGCACCACCCGTCGCACACTCTGCTCCCGAGCGATGGTTAGAAGAGCTCGTGTGCCATCCACATTCGCTCGATACATCGATTCCGGCTCAGGAATCCACAGCCGGTAATCGGCGGCAACATGAAACACCGCTTCGCATCCCGCCAGTGCCGCCCGGAAGGACTCCGGTGCCAGCAAATCCCCTGTTACCTGTTCGCCCCGAACGCCTTCCAGGTTTCGCAAATCGCTGCTCGGCCGAACCAGGAAGCGCAAATCCGCTCCCTGTTCCGCCAGCACGCGCGCCACATGACTACCCAGGAAGCCGGTAGCCCCGGTCACAAAAGTCTTCACGCGCTCAGCACTTTTGGCCGGCGCGGCAGCTCAGGGCTGCGCTCAACTCTCGGCTAAAATCGCAGGCTTTCGCCGCAGAGGTGAGGACCGGGCCGTGAGGCTTCACTACGCATGCCCTCGCCGATTCCCTGTCCGTTCCTGTTCCGCCGCCATGACCTTGCCATACGTCGTCAGAGCCAGCAGCGGGAAATAATCCTTGTACATGTGGTATTTCAGATAAAACACCCGCGGGAAACCGGTACCCGTATACTGCGGCTCATCCCACGACCCATCGTGCAACTGCGTCCGCAACAAGTACGCCACGCCCTTCGCCACCGAATCACTGCGCGTGTCGCCAGCCGCCAGCAATCCCAGCACGGCCCAAGCCGTCTGCGACGCCGTGCTTGGCCCAATCCCTCGCGTCGTCGGATCGTCGTACGATCCGCAAGTCTCTCCCCAGCCACCGTCCGAGTTCTGCACCATGCGCAACCACTCCGCGCCCGACTGCACCGAGGGCTCGTGAGAATCTACGCTCATCGCTTCCATTCCGCGCAAAACCAGCATGGTCCCGTAGATGTAATTCACGCCCCAGCGGCCAAACCAAGACCCGTCCGGCTCCTGTTCGGCCCGCAAGAACTCGAGCGCCCGCTCGACGGCAGGATCGTTCTTGTCGTAGCCAAAGGTGGCCAACATCTCCAGGGTCCGGCCGGTAATGTCGACGGTCGGAGGATCGAGCATCGCGTTATGATCCGCAAAAGGAACATGCTGAAACACCATGCGGTCGTTATTCTTATCAAAGGATGCCCATCCGCCATTGCGGCACTGCATGGAGAAAATCCAGTCAATCGCCCGCTGCTCGGACTCCCGCTGATAACGGCCGTTGGGATGTTCGACGCGGCTCAGCCCCAGGCACACCATGGCGCTATCATCCACGTCCGGGTAAAACTCGTTGTTGAACTCGAAGTACCATCCGCCCGGCTGCCCAGCAGGATTCTTCACCTTCCAGTCCCCAACGCTACGCACCTGCTTTTGCAAAATCCAGTCAGCGCACTTGACCATCCGCGGGTCGGTCCGGGCCACCCCGCTCTCGCCGAGGACGAACAGGGCATAGGCCGTATCCCACACCGGCGACATGCAGGGCTGCATCCGGAAGGTATCGCCCTCTTCAATTCCCAGCTTCTCGAACTCATCCATCGCCCGAATCATCTGCGGGTCGTCCAGCGAATACCCCAGACAACGCATGGCAATCACAGCATTCATCATGGCCGGGAAAATCGCCCCCAACCCGTCGCTCTTTTCAAAGTGCTCGAGCATCCACTTCTCAGCCCGCTTCAGCGCAATCGACCGCAGCGGGCGCACGTGTACGCGCTCGAACCAGTGCGTCATCCGGTCGAGGACGAGAAAGAAATTGCGCCAGGAGACGGTCTGCTTGGACCAATTGAGGCGCATGCGCGACTTATCGCGCCCGCCAACAAACAGCTCCTCAACGCCCATCTCGTCGGGAATCTTCTTGAACGGCTTCTTGGCGTAACAGATCGCCAGGGGCACAAGGATGGTGCGCGACCACGAGGAAATTTCGTAAATATTGAACCAGAACCAGCTCGGAAAGAGCACGATCTCGGGAGGAATCGCGGGCACGCCGTCGTAGTTGTACTGCCCAAAGAAACACAGGTAAATCTTGGTGAAGGTATTGACCTCGGTGACGCCGCCCATCTCCAGAATCTTCCTGCGGGCCTTCACCATCGCCGGATGATCCCGAGCAATTCCAGCCAGCTTCAATCCGAAGTAGGTCTTCACGGACGCGGAAATATTCGACGGCCCAGCCTGATAAATCGGCCAGCCGCCGTCGTCGTTCTGATGCCTTAGCATCCAGTTCGCAGCTTTTCGGAATCGCTCCGGATCGCCCGTGCCGAGCAGCACGTGCAGCAAAACGTAGTCGGCTTCGAGGGTGCTGTCGGCTTCGAGTTCGCCGCACCAGTAGCCGTCCTCATGCTGCTGCGAGAACAAGTGTCGCCGCGCCGCATCCACCGCCGGCGCAACATGACTGCTCAAATCTTCAATCTTGCCGAAACGCAACTGTGGCACGGTACCACTGAACGAGGGGGAGTTCTTCATCCTGTAATCGCTCCTTGCGCTTACCGGGCCGCCGCTACCGGCGCGCTGGCAATCGCTTCCACGATCTCCGGAGGCAGTCCGAAGCGTACATTCTCCGGCATAACCTCCAGCTCTTCCACGTTCCCAAATCCTTCTTCCGCCAGATACTTCACCACTTCCTCAACCAAACACTCCGGTGCCGAAGCGCCCGCGGTCAGGGCAATTCGCTTCACCCCTTCCAGCCAAACCGGTTTGATGTCCTGGTAGCTGTCAATCAGGTGCGAAGCCGTACCCCAGTTGCGCGAAACCTCAACCAATCGGTTCGAGTTCGAGCTGTTATCCGAACCGACCACCAGGACCAGATCCGCTTCCGCCGCCACTTGCTTCACGGCCACCTGACGATTCTCCGTCGCATAGCAAATATCCTGCGCCGCCGGGCCTTTGATCTTCGGAAACTTCTTCTTCAGCGCCTCGATAATTCCGGTGGTCTCATCCAAACTCAAAGTCGTCTGCGTCAGATACGCCACCCGGTTAGGATCGGGCACGGTCAGGGACTCGACCTCTTCGGGTGTCCCCACCACCTGCGTCACATCCGGAGCCTCGCCCAGGGTCCCCACCACCTCGTCGTGGTCGTGGTGCCCAATCAAGATCAGCGACAGCCCTTCCTTGGCAAACTTGACCGCTTCCACGTGGACCTTCGTCACCAGCGGACAGGTAGCATCAATCACGCGCAGTTCGCGCAGCTTGCTGTCCTGCCGGACCTCCGGCGACACACCGTGAGCGCTATAAATCACGCGTTCGCCCGTCGGCACTTCCTCCACGCTGTCGACAAAAATCGCGCCTTTCTGCTGTAACTCCTCGACCACATAGCGGTTATGGACGATTTCCTTGCGCACATAGATCGGCGGCCCAAACTTCTCGAGGGCGATCCGCACAATATCAATGGCCCGCACCACCCCGGCGCAGAAACCCCGTGGCTTCAACAGAAGCAGGGTTTTTTGATCCAAACTTTTCTGATCCTTTTCTTGATCCAAAGACTTCGGATCCAAAGACTTTTGATCGAGAGTTCCGTGAGCAGTCGACATCGGTCGCTGTATGCCCTTCCTACCCGGCTCGGGGGCCTGGCTTTTGAGAGAGAATTTGCTATCTTTAGCCTACCGAAACCGTCCCCCCAAGGTCAACGTAAACCACGGAAACGCAGTGGCTTAGCAGTAACTGGAGCATTTCCAACAGCCAGCGGGAACGCCACCAACTGGTTGCAGCTCCGGGACCCCAGCGGGGGTTGGTCCTGCTGCCGGCGCGTCGCGAGTGGGGATGGAAGCGTGTGGGCGCTCCACTCTCCGGTTTCGGTTGTCAAAGGATCCGCTCTTTGCCGAAAACTTCGGATGAAAATCACAAGCTGAAATCAGCATGACGTGGGTTGCTTCTCGAACCCTTGGTCATTTCGTCCTTCCTCAACTCCATCCATCAGGACTTCGGGCCAGAGCCGTTATCCAGTCAACCGACGGGAGGATCTGCAGTTCACGCTCACTGCCGTCCCGAGGCCAGATCAGCTTCCTTGACTAAGCCCGTCGCCGACGTTTCCCGCAATTGGCTCTTGATCCATTCCAAGAGCTTCCCTTCTTCGGCAACCGCCTGGAAGTCTTCCTGTGTCTTATAGGAAACCGTCGCGGCGGATGCCGGCAAAACCGACCTCAGGTGGTCCCTGGAAGCCTGCGGCGTACTACGGACGAAACTCGAATCCTGCAGCCGGAAAGTCCGCGAGCCGAGCTTGGGCAGCCAGACCATGGGATCGAGCGGCGCTACCTTCTCCAAAAAGTCCGGCTTTGCTGGGGAACCCTCGATATTCCAGACGATAGGTCCGGGTCGGCCTGTCAACCCACAGGCCGGTCCGGTTTTCTTTTCGAAAAGCCAACGTGCTGTCTTAAAGTTTACGTGGCGAAAGGTCGCCCTATGTGGGGACGGCCGCCCCCGGTCATCCATGCCCGCTTCTAAATAAAGCTTGTCATCATAAAGCTTGTCATCCCGACCACAGTGGAGGGACCTGCTTGAGCCTGCCGAAGGGAATCTGCTCCTGCTCAAAAACGCCCCAGTTCCGCATTCCACAAACTGTGGAAATCTTTTCCCCTTGACCCCGTTCCGAAACGTGCTATCCTTCCGCCACTTCGGACCGCCCTCCTCGAAGTCGCACGAATCCCCTGGGCCCTAGAGGTGTCGTGTGTCCTGCTCTGGCGCAATGCGTCTGTCCCCAGGATTCCCCAAACTCGGAGAAGAAGACATGTCACGTGCGACAGCTCTCGTCATAGTCGCGATCGCACTATTAGTTGGGCATGTATGCGCCCAAGAGCCGCAGTATGGATACGGAACGCTCAGCGGCTACACTTATCTCGGGAATCAAGAACAGATCAATTTAGGAACTGGAAACCTTCATATTCATATCCCCTTCCTAACGCTGCCAGGAAGAAACGGTTTCGACTACTCGCCGGGTATCGACTATAACAGTCAAATTTGGTCTGGAGTGGGCGTCATCCCCCCTCCCCCGCCAAACGTAACTTATTATGGCTGGCAGACTCCGGGTACCTCATGGCTGGGCAATACTTCCCTTAATCAGGGCTGGAGCTTCAAAGCAGGGGAAAACATCGGAGCTTCGCTCTATTCTGATAACCACGTATTCTATGGCCTCGTCGGCGGTACAAACGTCTATTGCACCGCAAATTATCGTGTCAAGTGGGGTGACGGCCACACCGTCTCGTACCCCGATATTCGGACCGGTTGCGATCTAAGTTCTGCTGAGGACCACGGACCGAGCGGTTCGGCGGCACCTCCCGGTAATTACTGCTTTTCAGATCGATCGGTTCTGCAGGTTCCAAATAGCGGCTCGCCGACGCTGTACTTGGAGGACGGCACGAAGGTGTTCCCGACCGAGGACAGCAACGGCAACATGATCGGGACGAACGACACTGTGGGAAGAACGCTCCCGCCAGCGCCGCCTCCCGCTACCTCGAACTACACATATTACGATTCGTCGGGCAACGCCCAGAATATCCAGCTCATTTATCAGAACGTGAGCATCACTCCAAGCCTGCCGAGCTTTGGCGGTGGCACATATACACCGCCGGGGTCAACCACTTGGAGCATGCTTACCACGGTCATCCTCGCCAACGGGGATCGTTGGGATTTCAGCTATAACAATAATGGCGAGCTTTCAAGAATTACGTACCCCAGTGGAGGGTACACTGGGTACACGTACGCCTCCGTCGGAAGCGCTACCGGTTGCTATATCGGACCCGGCGCGGGCACTAGTCCATGCTCACCGGGTCTTAGCTACCCAAGGCGTCAGGTCGTCTCTAAGCAAGTGTGCCGCGATCCGAATACAAGGGCGAATGGCGGCGCCTGCTCACCTGGTCTGCTTGACCCACCTACCACGCTCACTCCAAACAGTAACAATACGCAAAACATCGTCGTTGATCCGCTTGGAAATCAAACCATCTATACTTTCTCCAGCAATTTAGAAACGCAGCGCAGCATCTATCGGGGAACCACTACATTGCTGCGAACCATTACCACGACTCCAAGCTGTGATGGCCCAACGCAACAGACGGTTACTCTCAACGACAGCTCGGGAACGCCGCTGGTGTCCAAGACCACCTGGACTCGGGGTACACCTATCACGGCTTATGGTGGCTTGACTTCCAGCGCGAACGTGACTCAGGAAGTCGAGTACGGTTGGGGCTCCGGCCAGCCAGGGCCTATGTTGCGCACGACGAACTACACATGGCTCCAAACCAATCCTGTAAACAACGTAAACTACACCTCGGTTCCCGTCCGCAATGTTAGCCGAAAGGCGAGCGAGACGGTGCTGGACAGCGGCGGGAACCCCGTCGCCCAGACCACCTACGAATATGACAACTACACCGGCGGAATCACTGCCAGCGGCGCCATTCAGCACGACAGCGCGTTCGGCACCGGCTACACCACCCGCGGCAATGTCACTAAAATCTCCCGCTGGTTGAACACCAACAACACATGGCTCACCACCAACAACACCTACAACGACCTCGGCCAGGTTCTGACGGCGAAAGATCCCGGCAACCACACTGTCACTTTCAGCTACGCCGATTCTTGGGCATCAGGTGCTGCCACCTACGGCGTCAGCACGAACTCCCAGGCATTTCTCACCCAGTCTTCCGCCCCCGACAGCGTCAACTCGCAGGGCGCAACCGTCCACCACCGCGCCCAGACCAGCTACTTCCCCTGCACCAGCCAAAAGCAGTCCACGCGCGACGAAAACGACATCCTCGCCGCACGCGCCGGAACCACCTACACCTATGACTCAATGTTGCGGCCGCTCTGCTTGCTCCACACGGATGGCGGCTCATCCTGCGAAACCTACGTCGATACTCCCAACGCCATCAGCGTCACCACCACCACCAAGCAAGACGCCACTCACAATATCGTCAGCACCAGCTATTACGATGGCCTGGGTCGCGTGAAACAAACGCAGCTCGTCGACCCCACCGACGGCGACACTTTGGTCGACACCACCTACGACCCCATGGGCCGCGTCTCCACTGTCTCCAACCCGCATCGCACCGCCACCTTACCCACCGACGGTATCACCACATACCAGTACGACGCCTTGGGCCGCAAGACTCTGGAAATCCCGCCCGACGGCACCTCCACCTCCAACAACGTAGTCACCTCCTATGGCGCGCAGACGACCGCTCCCCTCGGCCTCACCACCACCGTCACCGACCAAGCCAGCAAAAAGCGCATGAGCGTCACCGACGCCCTCGGTCGCCTCGTCGATGTCTGGGAACCCAGCGCGTCTTCCAACACTTTGGTGAACGAGACAACCTACGCCTACGACCTGCTCAACAACCTGCTCCGAGTCGACCAGAAGGGCAACACCACCAACACCGCGCTCTGGCGCACGCGAACTTTTGCCTACGACTCATTGTCCCGCCTTCTTTGTTCCAGTAATCCGGAAAGCGCGACCGCGGCATGCCCTCTCATCGGCCCGTTTCCCGCTGGAACAATCACCTGGACCTACGACAACGACTCCAACGTCCTCACCAAAAAAGACGCCCGCAACAATACCATCACCTACAACTACGACCAGCTCCACCGCGTCGCCACCGTCGGTACGACCCACGCCAAGACCTACTCCAACGGCGACCACCTCGTCGACTACTTCTTCGACCAAACCAGCTACAACGGCCTCACCATCACCGAAGGCGTAGGCCACCAGACCGGCATGGCGGACGCCACCGGTTCCTCCGCCTCCACCTTCGACAGCGAAGGCCGCGTCCTCAGCGAGAACCAGACCATCAACATCACCGGCGTCACTCCCTCAGCCGTGACCAAGACTCTCACCTACACCTACAACCTTGACAGTTCCATGAAGTCTCTGACCTACCCAGGCCCGCACACCGTCAACTACCTCTACAACACCGCCGGACACGCCCTCTCCGCCATCGATCCGTCAATTCCCAACAAGTACGTCACCTCGGCCACCTACGCCCCGCACGGCGACGTTGCCAGCTACATCAACGGCCTAACCTCCAGCTTCGCGGGCATCCAAACCACCAACGTCTGGAACAATCGTTTCCAGCCGCAATCGTTCACCGCCGCCACACTCGGCACAGGCGCGCACAACGTTTTGTCACTCGCTTTCAGTTTCAACCAGGGCACAGTCGGCGCTCCCATCGATAGCGGCCTGCTGGTCAAGATCACCAACAACGTCAACACCGGTCGCAACACCAACTACTTGTACGACCAGCTCAACCGCATCACCACAGCTCAAACCACATCGACTTATGCTTCAAGTCCGCTCCACTGTTGGGGAGAAGCTTATGGTCTCGACCCTTGGGGCAACCTCCAATCCATAGCCGCGACGACAAATTCTCAATATACCGGCTGCTCCCAAGAAAGCGGTTTTAGTCGCCCTGCGGATACCAACAATCACCTCAACGGCTTTTCCTACGATCTATCCGGCAATACGCAGAATGATGGCTCGTTCTCCTATACCTGGGACGCAGAAAGCCAACTCACCTCCGCTGGTGGCGTCACGTATACCTACGATGCCCAAGGCCACCGCGTGCAAAAATCGACCGGCAAAAACTATATTTACGGCTTAAGTGACGAAATTCTCGCCGAAACGGATGCCTCAGGTAACACCACCGCCGAATACATTTTCTTCGGCGGCAAGCGTATCGCCATGTTAAGCGTGGGCTCGGTGGATGTGCGATTTACAAACGATTCATGCTCGGGTTGTGGTGGCAACCCTGTGGGGGGTGGCGACCGCAACTTATTCATAAACTCCGTCACCATTGGTTCTACGTCCATCCCGCCAAACGATCCTTCCGTTTCGTATGTGACTCCGCCCTGCAATGAAT
>Ga0137418_10002732_pt1 | contig 16140 bp, 8 predicted proteins | sample CZODoug3_1_2_16f_FD_122242 | JGI IMG/M metagenome (GOLD analysis project Ga0137418, IMG submission 122242) | Vadose zone soil fungal communities from Angelo Coast Range Reserve, California, USA - CZODoug3_1_2_16fungal (Hybrid Assembly) | ecosystem: Environmental > Terrestrial > Soil > Vadose... | reverse complement strand
GTGCACCTCGAACGGATACGTCCGCAGCTCCGGGTTGAACTGCCGCAACAGCCGCGACGACTGCCGGATGTGCGCCGGGCCGAACCGGGCACCCGGCCGGTAGCTGACACCCGTGTCGAACGGGACACCCGCGACCGCCACGTCGATCCGGGTGACCTGGTCGGCGCGCGGCAGCCGGGCGAATGTGGCCGGCCCGGCGAACCGCGGCACTTCCTGCCCGCTCACGCTCTGAGGATGGAGACAACTGACCGCGCCGATGCCGTCCGCGTCACGAGCGAGACAGGCGAGACACGAGAAGGTGAGGTGGAGTGGCGAGCGATGCCGAAAGGGACAGGGCGTGTGCTGTTCTATCGGTGCCCGGGGTGCTGCAAGCCCTGCCGCTACCTCTACAGGCTGCGGACGGTGGTCGGTGATTTCTTCGGTTCGCTGCATTTGCGCTGTCAGCGATGTGCAGCGCTGCGGTTCGAGTGCCAAGGCGAGTACCGAAACTCTATGGCGAGGCTGTTTGCTGACTGTTTCCGTGAGGACGGTGACAAGGTTCCCCGCCTCCGGCGGGATCCATGTGCGTTTTCCGATCCCCGCCTCGCGCTCGGTGATCCTGCGATAATCGAGCCGCCTTGCGGTGACCCGCCACCCATCGATCCCGGGCCAGAAGCGCGCGGCACAGCCGGCGGCGCGGCGTATCGGCGGTTGCGCTCGGGCCCATTCGATCCCGCCGACCCTGGACGCCCCCCGAAACGCGTGCGCGCAAGCACACCGCGCGACTCGACGGCGCGTGCGAACGAGACGTATGGCGGTCTCCTGCGCGTGGACCCTGCCACCGGACGCCGCGTTCTTGTCGAGCCTGGGACTGGGAAGCCGGTGGTCACATCGCATGGCCGAATGGTCTGCGATCCGCCGATCACCGACATTCTTTTTTTCGCTCTGGCTCACAGACTCAGGGGGAACCAGTCGGTGCGATGTTTCACTCAGTTTCTCAAGTACGCCCCCTTTTTCGACACGGTCGGTGTTCCTTGACGCCCGGCGCCGGATCGGCGCGATAGGCGACATGTCCTAAGCGTTACGGCCTAACTAAGGCTGTGCCTCACCCAAGACGGTGCGGGTTTCTTGACGGTGTTGCCAAGGGCTTGCCATTCGGTCGGGCGTCGGCCAGTAGTCGCGGCGGCTATACGTCAAGGCGAAGGCTGAGAAGAACTGGCGGTGTTGGGGCCTGTACGTTCACGTGAGCAAGCTGGAGACGCTGCGCGCGGCCTACGAGATCGCCAAGAAGCACAACGGCGCCCCGGGCATCGACGGGGTGGCGTTGGAGGCGATCGAGGAGGCTGGCGTGGAACGATTTCTGGGGGAGCTGCGGGACGCGCTGGTCACACGCACCTATTGGCCGCTTTTGAAAATCGTCCCACCGCCGCTAGATTCGCGCATTTTTTTCAACAGAAGAGATTTCGGTCGTATACTGCCCCCCCCGGCGTGGCGTGACCCTTGTCATTGATGCGACGAAGGAGGTCACCGATGAAGAAGGTCGTCTTTGTTCTGGCCGTTCTGACGTGGCTCCCCGCGCTGTTCGTCGCGCCGGTGCGCGCCGCGAACCCACCGTGGACCAACACCGTTGCGATCAGCAATTTCAGCGTGTCCTATCCTGACGGTTGGTCGACGATTCAGAGCGGCCGTGTAACCGTCATCGTCAACGTGCCCGCCGATCAGCAAGCGACGCTCGGCGGACGGTTCGTCTTCACTCCGCAGGTCAGCATCTCGACCGAGCAACGTCTGGACAACGCCGATGCCCTCGAGCAACTCGACGAGATCGTTGCCGGAGCCGGACCAACGCTCACCAAGCTGACCGTCGGCGGCTGGCCGGCTGTCCAGTGGCGCAACACCGTGCCGTGGCCGCACGCCCATGGACAGTCGCCCGTCCCGGGGTCCGCGCTGGCGATCAACACCGCGATCGCGGCCGGAGGCCAGTTGATCCGTCTGTACGGGAGTCTGCCGTCCGACGCCCCGTCCGAGATCGCCGACACGATCTCAGCCATCGAAACGAGCGTCATGTTCTCCCCGAGATCGAGCGGGCCGGCCGCCAACCATGCGAGCGCGTTGGTGCGCTGGGCCTGGAGTTGGGCCCAACCCGTGATCCAGCGCGTTCGGGATCTCGGTCAGATGGTGGCGGCCGCATTCTGGCTGTGGCCGGACATCGCGACGGCCCAGGAAGAGTTCGATCTGATGCCACCTGAGTCAGAGGGCTCCGATTCGGCTTCGCAGCCCTCGGCTCCCGGGGTCGCGCTCCGGATCCTTCAAGGCACCGCGGCCAGCGAGCCGGAAGTCGCGGTGTCGGCGAACGGTCGTAACGTCGTCGTCGCGCAGCAGGTTGTCTGGACCTACTCGACCGATGGCGGCCAGACGTTCACGTTCGGCGGCCGGTTTCCGAATTCCACCGGCGGCGACTCCTCGCTGGCTGTGGGCGCGAGCGGAAATTTCTATGAGGCCACCATTTTCAACAACACCACGGCGATTCATCGCTCGACGGACGGCGGAAAGACCTTCACCGTCAGGGGAACGGCCTTCACGTGCGGGGCGCTGCCCCAATGCAATTTCACCGGTGGTCAAATCCCTGACCAGGAACACATTGCGGCCGATCGCGTAAACCAAGTGAACAGCCAGGACCAAGTCTACAGCGTCTTCCGCAACGGTTCGGCCAACCCCACCTGGGGAATCACCTGCTCGACCGACGGAGGAGCGACCTGGAGCGCGGGTAACGTCGGCATCACCGGTGACTTCCCTCGTGTCACGGTAGGCCAGGACGGATCCGTCTACGTGGCCTTCGTCGACAACACGAACAACGCCAACAATCTGAGAATCGACAAGTTCGCCTCGTGTAACACGAATAATGCCCTGCCTGAGCTCGCGGGCTGGCCCCGGACCGTCGCCGCCGGTGTGGCGGAGCTTCCGTGCCCAATCCCCGGCCTCGATCGCTGCACAAGCGGCAACACGATGAGAAGCCCGACGGTCGCGGTCGATGACACGAACGCCAACCATGTGTTCTACGCGTACGCGAGCAACACGGCCGCCGGGAACGAGAACATCCTGATCCGCGATTCCACCGACGGTGGCACCACGTGGTCGGGCGCGACGACCCTGAACGCTGGGGGGACGGCGCGGCGCTACATGCCGTGGATGTGCGCCACCAAAGGAACCGCCTATGTCACCTGGTACGACCGGCGTAACGCCACTGCCGCCGATAACGACCTGACCGACTACTTCGGGGCGAGTGCAACCAGGAGCGGCGGTAACCTGAACGCCGGAGCCGAATTCCAGGTCAACGACGTCGGGACGTCCGATGCCCAGTGCGAGGCCGGACAGGCCGTCGGTTCTCAAGCGAGCTGGCCCGGCGGTTCGCGAGCCACAGCCGACTCCACCAATTGCTCCAGGCAACCCCAGCTGGCCGGCGCGTGTGGCACGGGGGCATGTGGCCAGCCAGGGAACACCTGCCCGGCCGGACAGACCTGCGACGGTGCTACCGGCATCTGCCGGAACGGTGCGCGCCAGTTCTGCGACTTCAACACCACCGTCTGCAGCAACGCCGGTGACACCTGCCAGCTCTGGGGCGGGGGAACCCCGAAGTACGGCGACTACAACGGCAACGCCTGCGCACAGGGGCACCTCTATGCCACCTGGGCCTCCGCGACGCCGGCGCGCGCGGTGAATCCGGGAATCGATCTCTTCTTCAAGGTAAAGGACTTCGTGGCTCCGATCGCGGCGTGCAACAGCGTGCCGAAGCCGACCAGCCCCGGGCTCTGCACGGCCAATGCCTCGATCGACAACGGCTCGACCGATCCGGACAACGATACGTTCACCCTTAGCCAGTCGCCGGCAGGTCCGTACAGCCAAGGAACGACGCCGGTCACGCTGACGATCAAAGACCAGAATGGCCAGAGCAGTTCGTGTCAGGCAACGGTCACGGTCAACGATCTGGAGCCGCCCACCATCACGTGCCTCGCGCCAACCGTGGAGTGTCAGAGCCCGGCCGGCACGGTGGTCACGAAGCTGATCGGCAGCGTCTTGGACAACTGCGGCATACAGTCGACAGGATGCAGCCCGCCGGAGGCATCGACGTTCCCGCTCGGGAGCGATCCGTTCACATGCACGGCGAAGGACACTTCGGGAAACACCGCCATCTGCACGTCGAAGGTGACGGTGGTCGACACCACCCCGCCGATCATCAAGTCGGTGGTCGCGCAACCCAACACGCTCTGGCCACCGAATCACAGGCTAGTGCCGGTCTCCATCAGTGCGACCGCGGTGGACATCTGCGACGCGTCGCCGAAGTGCACGATTGCCTCGATCACGAGCAACGAGCCGATTCTGGGTCCCGGTAGCGGCCACACCAATCCCGACTGGGTCATCACCGAACCGGGACCCGCAGTGAGTCCTGCGACGCTCGGTGTCCTGCTGCGCGCCGAACGCGCCGGTGGCGGCACGGGGCGCGTGTACACGATCAATGTCTCGTGTAGCGATGCGTCGGGGAACACGACCACCGGGAACACGACCGTGAGCGTCGTTCACGACCAAGGCAACTGAGGTCACGCGATTTCTCTGAGAGCCCACACAGCGGGCGGGGACCACCGCGTCCTCGCCCGCTCCGCGTTGCGAGGGTCGCTTTGCCTTTGCGATCGCACACGGGCGTCGACGATGGGCGGCGTACTTCGAGAAGCCGGTGAACATCGAGCAGTTCGCCACCATCGCCACGATCCTCAACGTACGCCGCGGCGTGCGGCGTCCGCGGTAGCGCCCGCGCCCAGCGCACGCCGAGCTGCCCGATCGCTTACCTCGCGCGGTTCCAGGTGACCTCCGACCTGGAGCCCGTGGTCGTGCTCGGATTCGTGTACCTGAGCTCGTCGGCCGTGAGGGTCGTGATTATCCGAGTTTGAGCGTTACCGACGAGGTTCGGAAATGAGCCGCCCTCGATCGTCGACGTCAGAGTCTTCCCGCTCTCGTTCACGGCGTACTTTCCGAAAAGCGCGATGAGCCCCTGCATCACGGCCTTGTTCTCGTCGGCTGTCCCCTGATCGACGCGGTTGGCCGCGAACTTCGGCAGATCACCACGGCTGATGATCTGGATGAACCGTCCGCTCTGATCAAAGACCAGCATCCCCTTGCCGCCGGGACCCCAGCGATCGACTCGGCTTCCGTCGGGTCTCGTGTCATTCGCCGAAACGAAGACCCAGGTTCCGACAAGCTCGTCCTTCAGCGACTTCTGCTGCTGGGCGAGGGCGTCGCCGGCCGCGACGACCGCGAACAGTGTGATCAGGGGGAACGCACACATACCTCGTCGATTCATGATGGCCTCCGTCGTGGCTCGTGGCGTTGTGCCCGCAAAGGTAGACGACGCCCTTGTCGAAGGCAAGATGCCAGCTATTGGGACTCGTCGCCTTAGCGGTGGTGAGGGCGCCAGGAAGGCGAACGCTGCTGAGATTGCAGGACCCAAGGGATGCCGACGCTTGGTACCTTCAGCCTTGGCAGTCGTAGCCCTCACGCCGGCTGATCATCTGTCCCCTGTGGCGCTGGCGGTAACGTCAGACACGCCGCGGCTGCCGCAGCGCTATTACCGGGGAATTACAGGAAGCGACCAGCAAATACGGGTGTAAATACGGATGGCAGCGCCGGGTCCTCCGCACGGAATTTCGTCGCACGACGCCTCGAAATTCGGGCGGCCCAAATCTAATTTCGTAGCATAGCCACGAAATTGGCCTCAGAATTTCGTCCGGGGACGACTTCTCACACGATATCCGCCCGAACAGATGCAACCCGCCGGCCCCGCGATCACCATGTCTCTCTCGTTTATGGGCGTGCACGTCGCCACGAAATTCCGGGCGCGGGGACTGATGTCACCGACTGCTGCCATCCGTATTCACACCCGTATTTATTGGTCGGTCCCAGTAATTCCCCCGTATTTGACATGGCCGACAATCGCCAACGCCCATCCTTTCGCGCAGCCGACGCTGAATAGGCTGGCGCGCGGCAGGGTGAGGGCGACCGGCCCGGCAACAGCACCCGGCACCGTCGCGCTTGACAACGCGGGGAGGGGCGGCTTAGCGTCGCGTCGTCCTGTTGCATCGGCCCGACGTGTGACCGTCGACCCTTCCGCTCCGATAGAGGAGGTTGGCGATGAACCCACCGCCCGCGACACTCCCGCGACCTCATTCGGGACGCCGGCAGTTCCTCAAGACGACCGTCACCGCCGGGGCGGGCACCGTCCTGCTCACGATGTTGCAGGCGCGCCAGGCGCCGGCCCAGATCAAAGGGACCAACCTTCGCATCCTGCAGTGGAGCCACTTCGTCCCTGCCTATGACACGTGGTTCGACGGCTTCGTGAAGAAGTGGGGTGAGCAAAACGGCGTGAAGGTTCGCATCGACCGCATTCCCCATCTCGACCTGCCATCGCGCTTCGCCGCGGAGTTCGCCGCCGGGGCGGGTCACGACCTCATCTACTTCGTCGGCACGATCCTGACCGCCCTCTACCATCGCAACCTGGTGGACCTGACCGACGTCGCCAACCGGATCGGGACCAAGTTCGGCGGCTGGATCCCCGCGGCGACGCCGATCTCTGTGGTGGAAGGACGCTGGCACGCCCTGCCCGACTTCTACATCGTGGCGCCGATGCTGTGGCGCCGGGATCTCTTCGAGCAGGAGCGGCTCCCACCACCGGATACCTGGGAGCAGGCCCGGGTCGCGGCGCGCACGCTCAAGGCCAAGGGTCATCCCACCGGCATCGCGTTCTCGCACTGCAACGACGCGAATCTCTTCCTGCGGGCCTTCCTGTTCAGCCACGGTGCGCGCGAGGCCGACGAGTCGGGTCAGAACATCCTCATCGACTCCAAGGAGATGCGCGAGGGATTGCGGTCCCTCAAGGCGCTATTCGACGAGGGTATGACGCCGGAAGTCTTTTCCTGGGACGACGCCTCCGACAACCGCTTCCTCGCCTCGGGCGTCGCGTGCTGGATCCACGACGCGATCTCGGCGTACCGCTCCACCGAGGACACCAACCCCAAAGTCTTCGGGCACACGGGCGTGGCCCTCGAGCCGCAGGGCCTGCCCGGCAAACGTGTGTCGATTGCCAATCCCAATGCCTACGCCATCTGGAAGTTCGCCAAGAACGTTCCGGCCGCCAAGGAGTTCCTCCTCCACCTGGCCGACAACTGGAAGGATTCGATGGTCGGCAGCCGCGGCTACAACATGCCTTTCGTCCGCGACGCGTACAAGAAGCCGATGCCGGTGATCGGCACCGATCCGAAGTTGCAGGTCCTGCAGGATTTCCCGGACATCGTCGCGTTCGCCGGTTATCCCGGCCCCTTCACCCCGCCGATCCAGGAGATTGTCGCGTCCTTCATCTTCCCCGACATGTGCACGAAGGTCGCGCGCGGCCAGAGTACTGACGACGCGATCAGCTGGGCCATGGGCGAGTACCGGCGCGTCTACTCGAAATACCGTCGCTCGTGAGGCGTCCATTTTCGGAGGTCATCGATGAGCGCGCGGCGAGGATCTCCGAGGGAGTGGGTCCAATATCGGGCGCAAATACGGGCGAGCCGGACGCGGCGGAATTTCGTGGCGCTGCCACGAAACTCGTTTTCGATCCCGGAATTTCGTGGCAACGTGCCACGAAATTCAGCGCGGTGAGGCCCGAACGGCACTGGGCCACGAACTCACGAGGGGAAATGTTCCCCAGGGAGCTGTGCGGCAGCAGCTGGCGGTAACGGCCCTCCCGAAAGGCATGGTGTAGTCATGAATCGACGCGATCTACTCAGACTCGGCGCGATCGGCTCGGCCACGTTCGCTTTCGGTGGGATCAAACTGCTCGGCGGCAGTCGCGCCCTCGCACAGATGAGCGCGCCACCGGCAGTGGACCGGCTCGTGCTGACCTGCGTCGTCGACAACGTCTACGACGCCTTCGCGAGGGGCGGCAAGCTCGACACCATCACAGTTCAGCGAGCCGCTCTCGATCCCAAGGGGCTGCTGCGGTTCGAGCACGGGCTCGCGTACCATCTGGAATCCGCACGCGGCGGTGAGCGGCGCGAGATCCTTCTCGACTTCTCCGCCACTGAGGGTACTCTCCTCAACAACTATGGCCTCTTGAAGGTCGATCCGGCGCGCGCCGACGCGCTCATCGTGAGTCACGGTCACTTCGATCACTACGGCGCGCTGCCCGATCTGGCCCGCCTCGCGCACGGCAACCTCAAGCCCGGCATCCCGCTCTATGCGGGCGGCGAGGACACCTTCTGTCATCGCGTCGTCGCCACTCCGGCAGGTTCCATCGACTATGGCACACTCGATCGCCCCGCCCTGGAGGCGCGCGGCATCAAGGTGGTGCTCGCGAAGCAGCCGGCCGCGGTCGCCGGCCATGCCTTCGTCAGCGGCCAGATTACGCGGACTATAGACTTCGAGAAGCCGCCGGCAGCTGCGAAGCTCATGGCCGGGCCGATGGACTCCGCATGCACCGCGAGCCACTTCGGCGCGACCAGCGTCGAGGTGAAGCCGGGGGACCTCGTCACCGACACCTTCCAGGGCGAGCATGCAACTGTCTACAACGTGAAAGACCGCGGTCTCGTCGTCATCACGTCGTGTGGCCACGCGGGCGTGATCAACTCGGTTCGTCACGCGCAGAAGGTGTCCGGGATCCAGAAAGTCCACGCGATCGTCGGCGGCTTCCATCTCGCGCCGGCGCCCGACGACATCGTGGCGAAGACCGTGTCCGCCTTCAAGGACATCAACCCCGACTACGTCATCCCCATGCATTGCTCAGGCGTGAACATGATCATGGCCGTGCACGCGGCGATGCCGAAGACGCTGGTGATGCCCTCCACCGGAACGCGGGTCGTCTTCGGTGCTTAAAGAGAATGACCAGGATCAGCTCGACGAGCTGCTCGCCCGCTCTTGGGCGCCGAGCAGCGCCCCGGACGGAATGAGGCCGACAGAACCAATTCTTGGGTGAAGTCTGCGTAAGTGAAAGGGTTAGCGGCTGCAGCGTCCGCTAACCCCTCGTCGTTCATGGTTGCGGGGGCCCGCTCCGAATTGTGGAAGCGAACGCTGACTTTCGACTTTCTGCTAGGTTACTGATCCCGGGCGTCCTGGGCCCCTCCCTTCAAAGAGTTGCGGTCTCCCTTCGAGGGCCATAGGCACTGCCGGCGGGAGCCGAAGTCGACCACGGGATAACACGGGTTCGATTCCCCAACGGGATTCGAACCCGTGTTTGAGTCACGATCACGTTTTCGCTAATGATCATCACGTATTGCAGATTGTTTAGCTCCGAAGAAATCGGCGCGACTGAAACACGCAGTCCGTTTGGAGCCGCGCTCGACCCGCTGATTAAGGGTCACCTCGGGCACGGCAACATCGGACACGATCACGCAGAACCCACAGGAACTCCGCGGCTGGAATGCGCTTCGCCACTGTCGATTCTGCGCCTTGCTTGATTCTGCTTTTCCCCGGTTTTTGACCCGCGCTCTCGTTCGATGGGCTCGTCCGGTTTCTAGTGCACCTCCCATTCGCCGCCTCGCTTCCTGATGGTCGACGGATGAGTACGCGTTACATCAGCTGCGCGAGGCGCGGGCACCGGGTAGGCGCACAGGACAAGCATTGCCTTGTCCGAGAGGTAGCGGTTCAATCGTTCTTCGTAGTCGAAGAAGTCGGCCCAGTGCTTCTCCTCCAGTTGCGGCGCGCTCGCAGCGACCCTCAGACCCTCATAGCCTCGATGGAGAGCGTCGGTGAGCTTCGCGTCCCAACCGCGCGCGATCTTTTGGAGATCAGGGGTGTCGCCCGTGACGTACCACGTCTGGCTCCGGAGGGTCTCGATGCGACGGTCAGCCCGGAATCGGTCGAGGGCCAGAACGGCATCGCCCAACGCAGCCCAGGCGTCCCTCTCGGTGAGCGTCTCGGGAATCACCCAGACGCAGACCTCGTTGCTCTCCAAGCCGGCTTTGAGAAACGGGACGCACATTTCTACCAGGTGTTCTTCCCTCTCGTAGAAGAAGGCGACGTGCCGCCCCCACGGCACATCTCCGAGGAGTCTCAGCCCTGTCTTTCTCACCCTGGTGATTATAGGCTGCGTGACGGTGAAGGTCGCGCCGCGGCCCGGGCCGCCACGGCGCGATCGTACATCTCGACGGTCTCCCGTTAGATGAAGTTGACTAAACGCTGCCGCCTCGGGATTTAAAATGACGAGCCTGCCCTTGTGCAGTTGCGGCGTAAGGCCCTCGGGCTGACGATCCCGCCGTCGGTGCTGGGGCGCGCGGATCACATCATTGAATGACCGGAAGCCGCGCCGCTATTTCCACCGCAATCGGGACGCCACCTTGAACATCGTCCATGTTCACTTAGAATGACTGCATGGCAGACAGCTTTCGCGAGTTTGAAGCGGCAAGCCTCTTCTGTCCGCGCTGCAAGAAGGCAAACCCAGTGCGGAAGACCCTCCTCCTGGTCTTGCCGGATGGTAGCAAGTACGACTACGCGTGCAGCGTATGCGGCACACAGGTCGGCGCAAAGACCGATTCTGACAGCAGCGAGTTCCACCGCATAGCGTCCGCTTCTCGGAACCCACCGGCGAGCAGGCCTGATCACCCATCATCACGTTCGCACACTGATCAGCCCCCACGCGGCAGCAAGGCTCGCCCGCGCTGACGCGTTCACTTGCCCTTCGGCCCATACGGGTGGCCGGTGTCGGGCCGGATAGGACAGCCTAATAATCGTCGACTCGGAAGCCGCAGACGCGACATCGCCGCTGCGTCGGCCAGTCGCGTCGTGCGACCTCACTAAGTGGCGCGCGCCACGGTCGACCACATCGCGGGCACCGCAATGACTGAACGTTCTGCACAGCGCGGAAGAGAAGGAAACACCAGACAGCCGCACCCAAAGCCCACGCCGGAAACCCCCATCCGGCGAACGTGACCACAAACGACCACACGGGGCCAAGCACCAGAACTATCCCAAAGACAATCGACGCGCCGCGGATTTCCTCGACAGCGCGTGCGACGGTGGAATCGTCCACTGAGGCGCTCGGTCATCGCACCTTCGGCCCACGCCCAGTCTGCGTCTGCGCCAACTGCTCCGCCAGCTTCTCAACGAGCTTACTGAGTCCTGCATTAAGCGCCGAAGCGGCGTCGGGGGACAGACGCTCTAAACGCCTGCCCTGATTATTGAGTTGACGCAGAATCTCTTCTCTTCGCTTTTCGATCTCCGAAATCATGGGCTCACTTCCCCTTGGGTCCACGCGGGTCGATGGTGTCGGGGAGGCAGACATTGACTAGGGTCGCCGTGTCGCGAGAGGCGAACTTCATCTCGATGATCGCGCCCGCCTGAGTGAAAGGGCGCAACGCGCGGGTATCAGTTTGCCGGACCGGGATCGTACGGAGAAATACTTCTCGGTGATACGTGTCCCACTAGCAATGGTGGCCCCAACGGGACGTGATCGAACTTGCATAATTCAAATCCGTGATTTCATTGCTCGCCGATAACGAGGTTCGCCGACTTCCGCGAAGACCGCCCCGGTCTTGGGTGGCGCGGCGCGCGACTTGATCGAGACCGTTGGGTTCTGAGCCCTTTCCAAATCAAGACTGGAGCCAAGGCGCCACAAACAACGCCTCATAAATTAGAGCTTCTCACGGCGTCGCCTTTGGGTCTCTTTGGTTCTCGTTGGGAGCAACTTCCTGGTGAAGTCTGGGTGGTCACGGTGACTGCGTTCCAAAGTTCAAATCCTCCGCAGCGAGGATTGCCTGAGGGGCACGTTGACGACTCCCTGACCCGCGGCTACTGTCGCCTTGGGGCAAACTTTTGGCCCCGTTTCAGTGGAGGGCCGATATGCAGTGCCCCCGGTGCCAGCAAGAGAACCCTCCCGAAGCCCGCTTCTGCAACTCATGTGGGGCCGGTCTCGAGGTCACCTGTCCGGCGTGCCGCCACAGTAATCCGCCTGGAAGCCGGTTCTGTAACCGCTGTGGGGCTTCTCTGGGAGCTACGCCGACGCCGTCCGCGCCTCGCTTCTCCTCGCCTGAGTCTTACATTCCGGAGCATCTCGCCGAAAAGATCCTCACGTCTCGGGCTGCTCTGGAGGGCGAACGCAAGTACGTAACGGTCCTGTTCGCCGATCTCAAAGGCTCGATGGAGTTGCTCGCCGACCGCGATCCCGAGGAGGCGCGCAAGATCCTCGACCCGGTCCTCACGCACATGATGGATGCCGTGCACCGGTACGAGGGGACGGTGAACCAAGTGATGGGTGACGGGATCATGGCACTGTTCGGCGCGCCCATCGCGCACGAGGACCATGCCGTCCGCGCCTGCTATGCCGCGCTTCGGATGCAGGAATTGGTCAACCGGTACGCCGAGGAGGCGCGGCGTGCGCACGGCGTGACGGTGCAGATCCGTGTCGGGCTCAACTCCGGCGAAGTCGTGGTCCGCGCGATCGGCAGTGACTTGCACATGGACTACACGGCGGTCGGTGAGACGACCCATCTCGCAGCGCGGATGGAACAGGCTGCGCGCCCGGGCACGGTGCTCATCGCGCCGGCGACGTTCGACCTCGTCGAAGGCTTCATCGCGGTGAAGCCACTTGGTCCGGTGCCGGTGAGAGGTCGCGGTGACCCGGTCGAGGTCTACGAGGTCTCCGGCATCGGTCCGGCGCGCACGCGATTGCAAGCCGCCGCGCGGCGTGGGCTCACCCGGTTCGTCGGTCGGGACGCTGAGATCGAGGTGCTCCGCCGATCGCTCGAGCGGGCCGGCGCGGGACACGGGCAGGTCGTCGCGATCGTGGGTGAGGCCGGCGTGGGAAAATCCCGCCTCCACTGGGAGTTCACGCGGTCGCACCACGCGGACGGCTGGCTCGTGCTCAGGAGCCGCTCGGCGTCCTACGCGAGGGGCATGCCCTACCTCCACGCCATCGAGCTGCTGCAGACATATGTGGGAATTCAGGAACGCGACGACCCGCGGAAGGTTCGCGAGCGAGTCGTAGACAAACTTCTGACCCTCGACCGAACGCTGGAGCCGCTCTTGACGCCGCTGCTGGCCCTGTTCGATGTGCCCGGCCACGATGCTGCGTGGGACGCCCTCGACCCTCCGCAACGTCGGCACCGTATCCAGGAAGCGGTCAGGCGGCTGCTCCTCCGCGGAAGTCAGGTCCAACCGCTCCTCTTGGTCGTCGCCGACCTCCACTGGATCGACTCCGAGAGCCAGGCGTTGCTCGATGCCCTGATCGAAAGCCTGCCGACCGCGCGCGTCTTGCTCGTCGTCGACTACCGTCCCGAGTACCAGCACCCCTGGGCGAGCAAGACCTACTACACCCAGCTCAGGATCGATCCGTTGCCGTTCGAGAGCGCTGAAGAGTTGCTCACCGCGCTCCTGGGCCAGGACGAGAGCCTCAAGCGCCTCAAGCGCGTGTTGATCGAGCGGACCGAAGGCAACCCCTTTTTCCTCGAGGAGACGGTGCAGACCTTGGTGGAGACCGGGGCGCTGATCGGGGATCGCGGGGCCTATCGACTGACGGAGGCGCCCGAGGCATGGCAGATCCCGGCGACGGCTCAGGCGATCCTCGCCGCCCGTATCGACCGGCTGCCACCCGAGGACAAGCGCCTCCTTCAGGCGGCCTCCGTCATCGGTAAGGATGTGCCGTTCACATTGTTGAAGTCCATCGCCGATGTGCCCGAGGAAAGCGTTCACCGTAGACTCACCCGTCTCCAGGCGTCCGAGTTCCTCTACGAGACGAGCGTCTTCCCGGATCTCGAATACACCTTCAAGCACGCCCTCACCCACGAGGTGACCTACGCTAGCGTGCTCCTGGACCGGCGGCGTTCACTCCATGCCCGGACCGTGGAGGCCATCGAGACGCTCTACCCCGATCGGTTGCACGAGCAGGTCGAGCGGCTGGCTCACCATGCGTTCCGCGGAGAGCTGTGGGAGAAGGCGCTCACGTATCTACGGCACGCCGGCGACAAGGCTCTCACCCGCTCGGCCTACCCGGAGGCCGTGACCTGGTTCGAGCAGGCACTGGAGGCCCTGCATCCACTGCCTGCCACGCGCCAGAAGGTCGAGAGCGCGATCGATCTTCGTCTCGAGCTTCGGCAGGCGCTCTTCCCGCTGAACAAGCTCGCGGCCGTCTGGCGATATCTGCAAGAAGCCGAAAAGCTGTCCCGAACGCTTGATGATCCGCGACGACTGGGATGGGTGTCCGCCTATATGAGCGGTCATCACCTGCACACCGGCGGTCACGTCACGGAGGTGCGTTCGTTCGCGGAGACGGTCGACGCTATCGCCGAGCGTCTCGACGATGCTCCGCTCCAGGCCGCAGCTCAGCACTATCTTGCTTACGCCTCCCACCTCTCAGGAAGTTATCGAGCGACCGAGCACATCTGCCTCGGACTGATGCAATCGCTACACGACCACGGGACCCGTGAACGCTTCGGCCTCGCGGTGTTTCCCGCCGTCATGGCTCGTGCCCACCTGGCGTGCACGCTCGCCGAACGCGGTGTCTTCGACGAGGGAGATGTTTATGGACAAGAGGCGATCCGGATCGCCGAAGCGCTCGAACATCCGTTTAGCGTTGTCGTGGGATGCCGCGATCTTGCGTACCTCAAGACCTTAAGGGGACAACTGAGCGAAGCCACGCGTTTGCTCGAGCGCGCGGTGGCGCAGTGCCGTGAGTCGAACATCACGACTCAGACTCCGATCGCAATGGCGTCTCTGGGCCATGTGTACGCTTGGTCGGGACGGATCAGGGAGGGCATCTCCTGCCTGCAGCAGGCGCTGACCGACTATGAGTCTGCTGGAATTGGGTTTCACCAGTCGCTGAGCGTCGAGCAGCTGGGGGAGGCGTATCTGCTCGGGCACCAGCTCGATGATGCCCGCGACTGTGCCGATCGTGCGGTGATGCTCGCTCGTGGGCGCGGTGAACGCGGCCATGAGGCGTGGGCCCTGCGTCTCCTGGGCGACGTCATCACGCATCGTGCTCGCCCCGACGTCGCGACGGCCGCGGCGCACTATGGTGCCGCACTGAGCCTGGCCTCCGAGCTGGAGATGCGCCCGCTCGTGGCCCACTGCCATCACGGCCTCGGCTGGCTCTACCGGCGGGCCGGTAATCCTGGGCTGGCCGAGGAGCACCTGACGACCGCGACGGCGATGTACGGCGAGATGGGCATGACGCACTGGTTGGAAACGCTCGAGAAGGACTAACGGATTATACAAGTATCTTCGCGGATCGTCATACCGCGTGCCCATGCTAAGGGCGCAATGTGATGGAACTTCGACCGCGAACTCGTTCTGATCACCGAGAGGAGATATTGTGAAGACACTCGAAATCCCGAGGATCACTTTGAACGACGGGACGACGATCCCGCAGCTCGGGTTCGGCACGCTCAACGTGCAGCCGGACCGCAAGTCAACGGCTGCGAATATCGAGAGGACAGCCGAGGTGGTCGGTCTTGCTCTCGAACTCGGCTACCGCCACATCGATACCGCGCAGAGCTACGGGAACGAACGGGGTGTGGGGAAGGCGGTCGCAGCGTCGGGGATCCCGCGCGAAGAGCTGTACGTTACCAGCAAACTCAGCAACGGCAATCACCGCCCCGACGACGTGCGGCGTTCGTTCGAGGAGACCCTGGAGAAGCTCGGCCTCCAGCAGCTCGACCTCTTTCTGATGCACTGGCCGGTGCCGACGTTGTACAACGGCGACTACATCTCGACGTGGAAGGCGATGACCGAGCTCCTCACGAACGGCCGCCTACGAACTGCGGGAGTGTCGAACTTCCAGCCGCATCATCTCGACCGCATCGTCGCCGCGACGGGTATAGTGCCGGCTGTAAACCAAATCGAGGTGCACCCGTACTTCACGAACGGCGCGGCCCGCGCCGGTTCGCTCCGCCACGGCGCCGCGGTAGAAGCGCACAGCCCGCTCGGGCACGGGCAGGGCGGGCTGCTCGCCGACCCGGTGATCCGACGGGTCGCCGGCGCGCGCGACAAGACGAGCGCGCAGATCGTTCTTCGCTGGCACCTCCAGCACGGCGGCATTGTCTTCCCGAAGTCAGTTCACCGCGAGCGGATGGAGGAGAACTTCAAGGTTTTCGGCTTCGAACTCTCACCCGACGAGATGGCCGCGATCGACGGCCTCGACAGGGGTGA
>Ga0137418_10002731_pt1 | contig 16143 bp, 12 predicted proteins | sample CZODoug3_1_2_16f_FD_122242 | JGI IMG/M metagenome (GOLD analysis project Ga0137418, IMG submission 122242) | Vadose zone soil fungal communities from Angelo Coast Range Reserve, California, USA - CZODoug3_1_2_16fungal (Hybrid Assembly) | ecosystem: Environmental > Terrestrial > Soil > Vadose... | reverse complement strand
CGGAAAATCCTGACACGCGAGGAACTGGCCGCGCTCCTCCCGCCGACCCGGCCAAAACAGACCATCGTTTTTACCAACGGTTTTTTTGACATTCTGCATGTCGGACATATCACTCTGCTCGGAAAGTCCAAGGCTCTGGGGGACAAACTGATCGTCGGCCTCAACAGCGACGCTTCGATTCGCCGCAACAAAGGCGAAAAGCGTCCGATCGTCTCCGAACAGGAGCGCGCGCATATTCTGGCTGCACTGGAATCGGTGGACTATGTCGTATTGTTCGACGAAGACACGCCGGTGGATCTGCTTCGCGCCTTGAAACCCGATATTCTGGTCAAAGGCGCCGATTACGCGCTGGACGACGTGGTGGGCCGCGATGTGGTGGAATCGTACGGCGGAAAGGTTGCGCTGATCGATCTCGTCCCTGGATTTTCCACGACGAGTATTGTCGAGTCGATTTTGCGAGGGCACGGCCGGGATCCGCGCGAGGACGGGAAAAATTGAGACTGGGTCGCGGGCCGATCGATCAGTTTGCGCTGGCGGCCGGACCGAGCATCAGGTCGAGCTGGACGAACTGCGCCTCCCAGTTGTAGACGTCCAGCATGAGCTTGCGCGCGGCCTGCCCGATTCGGCGTGCCTCGCCGGGGTTTCGCGCAAGACTGACGCAAGCATCGATCCATTGCTGAGGCGTCTCGGCGCAGATCAGGTGTTGACCCGATTTCGCAGAGATGCCGGTCATCGCGTCCCTTGAAACGACAACAGCTCGCGCCATGGCCATTGCCTCAAGCACCTTGTTCTGGACGCCACGGGCAATTCGCAGAGGGGCAACCGCTACCTCGGCATGCGCGAGATAGGCGGCTGTGGAATCGACACGGCCCGTGACGGTCACCGCGTGATCCCTGGTGAGTTCCAGCACTTTGGCGGCTGGGTTCGACCCGACGATCAGGAACTGCGCGCCGGGAAATATCCTGCAGATTCCGGGCAATATTTCTTGTGCAAACCAGATGACGGCCTCGACATTCGGCGGATAGTCCATTGCCCCGGTGAACACAAAAGCGGGTCCGGTACGTTGAAACGGGGCTTCAGGGTAGCGCTCCGGATTGAAGATCTCTGTGTCTACGCCGTTGGGCAGAACAACGATACGATCATGCCGCACATCGGGGATGGAGCGGAATAGGTCCGCTTCATCCTGCGTCACAAAGCCAACCGTGTCGGCAAGCAAAGTCATGCGTTGCTCTTCACGACGCACTCGCCGCGCTTCAATGGCGAACAGCCATTTTTCGAGACCTCGCGCGCGCTTCGCGTACGCGACGAATTTCTCCGAATCTACGTCGGCGAACTGCAGGTATCGCCTGGGATCCTTTCCGCCGACCCGCCGGAACTTGTCGACAGCGTACGCTGAGATATTGCTCGAATACGCGAAGATCGTCACCGGCTTATGCTGCGCTTCGATCTGATCCAGCCAGCGATCGAGTCCGCGCGAGCGAAACAGTGCAAAGGACAACGGCTCTCCCATCAGCCAGCGCGGCAGAGCGCGTGCGAATGCCCACGGTTTTCTTATCTCATCGATGTGCAATCCTTCGACCATGCCGCGCAGCGTTTCTATTCCGGCACTATCGTTCGGATCGTCGAAGAACGTACCCAGGAATACGCGGTACCGGGAAGTCAGATGGCGCAGTAGGTTGAAGGTGGTGATCCGATCGCCTTTGATCGGTGGATAGGGAATTCTCTGACACAGGAACACCAAGGCTGGCTTTGACACGCGGCCGATCTCTGCTTTATTGATCCGGGTTCTACCAAGTACCGGGGCCGTCCGCCGGCGCGATTGCGCCCGCTCGATTCAGCCCGATTTGCGATCGCCGTGGATCTGTTCCTCGGCCAGCGCGCAAAAAATGTGACCCAATACGATATGCCCTTCCTGAATTTTCTGCGTTTCGGTGTGAGGAATGGCGATCCAATGGTCGGCCAATTCGGCCATGGGGCCGCGCTTCGCGCCCGTCATGGCGACGGTGACCATGCCGCCCGCGCGTGCCGCCTCCATTGCTTTCACCACATTCTGGGAGCGTCCCGAAGTGGAGATGCCCACCAGCACATCACCGCTTCGCCCCATCGCCTCGACCTGGCGGGAGAAGATGTGCTCATAGCCGAAGTCGTTGCCGATGGCGGTCAGGGCCGAGGTATCCACCGTCAGGGACAACCCCGACATGCCCGGTCGGTTGAACATGAGTTTACCGACCAGCTCCGCGGCGAGATGCTGGCTGTCGCCGGCACTGCCGCCGTTGCCGCAAAACATCACCTTGCCGCCGCCGGCGATCGATTTCGCGCACGCCGCACCGACGCGTTCCACCGTATCGATCAACGCCTGGTCGGCGCAGATACGCTGCATGACCTCGGCGGTCTTGGCAACCTCACTACGTACATAGCTGCTCAAGCAACTCTCCGTTCCGCAGCTCGATTCTATTACTGAAACTCGTAAGCGCCGATATCGATCACGCCGTCGACCGGCCGGTCCTGACGGTTGATCGGATGCAGGTACTGGCTCGTGGGCGTGAGACTGAACGACGCGGCGCTGCCCGGGTCGATGCCGGCGTTCCTGGCGGGTGATCCCACGGTGAGGTGATAGTCAAACCCGGCGGCATTCACCAAGCCCGCCGAACTAATCGGGTCTGCATTGAGGTTGTTCGTCACCGAGGCGCTCGCCGTTGGCTTCGTACCGGGGCCGGCGAAGATGTTATTCACGATGCGCGCGGTGGGACCGCTAGCCAGGGAAACGAACGTTCCTCCGCCTGGATCGTCGTTTACGAACGTGTTGTTCACTATGTAGATCTCGTTCGCCCTGCCGTCGGCGGGGACCCCATCTTCTCCGTAGAGAAGGATCGTCGAGTTTTGGGTGTTCGGCCCCTGCTCGATCAGGTTGCCGATGATGAAGGTCCGGCCCGCATTGGGCACGTTGATTTCGTAACTGGTGTCGCCGTCTTCACCCGTGATGCGGTTGTAGAGAATGTGGGTCTCCTTCGACCGGCTCTTGACCGTGTGACCCACGTGCGCGCGATGCGTGTAGCTGTAGCGCAGCGTGAACTTCGTTCCGGTATCGATGTAGATGTTGTGCCCGCAATTGGCGCCTGTGGGGCACAGCCCGTTTTTGTCGAATTCGGAGTACTCGATCAGAACGATCCCGTTCCCGCCGAGAATGCCGTTCTGGTTGTCGTGGAAATAGCCGTTGCACACCGTGAGACCGGTGACCTCGTTGCGGATTCCCGCGCCGTTTTCGTCGACCACGGCCGCACCGGAAAACTCGATATTCTCCACGGTGGTGTTTTGCCCATCGTTCACCCAGATTCCCTTGCCGTTGCTTATCAACTGGGTGGAGCGCAGGTGCGGGCGGGCCCCGCCGACGCCGCGCAGCGTAAGATTGTTTGCAGTGATGAAAGCGTTGTCGTCGACATAGTCAGTGCCCGAGTCGATTTCGATGACGTCGCCGGCCTGCGCCGCTGCGATGGCGGCGCTCGGAAGCTTGAAAGTGGTGGGACCGACGGTGCGTGTCGGCCCTACCTGCAAGCGCCGGGTCGGCGGGAAATCGTGGATGGGCGTCGTGGGGAGCGTCAGAGCCGCCGTGCCGCGGAAGGTTGTCGCATCGCTGCTGAACGCCAGGGTATAAACGCCGGCCGGCAGCGAGACAAATTGGTAGCTGAAGGTGCAGGCGCCGTTATCCTGCGTCACCGGTGCCGTCGCGAGAGGCGACGCAGCGGCGCTAGGCGTGACCGTACCGCTGTAGATGTAGACCGTGTTCGTACCGCTGCTGCGATTGATGAGCGAGCTGTCAACGCTCCCCGACAGGCTGACCGGACCGCCTGGGGTGGAAGTTACGGTCAGCGTGGCGCCCTTGGTATTGCCGGCGGCGTCGTGCGCCGTAACCGTGATCTGGTTCGGCCCCTGCAACAACGTGATGCTCGCGATGTTCCATACGCCCGTGCCGCTCGCGCTGCCGCTCGTGGCGTTCCCGAGGTTGCTCCAGGTCACGCTGGCGACGCCGACGTTGTCCGATGCGGTACCGCCCAGCGATACCGTGGCACTCGTCGCGGTGTAGGTGCCGGAGGCTGTCGGCGAGGTGATTGAAACCGTGGGCGCGGTCGTATCCGTCACCGGATTGGGAGCCGGCGGAGTCGCCGCCGACTCGGGGGATTTGGCGCCGCCACAGGCGGCAAGCACCGATAGCAACATGACCGCGCATAATACGCGAGATGCGATAGGAATTATCCGCATGACCTGTGTCTCCTGAACGCGTGCTCTTGGTTCGCTCCGACCGGAATCAGTCGGCCACTATCCGGAACCGCGAATCGCTTTCCGACCGCGCTCTCGAGCGGCCAATAGCTTACGTGCCGTCGAAACCCCGGGGCACAATCCCCCAGTTCGGCAGGTCGTCGAAAGTGTGCGGCTGGCTGTCGAAGCTCGGAATACTGCTGCTTGCGAGGGTGCTAAAGTTCGAGGCGGCGGTCAAACGTGCCCACGCCGCGTCCGCGCCCGGTGCCAGATGATCCTTCGCGAACGCAATGGCCGGCAAGAGATTCCCCCAGTAACCGCTGCTCGCAACGCCGGGGTCGCCGCCGCCACCGCCTCTTAAAGTTGTGCCGCAAGTCGGACCATCCAATGGAAATGTCGCTTGGAAGACGGCCCCCCATGAATCGAAGCAAGTCGTTATGTCGCTGGTTATTCCGCTGGCAACTTTGATGGTGTATTCGCTGGCCCGCGTGTAACAATAGTTCGTGGAACCGTCTGGCCCGAGCAAGCCGACCGGCCAGCGATAGTAATAGTCGCGCACCAAATTCAGCGCTGTCAGGTCGGCCAAGGCTTCGATGTCGCTCAGATGCCCCACGCTCTGCGTGATGAAATTCTGCTGCCACACCGCGGTGTAGCCGTCGGCGTAGGCAGGCTGCCCCAGCTCGAAACTGTAAAGGATACCCAGCGGGTTCTGAGTGGGGACCACGTCGGGGAGCCGCGATCTCCAGTTTGTCATGTTGTTCGCGAGCAACGCGGCATAGTCGCTGGTCACGCTGTCCCCGGACGGCCCGATCGCCGCAAGCTGCCCCACGGTGCGAAGCGACCACCCCATCGCGCGCGACTGACCCAGGAGACGGCGCGCCGTTCCGGAGCCAAGATTCGAATGGTTGCAGAGATAACAGGTCGCAGCCTGGAGTTGCATCGTTTCCAGGTAGTAGTAATCCCCGGTAACGAGATAAGCGAGATAACCCCCGCTGCCGTGGTGCGCCATGTCCCAAAGCGCTGGACCTGCGTCCGTACCGTTCGAACCGCCCCCGTTGTCTCCCAACACCGTCCAATTCGGGCGGCCCGTCGGGCGGGTCGGCAGCTTGTCGGCACTGTCGCGCCAAACGATTGCATACGTGCCGAGCGAGCGCGCGGCGGCAGTCACTGCACGATAAGCGCGGGGGTCTCCGCTCGTGCAATAGAGCGCATCCCACACCGGTAATATTCCGATTTCATACTGAAATCCCGTATCCCCCTGAGTCAGGGTCCATTGTCCATGGTCCATCGGCGCGTACGGCGAGCTGATGGCGTTGAGGGCGTTTTGGCTCGGGTTGCGCTTCCAATAGTTCGGCACGAGCTTGGTCGCGATGAGCTGTGCACTATTGTGCTTGGGCGTGATCTGCGGATCGCCGCCGATCCAGCCCTCGACGTCCCAGCGCGTATTCGCGTAATGGCTGAGGCTTGTGCCGCCATTGGTGTAGACAGTCGCAAGGCCAATTGTCACGACGGGCACGTAGTTCTTGTTGACCGTGTTGACGTCGAGGTATCCGTTCTCGCAGATCGCGCGGATCCACACCCGACCTGTGCGATACAGTCTTACGTGAAACCATACGACGAGACTCGCATCAATACCGACCGCTAAGCGGTAATGGCACTCGACCATTTCCGGACCGCTCACCCACGTTCTGAACGGCGTGGCGAGCAGGGTTGCCAGTTGGACCGTGCCGATAGCGCCGCACTGTACCGATGCGGTGGGGAGGGCCGCTACGATATCGAGACTGGTGAGGGCCGCCCCGCCTGAAGGAGTTCCTGCCGCAATCTGAAGGTCGAGCGGGGTGTTGGCGGTAAGGGTGGCGTGGCCGGAGATGACGGCATGCTTGATGGAGCCATCGTTCCACTGCCGCTTTACCAGGACCTGTGACGTGGCGCCCTGATCGAGGGCAAGCGTCGTCCCACCCGCAAAGGCCCCCTTCTGAAAGGCGTACCCGATGGTAAACGGAAGAAGATTCGTACCGGCAAGCGTCGAAGTCAGCCGAAACGAAGCGGCCAGGGGCGGTGGCGCCGCCGCGATTTGTACCGTGAACGGACTGGAGGAAGTCTGTGCCATTAGGGTTTTCCGTCGTCTGCCGTCAATACGTGTCCGCCGGTGGAGCCGACCGCGCCGATTCCATCGTAGACGAAGCGCTTGCCGGCCGCGTCATAGGTGACACCGGCAGGCAGCGCGACGGCATTCTTGGCTATCGTAAGTGCATCCCCATTGGGATCGCTCGCGTAAGCGGCAATCGAAACGTTCGACGCAACCCCCTGCGTGAACGAGACCGTCGGGACTGTCTGCCATACGGGAGGCAGATTGCTGGCGGGATTGACGCCCGGTCCACCCACCGGCGCGTCCGCGGGCGTTGAGCCCGTAGGCCCGCCGCACGCGCCGATTGCCAGGGCAGCCGTCGTGGTCGTGAGCGTCCTCAAGAACGCACGGCGCTCGGAATCGTATGCGCTAACCGTCTTCATGCGCGGCACAGGAAACCTCGTCGGCGGGTCGGGACGGCGATGTCTGGCGAAGGAGCCATCACTGAACCCTCACGAACCAGACGTTTCCGCCGTAGTCCGGCACATAGATACATCCTCCCAGTCTCGGCACGTAGACGAACTTGTTGTATGGGCCGTTTTGGGTTCCCGGTATCGATCCACCGTTGGTCGTCGCAAAAATCGAAACGTCAAAATTCGCTGGGTTGATTTGATAGACCGTGCCGCCAGCGCCGCCGCGCCGGACCAGGTAGCGATCGATCGCAGCGACATAAACCAGCGATGCTTGGCCCGCATTGCCTACAGCGGTTACATCGGCTGGATTTGCCCCGGTGAGCGTAATCGATGCAAATGTATTGCTCGATAACGTGTAGTGGTGGTGGGTAGGACCTTGCCCCCCCAGGATCAGGATGCGGCCGCGAGTCGTATCCATGGCCGACATCGCCTCACCTACCGAGTTCGGCCCGCTGCCAGTCGGATTCAGGGTGGTAAACGTGTTCGAGGCGCGATTCCACCGGCCAAAAACGAAGTTGTTGGCGGCGTAGACATCCCCCGTGGAGGGATCGAGAGCGAAAGATGTCGTCCCCTTGAAGGCGCTGGGAAGATCGGGGTGCGTCCCTGCCGGGTTGTAGGTATTAGCGGTGATGTTGTAGGAACTGATCGGTGCGAAGAAATTGCCGAGGCTGCACCAATGAGCCCCACCGAACAGCATGAAGCGATCGTTGGCCTCGCTGAACGTAAGACCATAGTAGGAATGTCGCGACGCCGGCCTGCCGTCCGCGTAATAGGACTGGCAATCAAGCAGCTGGCTGTTCGGCGTCGGTGCGAGTACTTGGCTCCATGCCGGAATGGCGACCTCGAGATCGAGCACATCCACTTCGTTTCCCGAGTAGTCCTGGTGACCGCCGCCGGCCACCGAATAGACCTTCGAGTTGCGCGTATCGACCACGACCGAGTTCCACGCGAATATTTTCGACTGCGGGCCCCAGTTTCCGTTCGGTGTCGTCGCCGGGTCAGCATTCGATATTGATGTATTCGGGATCGCAAACCACTGCCCGATCGCCAGACCGGTCATCCAGACCGGGAGGTTGGGCAACGGAGGAGGAGGCGCGACCGCGGTCGTGATGCTCGCGATGTTGGAAAAAGCACTGAGATTCGCCGCCGCATCGGTCGCCCGCACACGGTAGCTGTAGGACGTCGCCGCGGTCAAACCGGAATCGGTAAAGCTTGCGCCGACCGGCGTAGCGACTTGAGCAAACGTCGCGCACGCCGCCCCCTGGCAGCGTTCCACCTTGTAACCCGTCACTGCGACGTTGTCGGTTGACGCCGTCCACGACAGAGTGGCGCCGAACGAACCATCGGCCGCGGCCGCCAGGCTGCCGGGAGCGGACGGTGGGGTCGTGTCACCCACCGGCGGGGCCGCCGTCGTGGCGTTCGCGATGTTGGAAAAAGCACCGAGGTTCGCCGCCGCATCGGTCGCCCGCACGCGGTAGCTGTAGGACGTCGCCGCGGTCAAGCCGGAATCGGTAAAGCTTGCGCTGCCTGCCGTCGCGATTTGAGCAAACGTGGCGCACCCCGCTCCCTTGCAGCGCTCCACCTTGTAACCCGTCACTGCGACGTTGTCGGTTGACGCCGCCCAGGACAGAATGGCCCCGAACGAACCATTCGCCGAGGCCGCTAAGCCGCTCGGAGGAGTCGGTGGGGTCGTGTCACCGCCGGGCGGGGGCGGAGGAGTCGTCGTGCCGGTGGGGGCTGCAGAGCCATCAGGCAGAGTGGGACCGCCACAGGCGATCAACAAGCTGGCAATTACCAATGACAGGAGAGCGCTCGAATAGGCCCCGCCTAGGATGTTGCGGTACCCCTTGTGTAGCTTATGTACGTGTGCCATGTCATACCCTTCATACAGCTGAGCTCCCCATCGGATCACGTTCCATGCACGGTTGTGATGATCCACAATCCATCGCATTTGTTGCGCGGCAGTTTCTCACGTTCGAGTTCATTTTAAGATCCGGACGCCGGGGAAAATGCCGGCTGGCGAAGGACCCAGTGCAGCGTGCGCGGTGTTTAAAGCGCGCGGCGATTCTACCAAAACCAGGGAAAACATGCACTTGCCTGCGAGGCTCCATGCGCCCCTACATCGGCTTACGCTTACGTTGCGCTTACATTGCGGAATCTTACCGCTCGCGCAAGAGCCTGTCCGTGCGCTGGCGCGCATGAGGAGGATAAAAAACCCGGTCGTCTCAACCGGACCTTTTCTGACGGTCGACCGTTGAATCCGGACGCGGCTGCACGCTGCGACTCTGGATAAAGTTGCGCAGGTGCATCTCGATCGCCGCCAGGCTCTTTCCGATTGACTCCAGCACGGGAGAGCGCTCCTCAAGCTTACTGACCTGAGCAGCAATGGCCGCCAGCGTCTGAACCTGCTCTCGCAGCATCCCTTGCACTCCGCCCTCGACCGGGCTGCGTTTCACGTTCAGGCGTTTTTCGATGCGATCGGAATGGGGTGGCCACTGCAGTTCCTTCGCGGCCGCCTCCACGACCTCAGCCGTGATCCCCGGCAGACTATCGGCATAGGCGCAGGTCAGCGCGGTGTCGCACAGCGTGTTGATCAGGCGTGGAATACCCCCGGCATACTTGTAGACGGCAGGCAGCGTCTCCGGGGGGAACAGCGTTCGGTTCGCGGCACCGACAATGCTCAGCCGGTGGCGGATGTAACTACCAAGTTCCTGCTCGCTCAGGGCGCGAATGTAATATCGCAGCTTTATGCGCTGCATCAACTGCTCCATATCCGGATGGTCGAGCATGTCATTCAGATGCGGCTGGCCGACCAGAATCACGTGCAGAATTTTCTCCTTGCGCGTTTCCAGCCCAGCGAGCATGCGGATCTCCTCCAATACCTTCATGCTCAGATTGTGCGCATCGTCCACAATCAGAACGATCTGCTTGCCTTGGAGGAATTGTTCGATGAGGAAGGTATTGAGCATGTCGAGCAGTTCAACCTTCTTCGCATTGAACGGATTCAACCCGAACTCCACCAACACCGCCTGCAGGAATTCCACCTCGTCAAGTTGGGTCTGGAAAACCTTCGCAACAACGACGTTCTCGTCCAGCTCCGAAAGAAGCTTCTGGATGAGCGTGGTCTTCCCGCAGCCGATTTCCCCGGTAATGACAACGAAACCTTCGCGGTTCCACACGGTGTAGTCCATGTAGGCCTTGGCGCGGCTGTGAGGCTCGCTCATGAACAGGAAGCCGCTGTCCGGGGTGAGCCGGAACGGTTGTGCCGAGAGGCCGAAATATTCCAGATACATGTTCGACTATCGCCTGGACAGGGGTTGGTAGAGTGGCCCGGTACTGTAGCCCAAAAGCAGCATTACCCGGTTGTCCACGAAACTATTCGAATCTATCGTGCTTTGCTGCTCGGTGCGGTCGCCTTGCATAGTAATGGTCACGTTGCGGTTCAGCCTGAAAAACATGCCGGCCCCAAAGACGCGACCCGTGTCCTGGCGATCCAGACCGTTGAAAGCGCGCTTTACGTAACCTGCGGACGCGTTGAACGACATCGCTCCGGAATACATCCAGGTCCAGGCCAATCCCGCGGTTCTTTCGTTGAAATCCTCACCGAGAGTGAAATCAACGCGGCGCTCGTACGCTTTGAGAGTGTACACGAAATGTCCGCTGTTATTTACGTAGGCGACGCTGCCCAGCTTGCTGCGATACGTATCAACCGAGACGAAGGAGGCGCCCGCACTGGGCGTACTGCTCGCCGGAATACGTGCATCCGTTGGCAGCGCCGATCCGGCCAGGTTTGCCATCAGGTCGGTGTAGGTGTCCGAGATTTGGTCCGAAAGCGACACGCGGAGGTTCGACTGCGCCGAGAGCGCTTGCGAGAGCGCGACGCGGGCGAGTCGGGTGCCCTGCGAACGCGGTGCGTTGCACTGCGGAGGGGCCGGCGTCACCGATGAAACCAAGCAATTGGCCGGGGCCCCATATGGGGTCACCCGCGAGGTACCGAGATCGACCGTGGTAGTGTTCAACCCCGAGCTGTTATCAAAGCGTCCGAACCAATCCTCTCGGCTGATTTTTTCGAAGGTCTGCGCTCCAGGCTCGAAATACACACGCGCCGCTTCATAGTTCAGGGATAGCGTCGTCTGCGGCGACGACATGTGCAGGCCCCGTACATAGCCCGTGTAACGCTCAGTGTCGAGGATGCTGTCCTTGATATCGATCCGGCCGTACCTGGCGCCGATCACCGCCTTGTTCGTGGAACTCAGGGGCAAAGTGAAATCCGGTCCCGAGTTCAGTGCATTTGCTTTGGTGAGGTTGGACGGCGTGTTGGGAGCGGTGATATCGACCTGAATCTCGCGCAGTACATCCTCGACGGTCCAGGCGAGTCGCCGTGGCAGTACGTTCCAAACCATCGATCCGTCGAAGATCCCGCTTGTTTCGTCACTGAAAGTGTTTCGATAGTAATGCCGTCTTTCCACCTGCGCCAGAACTCGCGTAGTGACGTCAATCGTGTTCTCCTGGTAGGAAAGACCCGTCATCAGCGCCTGGGTCCACTCCGGTTTCGGGTCTGTACGGGCGCGTGCGATGTTGCTGTTGTAGGTGAAGGAGGTGCCGATTCCAAAGTCGGACTGGCCCGCGTGGATCGGAGCGGCACAGGCCCAGGCCAGCATCGCCGCGCACCAGACAATCCCCTTCGCGAAGCGAGCGCGAAGGGCCGCGGCCGCCCGTTCACTTCCGGTCAATCGCGCTTTCCGCCAAAACCGGGTTGCGCTCGTCGCCCTCCCGACGGCTCCTTGCATTCGGTCAGCGTATCCGGGGAATGCGCGGCTCGTCGTTGAATACAACACCAAGCAATTTCCTGTCGCTGATCGCGTTCAGGCAGTTTTCTATTTGCGTGTTGGTAGAGTGACCGTAGCGCGCGACGACGAGTACATAATCGGCCAGGTCGGAGAGAATGCGGATATCAGCGATTTTCGACATCGGGGGGCCATCCATGATGATGAACCTCTCCTGGTATCGCCGTCTCAGGGTATCCATCAGGTGCTTCATCTTCTCCGAGGTGAAGTGTTCCTCTAGAATTTCGCGCCTCTTCCCGGCAGTGATCACGCGGTAGCGCGCGATACCGACGGGGCGGATGATCTCTTCGATGTCGAGATCCGGGTTTTCAAAGTATTCCGTCAGGCCCGGCGCCGCAGCATTGGCCAGCAGCTTGTACACACTCGGGCTCCTGAGATTGCAGTCGATCAGGAGCGCGGTCTTTCCCATATCGAAAGCAAACGCCGCACCCAGGTTCTGAGCAATGAAGCTGCTGCCGCATCCTTTACTTACCGAAGTGACGAGAATTACGGCATTTTTGCCGTGGCCCTGCTGGATGATTTTCGTCCGCAAGTCGCGGAACACCTGGACCGCAGAGTCCTCGCTGTGCTGGGGCTGGATGATGCCCCTCTGTGCGAGGTCGCCCGCGCTGAGCAGACGCACCTCGCCCTTTGCCATGCGGGGGATAGTCTCGGGATGCGCGGTCGAATCCGCGACTATGGCAGTGCCCGGCGAGGGTGTTGCGCCTGCGGCTCCGACCGGGACCACTTGCAGATTGCCCCTTCCGTCCCGAGCCCTGTTGAGTGCTTTCTCGATCTTGCTCATCTCACAGCACCTTTGTGAAGCGTATCGCGGAAATGGCCGCCGACGCAGCGACCGTCGCCACCACAACCAGGGTCAATAGCGCGAGCTCCCAGCGCAGACCCTTCAGTTCCCTGGGGCTCCACAGGTGCGGTACTACCGTTATGATCGGCACCTTATGCGCCACAGCGATTGCGCTTCCAATGCGAATGCGCGGATCGAACTGCAGCCGGAGGCAAAGGAACCCGATGGGAATCACCACCCCGAGCAGGATGCCCCCCAGCACGAAATGCAGAAACCGCGGTCCGACGGGCGCCTGCGGCAGGGTAACCGGTTCCTGGATCTTGAATGTCAGACCCTGGCGGTCGCTATCCATATTCATCGAGACGCGTGCATTCTCGCGCCGTCGCAAGAGGTCCTGATATATGTCACGGTTGATCTGATAGTCGCGCGTAAGCTCGGCCAGACGGGCATCACCACTGTGCATGCGCTTGCCTCGACTTACCTCAGTCTGCAGCTGCCGCTGCAACTCTGCGATACGCGCCTGGAGTGCTTCGATCGTGCCTTGGGTCTGCGACTGCTCGCGGCGCAACTGTTGGTAGATCGGATTGTTCACCACCGCCTCGTCCGGCTCCGAGCGGCCCGAACCCTTTAGCTGCTCTCGACGTGCGCGCTCGGCATTGATCCCCTCGGTCAGATCCTGGATCTGCTGCTTGACTTGAACGACGTCCGGATGCGTGTCGCGGTAACTCAGCCGCAGCGTGTCGAGCTTCGATTGGAGCTCCGCGATGCGCGTTCGGTATTGCCCTTCACGCGAAATCGCGGCGGTAGACTCCGCTTCGCCGGACACCTGACGCTCAAGCGAAGCCCCCTTGACCTCGGCCTCTCGCAGTTCCTGCATCGCAGCATCTATGCGTTTATAGAGATCGTTCAGCCTTGTAGTCACCTCACCCTCGCCGGCGCGCACGTCCAGGGTAGATGAGCGCAATTCCTTCAGCTCCTGTTCGGTGCGGGTCAGCTTGTCCTGGTATTCCTGCGTCTGCTTTTCTATGAAGGCGAATGCCGCGCCGCTCTCCGCCGCTTTCGCGGCGATACTTTCCTGCATGAACAGCTCGGCAAATTTCCCCGTCACGCGAAACGCCCGCTCTGGATCGACGTCGCGGTACTCGATCCTGAGAATGTTCTTCCCGACAGTGCTGATGACCGTCCGCTTCTTGATTTCCTCGATGATGAACTCACGCTCCTCCACGCTCGGCTGGGTTTGCAACCATCCGCCATATTCGAGGACGAGATCCATGATCCTGCGTCCAAAGATCACCTCGCGCGCGTTCTTGCTGCGATCGAGGGCGTCGGTCGCTACCGCAGCGCCTGCCATCAGGGGCTGGATAATGGTCCTCTCATCCACGAGGATGCTGGTCGATGCCGTATAACCCTTGGGCCACAGCCATCCCACGATCAGCGCGGCCACGTTCACAATGACGAATATCGTCACAACCAGTCGGCGTGAATGGAACGACTCGGTAATGAGGGCTTTTGCAATTTGTTCGGGTAACATCCTCTACACTCCTATGGCAATCCCGATGAGGGGCTTGGCTAAAATAGCCGCTCGGGGACCGTGATCACATCCCCGGGCCGGAGAAACAGGTTGGTCTCAAGCCGGCCCTTGTTGAGTATGTCGCCTAGCTCGATCTCGAACACTTCGGTCTTGTCCTTGCCTTTGCGGTATAGCTTGGTTCGATTGGGCGATGCGAAGTCGTTCGCACCGCCGGCCTCAAGTACTACGTCGAGTACAGTCATTCCCTGACGGTAGGGAATCGATCTCGGGGTACGCACTGCACCGGTCACACGCACGCGTGAGAGGAATTCGTGCGAACGCAGCTCAATGATGATCACGGCTACGTTCGGCTCGCGAATATACGTCGAGAGTAGTCTCTTGATGTTTTCAGCCACCTCGCCCGGTGTGCGCCCCCCTGCTTCGACGTCACCAATGAGCGGCAGCGAGATTTTTCCATCCGGCCTTACCGGCGCGATCACGGACAACTCCGGGTTGCGCCACACGCTCACCTGCACCCGGTCGTCGGCGCCAATGCGGTACTCCTCCACTGCCGCGAAGCCTCGATCCGCACCCTCGACGGGCGCGGGGACGCTCTCGCAACCCGCCAAGAGCAGCACCACCGCAGGAATACCGACCCACCGCAATCTGCTCATCTGCCACCCCGTGACACGATTGTTGACACGATTGTCTCCTTGCCCTGGATTTCCTTGCGCCCCCGACGGGAACCCGCACCAGGCACAGGTGCATCGCGTCTGCCGGGTCCGCTGCTTGGCGGCCCCGAAACAATTTTACCGCGAGGGATTCGACTCTCCGGCCGCTCGCCGGCCACTAACGTGCAAAATGTGCAAGAATTCCGCTACCTGAATCACTCCTGTATCTGCATGCGCTGACAACTGTCATGGACGACTATTCGGCATCTTACGCCACTCTCGGAGTCGACCCCGACACCGATTGGCAAACGCTGCGCCGGCGCTACAAGCGCCTCATAGGACAATGGCACCCGGATCGCTTTTCGGGTGACCATGCCAGCAGGGAAATCGCCGAGGAACGCAGCAAACAGATCACGATCGCCTACCAGACGCTGTGGAAGTACAGACGTCAACACGGTGTCCTTCCGCCGAGGAAGCGCGCGGCCGAGGACAAGGGTGTGCAAGGACCGAGGCGGCAAGCCGACCCGGCGTCCGATCGCATCCACTCCTTTGACCATGCCGAAACGCGCGCCACGGGCGAAACGGTCAGCGCTCCTTCGAAGAGCGGGCGCTGGCGCCGTGTCGCCTTTGCGTTTTTCGCGGTTATCGCAGCGCTGTATCTTGCCGACCGCTACGCAGGTCCGATGGCGCCGGAGGACAGCCCGCCCAAGGACGCGCCTGAGCGTCCAGAGCTTGCAACACAAGCGCCCGCGGTAAGTCCCGGTAGCGAGGCTCACTGGATTTGGCCCGGCTCGACGCTCGGCGAGGTCTACGCCGTTCAGGGCGTTCCAACCTTCACTCAGGGGGAAACCTGGCACTACGGCAAGTCGCAGATCCGCTTTGCGCATGGGAAAGTGATCTCTTGGAGCCAGCACCCGGACAATCCCTTGCGAATTGCGCGTGATCAACCCGTCCAAATGCAAGAGGGGACTTTCGAGGTCGGATCCACGAAGGACGAAGTGCGGGCGATCCAAGGGACACCGGTCACCGAAACCGAAACCATCTGGGACTATGGGCCGTCCCGGGTTCATTTCAGGAACAGCAGGGTCGTTCACTGGGAGGAATCGCCCATGCACCCCTTGCGCGTGGCGCACTAGCGAACATCCACGAGCCCCGGCAAAGGCCCGGCCCCGCGAGAGCTTGGCCCTAGCGCGCGCTTCCATGGCCAAACAAGACAACCTGCGCGGTTTGAAAGAGAATGACCAGGTCCAGGAACAGGGAGTGGTTCTTGACGTAGTAAAGATCGAATTGCAGCTTCTGCACTGCGTCGTCCACGGACGCCCCGTAGGGATAACGAACCTGCGCCCAACCCGTGATACCCGGCTTGACGGAGTGCCGGCTTGAGTAGAAAGGCACTTTCCGGCTGAGGTCGTGCACGAACGGCGGACGTTCCGGCCGCGGGCCGACGAAGCTCATGTCACCGCGCATGACATTGATGAGCTGCGGCAACTCATCGACGCGCGTCAATCTGACGAATTTCCCCACCCGCGTAATGCG
>Ga0137418_10002729_pt1 | contig 16145 bp, 13 predicted proteins | sample CZODoug3_1_2_16f_FD_122242 | JGI IMG/M metagenome (GOLD analysis project Ga0137418, IMG submission 122242) | Vadose zone soil fungal communities from Angelo Coast Range Reserve, California, USA - CZODoug3_1_2_16fungal (Hybrid Assembly) | ecosystem: Environmental > Terrestrial > Soil > Vadose... | reverse complement strand
CGGCTCTGGCGAATCCGGCCTCCGCTCCAAAGCTGCAGCCGCTTGACACCGTTCGCGTCTTCAGTCGCTACGATTTTGAGTCAGCACCCGAAGTCTGGATTGGCGGGGAAGTTCGCGAGCCCGGGAAGTACCGCACTTCGGGGCAAGCGCACCTTAGGGACGCCGTCTATTTGGCAGGCGGAGTCACGCAGGACGCTTCGCTGGACACCGTGCAACTTTTCCGCACGCAGCCTGACGGCACCATGAAAATTTTGAGCGTCGATCTGCGCGAAGCTCTCGCGGGGAATCCCTTGGACAACATCGTGATCCAGCCGCGCGATCGCTTGCTGGTGCACCGCAATCCGAGCCGCGTTGATCCGCCGACAGTTTTCATTAAGGGAGAAGTGGCCAAGCCCGGGCGCTATCCGCTCACTACAAACATGCATGTCGAAGATCTGGTTCGCGTGGCCGGTGGACTAAAGCGAAGCGCCTATACAGAAAGCGCTGACCTCGCGCGATTCGAGTCGAACGGCTCTCAGAAGGCGCCGGGTGATCGACTGGAGCTCAACCTGACAGCAGCCATGAACGGAGATCCAAAGACCGACGTGCCCTTGCGCGATGGGGATATTTTGACGATTCGACAGCTTCCGCGCTGGAGCGACATCGGAGCATCCATAACTGTCCGAGGGGAAGTTTTGCATGCAGGCACATATGGTATTGCACCTGGGGAGCGGCTGAGCTCCGTCTTGGCGCGAAGCGGCGGGTTTGGTCCTGAAGCTTATGCGTATGGAGCGGTGTTGATGAGGCGAGAAGTGCGCGAGTTAGAGTTGAAGTCCCACATGGAGCTAGTGCAGCGGGTAAAAGCAGAACAGGTAACGCTTAGAGCCTTGCCGGATGCGGATGCGAATGCGGACCAGAAAAACGCGAAGTTGACCGCTATCGGGCAGACCGAAGCAACGCTCGCTCAACTACAGGCGAGTGCACCGATTGGCCGCGTCGTAATGCATATCTCTCCAGACGTGAAGAACTGGCAGAACACGACTGCAGATCTGGTGGTTCGGGATGGCGACGAGCTTTTTGTTCCTAAGAAGGCCGGCTACGTAATGGTGAACGGCCAGGTTTTCAATCCAACGGCCGTTAGCTATCGGCCGGGCCACAGCGCCAAGTGGTACCTCAGCCAAGCCGGTGGGGTGACACAGATTGCGGACAAAAATGCCGTGTTTGTGATTCGCGCCGACGGCTCCGTGATTGCTGCGAAAAACAACAATTCTGGGTGGTGGGGCGGCGATCCGATGAGTGCGAACTTGCGGGCAGGAGACATGATTGTAGTGCCCGAAAAAGCGCCAAAGATCGGCGGTCGTAACTGGGCCTTGCTCATGCAATCAGCGCAAGTGGCTTCATCTGTAGCTTTGGCAGTGGCGTACATCCATCCATGACGAGGAATGATCTTGATGCAGATGAGGGCCATCGTGCTGGCGTTTAGCTGCGCAGCGTTGAGTCTGACGCTGATTGCACCCGTTTCCAGGTCTTTGCCGCAGCAAGAGGAGGAGCCACGCGGGCGGGATGAGAAACAGAGCAGCTCGGACGGAAAGGTAAAGGAAAAGACTGCGAAAAAGAAAATCGCAGAGGATCCGCAGGTGGAATCATACGAGCCCCCGGCGCGGGGTTTTAAGGGGCTAGGAAAAGAATTCTTGAGAGACCAAGAACAAATCTGGACCAGTCCTGCGAAAATCCGATTCTCGGATACGCAATGGCTCGTGCCCTTGAGCGGCATCACAGCGGGACTGTTCGTGACCGACAGTGATTTCAGCGGGCACCTTTCTAAGAATCCCGCGACGATCAGCCATTACAAAACACTTTCAAACGCTGGAGTGGGCGCACTGATTGGCGGGGCGGGGGGAATGTGGCTCCTTGGTCACGTCAATCATAACGAGCATTGGAGCGAAACGGGATTTCTGGCTGGCGAGGCGGCTCTAAATAGTTTGGTCGCAGTCGAAACATTCAAATATTCACTGGGACGCCAGCGGCCTTACCAAGGCGACGGAAGCGGTCCTTTTTTTCAGAGCGGTGGAACCTCTTTTCCATCGGAACATGCGGCGGCTGCATGGTCGGTGGCGGGGGTGATTGCGCACGAGTATCCCGGCCCGTTGATGAAAATCGCGGCCTACGGTCTAGCGACCCTAGTGGACTACTCACGAATTCGCGGACGCCAGCATTTTCCGTCTGATGTCTTCGTCGGCAGCATTGTGGGCAATCTCGTAGCGCAAAATGTCTACAGCCGCCATCACGATCCTGAGCTCGGCGGGGGCGAGTGGAGATCGATCAGCCAACTGGTTCGTGGCGATGGAAATCATTCTCCCGCGAATCAGGGATCGCCGTATGTTCCACTTGATAGTTGGATCTACGTCTCGCTTGATCGCCTCATCGGGATGGGATACATCAACTCCGCATTCTTGGCCATGCGCCCGTGGACACGAAAGGAGTGCGTGAGGATCATCAACGAGGCAGGCGAGCGGATTGCGGACGGCGATGCTGTTTCCCCGGAAGCGGCAAAAATCTATGAAGCACTAACGCGAGAATTTTCCCAGGACATCAAGCTCCTTGAGGGCGGCGACAACCGCCGAGTGCAGGTGGAATCTATCTACTCTCGTTCCACCGGGATTTCAGGCAAGCCGTTGTCTGAGGGTTATCAGTATGATTTTGGCCAGACGCTCATCAATGACTTTGGGCGCCCCTACGAAGAGGGCTTCAATAATGTGACTGGATTCTCTGGGTGGGCGACTGAAGGGGCCTTTACCGCCTACGTCAGAGGAGAATTTCAGTACGCGCCTTCGGCCCCGGCGCTAACTGCTTCGGTTCGTCAACTGATCCCTTTAATTCAAGATATTCAGGTCCAAAACGTGCTACTAGTGCCACCTGCGGTGCCAATCGATCAGGTAGACCGTCTCCGCCTGCTCGACGCGTACATCGGTATAACGCTTGACAATTGGCAGGTCACATTCGGGAAGCAGAGTCTCTGGTGGGGGCCGGGAAAGGGAGGCTCGATGATGCTCGGGGATAACGCGGAGCCCATCAACATGTTTCGCATTAATCGAGTCTCTCCCTTCAAGCTGCCGAGCATTCTGGGTTGGATGGGGCCGATGCGTGTCGAGTTTTTTCTCGGGCAGCTTGCAGGCCACAACTTTATTTTCGGCGAAAGTTCGGGCTTGCTGGGGAGTTGGACCGTCCCTTTTGCGCCCCAGCCAATGATTCAAGGGGAGCGCCTCAGCTTCAAACCGACTTCCAACCTCGATTTTGGCTTCTCACTAACAACTTTGTTTGCTGGAGCAGGTGTTCCATTTACGGCGCACACGTTTTTAAAGAGTATTTTCTCATTTGGCAATGCAGACCCAGGCACTTCGCAGGATCCCGGGGATCGCCGTTCAGGCTTTGATCTCACCTACCGTCTCCCAAAGCTGCGCAACTGGATGACGTTTTATGCTGATGGATTTGCGGACGACGAGTTCACGCCAGTGGCGTACTGGGACCGCTCCGCGTGGATGGCGGGAATCTATCTTTCGCATTTTCCCAAAGTTCCCAAGCTAGACCTTCGCGCGGAGGGCGTCTTTACGGACGTTCCGGTTAGCGGACCCTTGGGCCACGGTTTTTACTACTGGAACGATCGTTACAGGGCTGGCTATACCAATGAAGGGAATCTTTTAGGGAGCTGGGTCGGCCGCGACGGCCAGGGTGCTCAGGCGTGGACTACGTATCACTTCAGTCCGCGAAGCATACTCCAATTGAATTTTCGGCATCAGAAGGTCAGCAACCAGTTCATTCCTGGTGGTGGCTCTCTGACGGATTTTGGCGGAAGAGTTGACTATGGGGTACGCGCAAATATTGGGTTTTCCGCCGCGATTCAGCGTGAGCGATGGCTCTTTCCCGTGATTACCCAGGGCGTACAGCGAAACCTGTCAATGTCTGTCCAGCTCACTTATTGGCCCGATCGCTGGGGTCGTGCTTCGATGAATTGAGGAATGCAGATGCCCAATGAATCTGCGGGAAAGGATGAATTGCCGAGCTCGCTGACCAGACTTTCAGAGAAAAATACTCTTGAGTTCGGGTATCGGCACGCAAGCGTAGACGGAGACTTCATACCCGGCGGAGAGACATTGAACGATGGCTCTGTCCGCTTCGATTGCTGGATCCGCAATGACTTGAGCTTATCTGCCAAAGTTCAATATGTAACGATGGAAGGCGCCGCTTTTGGCTCCGACGCCCCAAACCAATTGGACTTCATCAGTCGCGATCGCCTTTTGGCCGCGGTCGTGGAGCAAATAAATGTGTTCGAGAACTACAAAAACAGAAATCAGCGAGAGAAACGAATCTTGGATCGGAGTTCTTGGTGAGTGAGATTTCGGCAACTCAAGAGGATCAGCGCGACGTCCGTCCGCAAGGCGGCGAAGCGGATGTTTCGTTGCCATTCACACCCGAATCGAAATCTCCCGGGGATCGCGCCGTCGCGCACTTGCGGCTTCTCTGGGATCATCGGGGGCTCTTGTTGCGCACCATGGTTCTTGCCCTGATCCTGAGTACGGTCTTCGCTTTTCTTGTTCCAGTCCGATTTGAGGCAACCACTCAGCTGATGCCTCCAGATAGCCAGTCTGGATCAGGCGCGGCTCTTTTATCAGCCGTTGCAGGTCGTACCGGAGGTCTTGGCGGAGTCGCCGGCGATATTCTAGGAGTGAAAAATTCCGGGGCGCTCTTTGTTGGAGTCTTGCAGAGCCGGACCGTCGGGGATCGCCTTATTGACGAGTTCAAGCTCAGGCAAGTTTATGGCGCGTCGAAAATGGAAGATGCCCGCCTGGCGCTTGCCAACCACACCAGCATTTCCGAAGACCGCAAGAGCGGAATCCTCTCCATCACAGTGACGGATCACGATCCGCAGAGGGCCGCCGCAATGGCTCAAGCCTATGTCACTGAATTGGACCGTCTGGTGGCTCAAGTGAGCACTTCTTCTGCACGACGCGAGCGCATTTTCCTGGAAGAGCGGCTAACCGCCGTGAAGCAGGATCTCAACGGCGCGGCCACCAAGTTCAGCGAGTTTGCCAGCAAGAACACAGCCATCGATATCCCCGAGCAGGGAAAGGCCATGGTTGAAGCCGCGGCGCTTTTGCAAGGGCAATTGATCTCCGCTGAGTCTGAACTTCGTGGCTTGGAAGCCATCTACACAGAACAGAATGTACGCGTCCGTGCTCTGCGCGCGCGGGTAGCGGAACTGCGCACACAACTCGGGAAGATGGGTGGGGACTCTGGAACTGCGGGAGCCCTTTCGTCGAAGAGCGACCCATCGCTCTATCCTTCGATCCGCCAGCTGCCGCTTTTGGGGGTCAGATACGCCGATCTCTACCGCCAAACGAAAATTGAGGAAACTGTCTTTGAGCTGCTGACCCAGCAGTACGAATTGGCGAAAGTGCAGGAGGCCAAGGAAATTCCCAGCGTAAAAGTACTGGACGCTGCCATTGTGCCAACCAAAAAATCATATCCTCACCGCTTGACTCTCATGACTGTTGGAACCCTGCTATCGGTTTTCGCGGTATGTGTGTACATTTTCGCCAGGCGTTTCTGGCAGGCCATCGATCCGCAGGACCCAAGCAAACAGCTCGTTGAGGAAGTCACGAGCACGCTTCGCTTTGAAACGGGGCGCCTGGTGCCAGTTGGCGGCGTGCTCTCTCGCGCTCTGGCGAGAATGAGGAAGCGCCCCACTGCCCCGGCTATCGACGCCCAGGAACCCGTCAAGGAAAACCCGGCATTGCCGACCGAACTGTCTCGCGCGGCACGAGGGGGCCTGGAGTAAGCCATGGACTTGGGAATGCATGATCGCGCGCAACGGAGGCTACCAAGCTAGTTTATGAACGGTACTGCCGCACGCCAATCGCCAGCACCGCCGGTAGGAGAATGGACTCCGCCGGGCGAATTCCCGCCATTCCCTTGGCTCAACGCTGCCGACAGTCCCTTTATCCGATCGAGATCCGGACGGCGGAGGATCGGATTTGTTCGCCAGGCATCCTACGTTGGCATCGACGTCGTTTTAGTTTGTCTCGGGGCTGCCGTTGTGTATGGAGCGCGCTTTGGCCTTGCTCCTAACCTTGGCGTGGGTATTGCTCCAGTTCGGCAGTGGATCCTTCACGCCTACTCTCATCCGTATCTCGCCTTCCTGATGCTCTATAGCGCACTCATCGTGATGGCTTGCATGAGTCAGCACCTTTATCGCACCTCGCGTGATTTGAGTGCGCTCGATGAAAGTTTTACCGTGGCCAAAGCAGTCGGCTTAGCCACCGTCTTGTTGGTCCTTTTCATCTTCATCTCTGGCAACAAGGAAATCTCTCGAATGGTGGTAGCCTCCGCCGGGATAATGAATGTCGCCACGTTGGCCGGCTGGCGCTATTCCAAACGGCGCTATGTTCTTCGCCGCGCGCGACGCGGGGAGGGAATATCGCGAACCCTCATTGTCGGTGCCGGAAAACTTGGTCAGACTCTCGCGACTTGGCTTGAGAACAACCACCATCTCGGCTACAGAGTTTGCGGCTTCTTGGACGCGCATCCAAACGGGGATGCCCGCGTCCTGGGATCCATTCAGGATCTGCGAAAAGTCGCTCTGGAGAACTTTGTCGATCAAGTTTTTGTGACCTTGCCGGCTGAACCCGAACTCGTTAAGAGGATTTGGGTCGAAGTGCGTAGCCTGCGCCTCAGCCTAAACGTTGTGCCGGACATTTACGACGGCCTGGGTTGGCGTGCACCCATGCGGTCAGTCGGCGGTTTTCCGACCATCGAGCTTCACGGGCAGCCGATTCCCGCCTTTGGCTTGGCCGTGAAGCGCATTCTCGATGTAATCGTAGCCTCTGTTGGTCTTGCTCTTGCCGCACCGCTGCTGGGTCTTGCGGCATTGTGGATTCGCCTAGATTCTCCCGGCCCAGCGATCTTTTCAGCGCTGCGGGTGGGACGCAAGGGCAAGAAGTTTCGCTGCTATAAGCTGCGCACGATGGTCGATGACGCGGACGCGAACAAGGAAGCGCTGCGGCAATCCAATGAGCGCAACGGGCCGTTTTTCAAGATGGCGAACGATCCGCGAGTTACACGTTTCGGGTACTGGCTGCGGAAGTACAGCCTGGATGAATTGCCGCAGTTGTGGAACGTACTGCGGGGGGACATGAGCTTAGTAGGGCCGCGGCCGCATCCCGCAGATGCTCGAACGTGTAGCCCGGAATCACCGGATTGTGGCAAGTGAAGGCGCGGCAAGACCCGTCGTTTGACACCAACATGAAACTGGATTTGGAGTACATCGAGAATTGGAGCTTGCGACGGGACCTCGAGATTTTGTGGAAGACCGTTCCAGTGGTGGCGCAGGGGGAAGGGCATTGACGGGGTCGGGAAGGCTGTACCCCCCTGTTTTTTGCAAGTATTGCATCTAAAGGAGATACGTGGGGGATTGCCTGTAAGTGTTGCATCTGAAGGAGTTGCGTGGCGGGTGGCTCGTAAGTATTGTTTCTAAAAGGGTTAGCAAGGTCGAGCGGACAAAGAGAGAGATGGGAGCAGAACAAGAAGTCGATTGGGCGGGAACAGGGGTGCCGGAATGGAAGCCGAGCGCAGCATAACGAAACAGAAGACGGATTGAGTGAATTGATCCTTACTCAGTAAGGTCAAGGATGAAACTGATCTCCAAACTGCGTACGCTTCACGAAAGAGTAGAACGGGAGCCCATCGGGGCGACGCTCTTGTCCTTGGCGGGCGATTCAACTGTCTATTTGGCCGGAGGGATCCTCATCGGCCTCGGAAATATCATCCTGGTGCCGTTGTACACGCGAATACTCTCGCCGCGCGAATTCGGCGTGTACGCCCTCGTCGATATTACAGTTCTCCTGCTCGTTGCGGTTTCGGCGCTGAAACTGGATGTTTCGTATCTCAAGTGGTTCGCGGATCTGGCTCCATCGCGCCGGGGAGAACTCCTTGGATCGACCCTTCTGACGGGCGTGGGTGTGTCGCTGCTCTGCGGATTGATTCTGTCGATCAGCGTCGCGGGCCGGCTCGGAGAGTTCTGGTTGCACACTTCCGCACACAGTTATGCCTGGCTGCTCTGCCCAATTGTGATTCTGGAGAACCTGCAGGGTTTGTTGATGACAGATCTGCGTGCTGGACGCCGCCCCGTGCCTTATTCCATGAGTGGTCTGCTGCGGCTCGCCGGCATAGTGGCCGCCAGCTACTACTTCCTTTCCATCCGCCATATGGGGCTGCATGGGCTTTTCCTTGGACGTCTGATCGGCGATGCCCTTGCGGTGGGTTACCTTTGCGCTGCTTGCTTGCGCTCTGTGGTGTGGAAAATCGTTCCGTCTCTCACGGTGCCAATGATTCGTTTCGGCCTCCCGCTTGTCTGGAGCGTATTTGCACTGATGCTTCAAGATGCGTCAGGCCGCTACTTCCTGAGCCGCTATGGAACTCTCGATGAAGTCGGGTTGCTTGGCGCGGCCATCAAAGTTGGCGCGGTCTTCCAAATGCTTGTTGCACAGCCCTTTGGCGTGGCTTGGGGCGGTGTTTTGTTTCAAATCGTCAAGAAGCAAAGCGCTCAGATAATCTATTCCAAAATTCTCGCGTACGTGTACGTCCTTTCTCTGGGTGTGGCGCTGGTATTGACTATTTTTGCGCCCACCCTGTTTCGTATCTTCACTGCTCCGGCATACTACCCGGCCATTGCGCTCTTGCCGATGATTCTTCTTGTTCGAGCTATGAATGTAATTGAGCAGCCCGCATCTGTCGGGATCTATCTTGCCGGACGGACGGACCTGCTGGCCATGAGCTATGTCGCCGCACTCGGAATAAATCTGCTCTTACTCCGGTTGCTGACCCCACATTTTGGCTTGTTGGGAGTGGGGTATGCATGGTTTCTCGGATCCGCAATCGTCCCAGTTCTGTTCTTAGTTTTCGGCCAGCGGCGGTACCGCCTTTCGCTCCGTCCCGAGCTGTTGCTAGCTCCTATCTTTCTTTGGATTGGTGCCTTTGTCCTCAGGTCACAGGCAGATCGGCTTTGGCCCAGCCACCCCTTCCTAGTGCAGTGTGGCGTGAGTCTCACGGTGTTGTTCATACTGGGCTTCCTTGTTAGTTCCGATTTTCACAGACTACGCCGGCATCTGCGGCCATCCCCAGCTATCTTGGAGGTTTCTTCACAATGAGTTCTACTGGAGCCAAAGTTACTTCAGAATCTCTTCGAGGCGTGAAAAAAGCACCGGTGCAGCCTCTCCGTCCTCTCCCGTTTGATCAGCCGGCCGCCCTAGAGCTCTCAGTTGCGCGAGCAAAGGTACTTGACCACTTCTTCATATCTTGGACAGGTCCTGCTCTGCACACAGCATTCGATGCGGGGACCGGAGTGGGTTATTTTGCCGGCCATCTCGCGGATCGCCACGGTCTACGGGTCACGGCGCTGGACGCTCGGGCGCCGAATGTGGCAGAAGCGCAGCGGCGATATCCCGGCGTTGAGTTCTTGGTTGGCGATATCGAAGATCCTGCGCTCCCTTCATTGGGTACATTTGATCTCGTCACCGCCTTAGGACTTCTTTACCACCTTGAGAATCCTTTTCGCGCCGTCAGAAATCTCGTTGCGATGTCCGGGCAAGTCGTCGCCATCGAATCCATCATCGCCCCGGGCCGCCGGGCACGTGCGTGGATCCTGGACGAATTCGTCGGTGAAGACCAGGCGTCCAGCTGCGTTGCCTGGCACCTGACTGAGAGATGCATCGTAAAGCTTCTCTACCGCGCTGGAATGCCGAATGTTTATCGTGCGCGATTCAGCGCACCACACGTTCAGTTTCGTGGCAATCTTTTTCGCCGTCCGGCCCGTACGTTTGTGATTGGTTCGCGCGTCCCCTTAGCCCAGGCACAATTCGAACGCATTCCCGAATCATTTAATCATCTCGACCGTGCGTATTATTTGCGCCTGGCGGGCCGAACAGTGTTGTGGCCTCTTCTCGAGTGGCGCCGACGTAATAAGTCAGCCGCAGTCGCAGCTGAGGAAAATTGCCGTAGGGAGTTGAGTAAATGACCTACATAGAAGAACAGGCTACAACAATGAGGGATACACCGCCGAATGGAACAGAGATCCAACTGCGTTCACATTCGGAAAGTCCCCCCTCGGCGGGCAGCCAAGACTGGCCGCAATCCTTGAGCGGTGTTTCCCTATTCGAAAATGCTGTCCGTTTGCGATTCTTTCTCTGGACCCTCCGGCGTTACATCTCTGCAGGAGTGCCGAATCACTCGATTTGTTTGTGCCGGAGCGCCCGATGAGTGTCACAACACACCAGCAGCGATTTTATGAAGGAGCTTATCAGGAGTCCGCAGGTGATCTTGGAATGCCCGATCCGAAGATTGCCGGCGGCGTGCCGCTGGTGAACAAACGCATTCTTACTTTGGGAGGAGGCACAGCGAACGACCTTTGGCACCTTGCCCGGAACAATCTTGTTGTGAACGCAGACTACGCCACTTCGGGACTCGAAGTCGGCAGGGCGCACGGGGTAGAGGGGGTTTTGGTAAACTTAAATTCTACGCCCTGCTTGCCCTTTCCAGACCGCACGTTTGACCTGATTGTCTGCAACGACATTCTCGAACATCTACTGGAGCCGCTGCCTGTAGTGAAGGATGCGCATCGCGTGTTGCGGGATGATGGAACTCTGGTGATCAGCGTACCTAATCACTTCTATTGGCCCATGCGGCTTCGAATCCTGTTTGGTAAGGGCTTAGTCTGGCGCGGGCTCGTGACTGACCACGGCGAGGCGTATCGCGAATGGGATTACATGCACATCCGGTTTTTCACTTACAAGGGCTTTCGGCAATTTTTGCGGGCTGCAGGACTCAAGCCCATTCAATTCTATTGGGATTTTGGGAATCTGGCACACTACTACAACCCAGATAGATGGCTAGGACCGCAGCTTCGCAAACGCGCCGAGGGAAAACCCCTGTCGGGGAGGGCGAAGTTCGGCCTGTACGTCATCCGTCCGCTCTGGTTGGTCTTCAATGCTGTATTTCCGCGACCTCTGCGTAGCGCGATTGTGTCATGTTTTCCGGGCCTGCTCAGTGGTGGATTCTACGTGCGGTGTCAGAAGTCATGAGAATACTCGCTCTCAACTTCAATCAGAAGGGGGCTGGGACTTACCGGCGTTCGTTTTATTTCAGCCGGGAGCTAGCGCGAGCAGGGCATGACGTGACAATGATGACCGTTTCTCGCAACTCGCAATTTCGCTGGAACATCACCTGGAAGCGGGATTGGATTGAGGAATCGAGCGAGCCGCGGGGGGAAGGGCCGTGGTTCCGTCTCATCGAAGGGCCCGCCTGGGGCTACCGTGCATTACCAGGATGGGGCTCAGGGCCGCTTGACATCTGGGGGCGAATCCTAGAATTGCGATCAGGGAACTACGACGCCGTCGTGGGTTTTGAGCACCACCCAAATGTTTCCTGGCCGGTTTATCTCACGCAGAGGTGGAAGGGTTTCCGGTTTGTCTCGGACTGGTGCGATTGGTTTGGCGGAAGCTCAAACCAATTCCGCGGATGGAAGATAGCGCACCGCCTCGATTCTCATCTTGAGGAGAAAATTCGCCATCGGGCCGAGCGCGTCAGCGTCACTTCACGCCTGCTTTTTGATCGCGCGGTTTCCATCGGCATTCCCACCAGCAGAATCGTGCACATTCCTGAAGGCGCAGCCACAGACTATATTTTTCCGATGGACCGGAAGCTGGCTCGCGCGCAGGTGAAGATACCCGAAAATGTGCCAATCATCCTAGCAGTTCGCAACGGGGATTCCTGCCGGGAAGTCAGAGTGTTTCGACACGTTCTACGCAGAATACCGAGCGCGCTCTTGCTGCTGGTTGGAAGCAAGTCCACCGCCGCGACGCGGCTAGCGGAACAGTTTGGAATTTCAAGCCAGGTTGTGTCTTCGGGATGGGTATCAGACGAAAACTACCCTTTGTTCCTCGCGTGCGCCGACGTTTGTGTCTGCCCACTCGAAGATGGACGTAACGATCGGGCTCGGTGGCCGGCCAAGATCCTGGATTTCCTGGCTTCTGGCTGTGCCACTGTGACGAATGCCGTCGGCGAGGTCGACACTCTATTCCGAAAGTCGCACGTTGGAGTTCTCGCCGAGCATGGGAACGATGCCTTCGCGCAAGATGTAGCTGACCTTCTCCTAGACGAACCGAGACGACGTTGTTTGGGTGAGCACGCGCGCCGCGTGATGGTCGAAGAATGGGACTGGCGAGTTCGTGGCGCGCAAATCTCGGGAATGGTGGCAAGCTGAGATGAATCAAGCGATCGCGTCCGAGTCTCATGGGGTTCGGTCAGCTTTAACCACGGGAGGAGTTAATCCTTGGTTGGGTTCAATCTTTTTGATACTCCTGCTCCTGCTGACGAATCGCTATTTGTTTTTGGCATCCGACTCACAGATTTTGCCTGGAGACAGTTTTTCTTATGTTCGAATTGCAAGCGCATTTCCACGGCTACCGATGTCGAATTCGGATATCCCGCCCCAGCACGCGCAGCGCTTTGTAGTGCCTTATCTAGTGGGGGGATTTTCTAAGTTGACCCATTTGCCGTTAGAGGGTTCTTTTAGAGTTTTCACAATTGGGGCAATACTATCTATCGTAAGTCTTTTGGTCAGAATTCTTCGGAGGTTACATGGTCTGTTGCCACTGCATTCCTTGTGGCTTCTTGCATTGTTGATCCTGAATCCGTACTCGTTTCGAATTTACATAGCAGCCCCATACCTCCTAAACGACTTGTTCTTTCAAGTCGGGCTGACCATGCTCCTCCTTGGTCTTTTTGAGGAGTCGATTTTGATTTCGTTACTGGGAGTTTTGTTGGCGATATGCAGTCGACAGACGGGATTGCTCCTCATTCCGCCGATGCTGCTGTGGCTGGTATTATTGTGGCCAAGGAACAGGAAAAGAGCGGCGATCTTCGCTGGAGTAACCGCAACAGCAACTGCTATATTAATATATATAACGAGCGCCTATATTGCTTTGAAAATTTCCAGGCAGGTAGTATCAATCGCCCATGTCGCAGGGTTTTTGACGTGGATGAGAGGCTCTCCGAGCATCAAGGCGTTGATGGAGTTCGGTCTTCGTGGCATCATCGGATTTACATTCCTGGCCGCCACCGTGTTGGGAACTTTTCCGAGGTTGTCCAGTATAGCGGAATGGTCGCGCGAAAATTGTTTGCGCACAGGATGTCTGTTGGGGTTCGCGGCCATGATTGCGTCCCAGCCTGTTTTGGGCGGGCCGGCCGTAACGGCTCATGATATTACACGACTCGTTCTACTGGGCCTTACGCCGCTGCTCGTTGCGCTGGGTATCCTGTTCTCCCACACAACCTTGAGCAAGCAATTCTGGCAGCAAGCCTTTCCCCTCTTCATGGTGTCGGTAGCTTTGGGCTCGTTTCATCATACGTATTCTTTCTTGGGAGTCGGGAATGGAGCCGAGCGAACAACTAATTTCGCGCTGGTTCATTTTGGATGCGGAGCTCTGCTTTTCTTAGGACTTAAAGCTGTCGCTATGTCAATTAGAGAAAGCCTGCGCACGGCGTGAGTCAGTCCGACCATGGCTCGGCGGGGTAAGTTATGCGGTGCAAGATTTGTTTTGTTGAGATCGAGCTATTTATGGTGTTGATTTGAACGATACATCGCAATCTGGATTCGCGGCGCCGAACCCCCTTGGGGTCCGTCCCGCTGTCCACCTTTCAGTTGGAGGGGTCTCGCGGGGGGGCGCAGTCGACAGAGGTCGGGCAAGCTTTGCTGAAAAACTCTTCGTTGTTGTCGTGCTCGTACTGTCCACAAGTGCATTTGTGACCCTTTTCCCAGGCGAACTGGGGATTGAACACGTACAGGGAGGTGAAGTATTCGCCCAAATTCTGTGGTCGCTCGTTTATCTCCTCCTATTCTTTATTGCCAGGAAGAGGCTGAAGGAGCTAATTTGCTTGGTGTGGGAAGAAAAGCTGTACATTTTCTTATTGGGTTGGGCTTCTCTTTCGGTAGTCTGGTCGATCGACCGGCAATTGACGATCCGCCACCTGATCGCCTTGTTGGCGACATCTTTGTTCGGTGTTTATCTGGCTGTTCGGTACGACCTGCGTGAGCAGTTGCGGCTCGTCTCTATCGCCCTCGGAATCGTGATTGTTTCCAGTGTCGCTGCGTGCTTGTTATTCCCCAAATACGGCATTGAAGTAGGGGATCGCTTCGATGAGGTCGGCTGGCAGGGCGTTTTCAGCGGTAAGAACATGCTTGCAAGACTCGTGGTGCTTGCAGCACTGATCCTTGCTCTTTACCTATTGAACCGGCGCTGGCGCCTGATCATTGTGGCCGCGGTTGCTCTGCTATTCGTGTTGGTCGCTCTGACCAATGCAAAGACCTCTCTGGTCTTCTTCGTTGCCGCAATCGCCGCATTTCCTTTTCTTCGGGCTTTCCAAATCAAACCGGCAAGCAGAAGAACGATCATCGTTCTTGGAATCTTAGTGTTTGGGAGCCTCGCGAGTTGGACATATTACAACTGGGAGAATTTTACGTACTCATTGGGAAAAGACCCGGGGCTAACGGGCCGAGTCGCAATGTGGAGTTTATCGATGACATGGATTGCGGAGAGGCCTCTGCTGGGGTACGGATATGATGCATTTTGGTCAGATTCCTACGGCCCCGCCGCTGATTTCCGAATCGCATCAGGCTGGCTGGAGGCACCGCACGCGCACAACGGCTTCATCAATCTTTGGCTCGACCTTGGATTGATAGGGGTTCTCTTGTTCATTCTGGGGTTCGTCTCTACATACCGGAAGGCGTTAACCCTGGCAAGTGCAACCAAAGCTGCTGAGGGAATTTGGCCGATCACTTTTTTGTCCGTCCTTTTCGTATACAGCCTTACAGAGCTTGGGTTTCTGTACCGGAATGATCTGTTCTGGATTCTATACGTCGCTGTAATGTTTACTCTCAGAATTAATTCTGCGAAAGATGCGGCGACAGGAAGGCAGGTAGTTTGAAGCTGGTCTGCAAATGAACATCCGCCCTCAGCTTCGAAAGTACCTTCGCTCGTATCCGCAATGGCGATTTGCGCCGCCGCAAGTGGAGGTCAACCGCCCGCTTCAAAAAGTTGGCTCCGACTATGGCGGTTATTCCCTCGACCCTTCGTTGATCGGCCCCGGCGCGATCGTCTATTCCCTCGGCGTCGGTGAGGACATTATTTGGGACCTTGCTCTGATTCAGCGTTATGGAGTCGCTATTCACGCTTTCGACCCCACGCCACGGGTGAAGGAATGGCTCGCGTTGCAGACGCTCCCCGAGCAGTTTCATTTTCATGAGGTTGGGATTGCGGATGTCGATGGGGAAGAAACTTTTTATCTTCCGCCACGGCCCGATTTCATCTCTCATTCACTCGTTCGTGCACGCCAGTACAGCAAGGAGTCGATACCCGTTCCAATGATACGGTTACGTACGGCGATGGAGCAGTTGGGCCATAACAGGATTGACATTCTGAAGATGGACATTGAAGGAGCCGAGTACGCAGTCCTGCGCGACCTGGTAGAGCAGAAGATCCCTGTGAGCCAGATTCTTGTCGAGTTTCACCATCGCCTTTCCTCGGTCGGCACAGGCGAGACAAGATGCACGCTCGCTCTTCTCGAACGGTATGGAATGAAAATCGCCTACGTTTGCCCACGGATGGAAGTTTTCACTTTGGTTCGCGCTGGGTGAGAGGACATGCGGATCGCAAAATGAAAAATGTCTTGATTGTCGAAGCCCAAATGAAGCAATACCGGGCCCCTTTCTATGCGCTGCTGTATGAAGCGCTGCACGCGGACGGCATTCAGTTGACCGTTGCGTATAGCGCCCCCCCAGCGTCGGAATCGTCGAAGAAAGACACTTGTGATCTCCCTAGGGAGTACGGTTTAAAGGTGAGCGGCTACTGGTTGTGGCCGGATAAAATCTTGTACCAGCCGCTTTTGACGCCTGCCATATCCTCCGATCTGGTGGTCGTGGACACGGGGAATAGATTTCTTCTTAACCACATACTTCTGGCGTTCTCGCGTACGGGCGTCCGGCGCATCGCCTTGTGGGGCCACGCGAAGAATCGAAGAGTGGGACGGATCCGCTTCTTGGAATGGTATCGCCGGAA